>WNGI01002066.1_pt1 | contig 19777 bp, 16 predicted proteins | sample 5400621 | NCBI WGS metagenome assembly WNGI01 (sample SAMN13153374, study PRJNA577476) | soil metagenome | isolation source: 20 cm soil or saprolite under Garry oak tree replicate 1 | place: USA:California | collected 2016-06-15
CCATCGGCGCGGATGAACAGCATGTCCAGCTCGATGTAGGTGTTCTGCATCCACATGGTTTCCACGCGCGCAGCGGGCAGCGGGAACACCATGCCCATGGTCTCGGGCAGGTCGCTGACGAACATCAGACCCTGCTGGGCGCGCTCGGGTGTGTCGGCGACCCACACCTCGAACGCGTACTTGCGGGCGGCGTGGTGCCCGTCGCGGTGGGTGATCTGCAGCGAGGTGCGCGGAAACGTCGCCAGTTCCAGCGGCGCACGCAACTCCTGCGCCACTGCGGGCCCGGCGCTCCCCGCCGCGAGCGCCAGCAACGCGCCGAGCCTGAGCGTGCCGCACATTCCCACCAGCAGCCGTTCAGGAGAGTTTCCCTGCGACATGTACTTCGACGTTCTCTACGTTTTGGGCTGGGTCGGGCGGTCGCGCGGCTCGTCCGCGAACACGGCGCTGCCCGCGAAATCGAAGCGGCTGACCAGGATCCGCGACTCGCTGTTGAGCGTGCTGGCCGGCGAGGTGCAGAAGCCGCGGGCGACGATGCGCCAGGAGCGCAGCGGTCCGCCGAGTGCGCCGAGCCGCTCCTGTCGCAGTTCGTCCACCGTGCAGTGATCCTCGCCGCGCGTGGCAAACAGCCGCTCCTCGCCCTCGAAGATCACGGTGAGATTGGTCGGCAGCGCGCGGCCGGTGCGCCCTTCGTGTACCGACCCCACGCCGAACACCAGGCGCAGGCGCCGCCCGTCCGCGTGCCGCGGGCCGGCGAAGCTCACCCGCAAGCCGCTGCCGTCCGGGCGCGGACCGCCGTCGCACTCGATCTCGGCGTTGTGCCAGTCGATGTCGAGGTTCATCGCGCCGCGGATGCGAGCGCGCAGATACCCGTTGCCGCCCGGCAGGCACCCGTGGGCGCCGCCCGCCGCCGCGGGCAAGGCCGGCGCGGGGCTGGCGGCGGCGCCCGGCAGGACGGCGGCCAGGCCGAGCAGCAGAGACAGGCGTCGCATGCGCGGCAGTGTACCGCGCCGCCGTTCGCCCCCTCACGCGCCCGGTACGACGAGCAGCGCCTTGGCGAGACGCGCGTGGCCGCGGGCAATCCCGCGGGCCGCATGCATGAGCGCCGTGACGATCACGATGCCGAGCGCCATGTAGAAGAGCGATCCCAGCAGTGTGTGGGGTGAGGCCGCGTGCCAGCCGTCGATGCGGATCATGTTCAGCGAGACACCCGGCGCTGTTAAGCCGAAATCGCGGGTCAGCACCGCCAGCGGCGCGAGCGCCAGGCGCAGGCCGATCGCGAGTGTGGTCACGGCGACGGTGAAATAGACGATTCCCAGCGGCAGCATCACGAGCAGGTACAGGAGCGTGGTCCAGGTACGCACGTCCGCGAGCATCTCCCCGATACGCCGCCACCAGCTCGCCGGCGGTCCGGGGTGCACCGGACGTCGCGGCATGCGCTCCCCGGTCATCGCTTCGAGTAATCTTCCCTCGCCGAGTGCGATCACGCGCGCGATACCGATGAATGCCAGGAAGAACGGCACGCCGATGATGAGGACCGCGAACCCGGCCGATAGCGACAGCCCCGTGACCACGAACGTGAAGTACACGATGCCGGTGGCGAGCGTGAGCAGCATGTAGAAGAGAGAGGTGTAGGCCCGTGGGTCCTGGTACACGGCGAAAAAGCGCGCCATCCCCGAGGCGTTCGTGGCCGCGCGCGGTGTCGGCGTCTTCAGGGCGGCCTTCACCTTCGCTTCCGTGTCCCGGTACGCGGCGGCGACTTCGTCCGGAGCACCGTAGGTGCTCGCGATGAGCTCGAGCACGTCGCTCTCGGATTTGTCCGGGTGCGCCGCGACCTCCGCGCGCAGATACTCCTCGGCGTCGTAGAGTGCGTCCTGGATCAGTGCGGGATCCTGTCCCTCGAGCGCCTGGCGCAGCTGCTTCAGGTACTCATCGATCGAGCGGGGAGCGTTCATGAGTCGGTTCCTTCGATGAAGCGATCGACAAAGCCGCGCGTCTGCCGCCAGATGTCACTCCACTGGCGCAGCATGGCGCGGCCCCATACAGATCCTCGGTGGTGCGCTCGAGCACGGCGAGCAGCACCAACGCCACGAGGCCCGCGTTGAGGTCTTTCTGGAACTTGCGTGGCTGGCTATCATCCATCGGCTAGTACTGTGAAGTGTATAATACTAGTCGTCAACTAGTATTGATGGATTCCGACTAGCATAGATCGACGGGCCCTGCCGGCACGCGGGCACCGGCTGTGGGGCGCGGGGCCGCGCGGGCACCGGAGCACGGCGGCACGGCGGTGCCGGCATGCGCAGGCGGGGTGCCCGGCACGGTGCTGCTAGACTTCGCGTCTTTTACGGGACCGGTGATGAGAAACTCGCTCCTGGAAGTCACCCCCGTCATCCCGGGGAGCCTGTCGCGCCTCCCTGAGCTGGCCGCCAACCTGTTCTTCAGCTGGCACCGTCCCACCCGGGCGTTGTTCGAGGACCTGGATCCGGAGCTGTGGAAGCAGACCAACGGCAATCCCCGTCTGGTGCTTCGCTGCGTCAACCAGGACACGCTCGAGCGCTGCGCACGCGACGAGCTGTACCTGGCTCGCTACCACCTCGCGCTCCAGACACTCGAAGCGTACCTGCAGGTCGGCGCGCCCGCCGGCGAGCAGCCGCTGGTCGCGTACTTCTGCGCCGAGTACGGTTTTCACGAGAGCTTCCCCATCTACTCCGGGGGCCTCGGCGTGCTCGCCGGGGACTACTGCAAGGCGGCGAGCGACGAGCGCGCCAACTTCGTGGCGGTGGGGCTTCTGTACGAGCAGGGGTATTTCACTCAGACCGTCGATAGCGACGGCGTGCAGCAGGCCGAATATCGCGAGCGCGACCCGCGCGATCTGCCGGTCGAGCCGGTGCGCAACAGCGCGGGGGAGTGGCTCAAGGTGGCGGTGCGCATCACCGGGCGCGAGGTGATCGCGCGGCTGTGGAAGGCGCAGGTGGGCCGCGTTCCGGTCTATCTGCTCGACACCAATTGCGCGGAGAACATCCCCTCCGATCGCGACATCACCCATCGCCTGTACGGCGGGGACGAGTCGACCAGGGTGCGCCAGGAGATGATCCTCGGCATCGGCGGCTTGCGCGCGCTGCGCACGCTCGGCGTGCAGCCCGGGGTGTGGCACCTGAATGAAGGGCACGCGGCGTTTTTGATCCTCGAGCTGCTGCGCGAGCACCTGGCGCAGGGCCTGCCGTTCAACGCCGCGCTCGAAGCGGTGGCGGCGGACTGCGTGTTCACCACGCATACCCCGGTGGCGGCCGGCCACGACGCCTTCGGCCTCGAGCTGATCGTCGCGCACTTCGGAGATTTCGTGCGCGAGCTGGGGGTGCCGGTGGAGCGCGTCCTCGAGCTGGCGCGTTCCCCTGCCGCCCCGGGCCTTTTCAACATGACGCGCCTGGCACTGAGCGGCACGCGCCACGTCAACGGCGTGAGCCGCATCCACGGCGCGGTCTCGGCGCGTCTGTGCGCGGACCAGTGGCCGGAGGTTCGTCCCGAGGACAACCCGGTCGGCTTCGTGACCAACGGCGTGCACGTGCCGACCTTCCTGCACCAGACCTGGATGGACTTCTTCGACCGCGAGCTGGGAGGGGAATGGCGCGAGCGGCTGCGCGACCCGGATTTCTGGAGCGCGCTCGAGCGCGTGCCGGACGAGCGCTACTGGGTGACGGCGCAGGAGGTCAAGGCGCGCATGCTGGCGAGCGTGCGCGAGCGGCTGCAGCGCGAGTACGAGCGCAAGGGCCTCAGTCCCGCGCAGCTGCGTCACGTCACGCGCTTCCTCGATCCGCAGCGCCCGGGCGTGCTCACGCTCGGGTTCGCGCGGCGCTTCGCCACCTACAAGCGCGCGACGCTGCTGCTGCGCGACCGCGCGCGCCTCGCGCGGCTGGTCAGCAATCCCGAGCGCCCCGTGCTGCTGCTGTTCGCCGGCAAGGCGCACCCCGCGGATGAGCCCGGCAAGTACGTGCTGCGCGAGATCCGCCAGCTCATGATGAGCCAGGAGTTCATGGGACGCATCATCTTCCTGGAAGACTACGACCTGCAGCTCGCGCGCAGCCTGGTCTCGGGCGTCGACGTGTGGCTCAACAACCCGATCGCCCCGCTCGAGGCGAGCGGCACCTCCGGCATCAAGGCGGCCATCAACGGCCGCCTCAACCTGAGCATTCTCGATGGCTGGTGGGCGGAGGGTTGGATGCAGGACAACGGCTGGGGCATACCGCCGGCGAACGTGCAGGATCCGGAGAGGCGCGATGCGCTCGAGGCGGAGTTGATACTCGGCACGCTCGAAGAGGAGGTCCTGCCGCTGTACTACGCGCGCGACGACAGCGGCTACCCCGGCGCGTGGGTGAAGCGCAGCAAGCGCGCCATGATGACCGTGATTCCCGCTTTCAACATGCGCCGCGTGCTGTTCGACTACACCCAGGGGCTGTACCAGCCGGCGGTGGCGCAGTACCGGCGCCTCGCCGCCAACGCCTTCAGCGGCGCGCGCACGCTCGCGGACTGGAAGACGCGCGCGCGGCAGGCCTGGTCGAAGGTGAGCCTGAGGCAGCTCACCGATGTGGCGCGCGATCTGCCGCGCGGCGAGCGGCTGCGGCTGCGGGTTGCGGCCGGCCTGAACGGACTCGCGCCCGCGGAGGTGCGGGTGGAGTTCGTCGCACGGCGCCTGCTGCCGGAGGCGGATCTGGCGCCGCCGGCCCTGTCCTCGTACGGGCAGCCGCCGCGCGCCGGCGTGTGGCACGCCGCGTTCAGCGCCACCGACGAGCAGGACAGCGACGGGGCGGTGATCTTCGCGCTCGACGTCGAGCCGCAGGAATGCGGGCAGTTCCGCAGCGAGATCCGCATCTATCCGTGGCACGAGCTGCTCTCGCACCCCTATGAGCTCGGGCTGATGAAATGGCTGTGAGGCGACTTACTTTAAGGTTGCGCTGACGGCGCGCCTTGCGTTGTAGTACGTCTCATGCCCCGCCAGCCCGCCCGCGCCTCGTCCGGACGTTACGTGAGCCGCCTCACCGGCGGCACGCTCGCGATCATCATGGCGGGCGGGCGCGGCGAGCGGCTGCGGGATCTCACCGCGCATCGCTGCAAACCGGCGACGCCCTTCGGCGGCAAGTTCCGCATCATCGACTTCGTGCTGTCGAACTGCGTGAACTCAGGGATCCGGCAGATCTCCATTCTCACGCAGTACAAGGCGCAGTCGCTGATCCAGCACGTCCAGCACGGCTGGAGCTACCTGCGCGGGGAGTTCGGCGAGTTCGTCGAGGTGGTTCCCGCCCAGCAGCAGTTGGGTCCGCTGTGGTACCGGGGTACGGCGGACGCCGTGCACCAGAACATCGACCTGATCGTCTCGCACCGGCCCAAGCACGTGCTGGTGCTCGCCGGGGACCACATCTACAAGATGGACTACGGTCCGATGATCGCCTACCACGTGGAGAAGGGTGCCGACATCACCGTGGGCGTGGTCGAGGTGCCGGCGCAGGACTCGCAGCATTTCGGGGTGCTGACCGCTACCGAGTGGAATCGGGTCACGAAATTCGCGGAGAAGCCGGCCGCGCCCGACAGGCTGCCGGGCCGCCCCGACACCATTCTCGCTTCCATGGGCATCTACGTTTTCAACACGCGCCTGCTCGAGAGCCTGCTCGCCGCGGACGCCACCAACGAGTCCTCCGCCCACGACTTCGGCCGGGACATCCTGCCCGAAGCCATCGGCGGAAACCGCCAGGTGTTTGCCTACCCGTTCCAGGACGTGCAGACCCGTGCGCAAAGCTACTGGCGCGACGTCGGCACCATCGATGCCTACTACGACGCCAACCTCGAGCTGGTGCACGTGCGGCCCGAGCTCAACATCTACGACCAGGACTGGCCCATCTGGACCTACCAGGTGCAGCAGCCGCCCGCGAAGTTCATCCTGGACGAGGACGGCCGCCGCGGTATGGCCGTCAACTCCATGGTGTCGGGCGGCTGTATCATCTCCGGCGCCGTGGTGCGCGAGTCGCTGCTGTTTTCCGACGTGCGGATCGAGGAGCGCACCAGCATCCACCGTTCCGTCATCCTGCCGCACACCGAGATCGGCCGCGGTTGCGAGATTTCCGGGGCGGTCATCGACGAAGGCTGCGAGGTGCCCGAGGGCACCCGCATCGGCATGGAGCGCGAGGCGGATGCGCGGCGCTTCCACGTGACCGAGAAAGGCGTGGTGCTGGTCACTCTCGACATGCTGCGCGGCATGCGGAGCTCCTGAGCCGTGACCGCCGCGCCACGCCTGCCGGTCATCCTGCTGTGGCACATGCACCAGCCGCAGTACAAGGACGCGCTCACCGGCCAGTACGCGCTGCCGTGGACGTATCTGCACGCCGTCAAGGACTACACCGACATGGCGGCGCACCTGGAAGGCAACCCGGCGGCGCGCGCGGTGGTGAACTTCACCCCGCTGCTGATCGAGCAGATCGAGGAGATCGCACGGCGCGTAGCCGAGCATCTCGAGAGCGGCGGCCTGCTGCCCGATCCGGTGCTGGCACTGCTGGGCCCGGACCCCGTGCCGACCGAGCCGGCGGCGCGGCTGGAGCTGCTGCGCACCTGCCTGCGTGCGCAGCGCCAGCAGATGATCGAGCGCTTCGGGCCTTATCTCGAGCTCGCGACCATCGCCGAGACGCTCGGCACGCCGGAGCGCGTCGCTTACGCCTCCGACCAGTTCATCCAGGACCTCGCGGTCTGGTATCACCTCGCGTGGCTCGGCGAGAGCGTGCGGCGCACCGACCCGCTGGTCGCGCACCTGACCGAGCGCGGGCGCGACTTCAGCCCCGCTCACCGCCGCGATCTGCTGACGCTGATCGGCGCTCTGGTGGGGCAGGTGCTGTCGCGCTACCGGCGCCTCGCCGAGCGCGGCCAGTGTGAGCTGTCGGTCACGCCCTACGGACATCCGATCATCCCGCTGCTGCTCGACTTTCAGTGTGCGCGCGACGCGCTTCCCGGGCTGCCACTGCCGGCGCATGCCGCGTATCCCGGGGGCGCGGCGCGCGCCAGCTGGCACATCGAGGAGGCCGTGCGCGTGTTTACACGCGCCTTCGGCACCCGTCCCGCCGGCTGCTGGCCCGCCGAGGGCGCGATCAGCGCCGCGACGCTCGGGCTGCTCGCCGCGGGCGGCTTCCGCTGGGCCGCCAGCAGCGCCGCGGTGCTGCGAGGGAGCCTTGCGCTCACTGATGCGAACGCGGCCCAGGACCCGCTCGCCTACAACCGCCCTTACCGCCTGGGCGGCACCGGCATGAACTGCTTCTTCCGCGACGACGCGCTGTCGGATCTGATCGGCTTCACCTACGCGACCTGGCACGGCGATGACGCCGCCGCCAACCTCGCGGAGGAGCTGGCGCAGCTCGCGCGCCGCTATGAGCCTTCGGGCAATCACGCCGTGCTCATCGCCCTCGACGGTGAGAACGCCTGGGAGCATTACCCGTTCAACGGCTTCTATTTCCTGCGCGCGCTGTACGAGCAGCTCGCGGACCATCCGCTGCTCGAGCTCACGACTCTGTCCGACTGTCTCGGGCGCGGCCTGCAGCCCGCCCCGCTCCCGCGGGTGTGCGCCGGCAGCTGGGTGCACGGCACGCTGGCGACCTGGATGGGGGATGCGGACAAGAACCGGGCGTGGGATCTGCTGTGCAACGCCAAGGAGGCCTACGATCGCGTCATGCAGGAGGCGAGCGATCCGGCCGAGCGCGCGGCCGCCGGCTGCCAGCTTGCGCGGTGCGAGAGTTCCGACTGGTTCTGGTGGTTCGGGGACTACAACCCGGAGGATGCCGTGAGCCAGTTCGATCACCTCTACCGGCGCCAGCTCCTGACGCTGTACCGGCGGCTGAATCTGGTGCCCCCGGGCGAGCTCACGCTGCCCATCTCGACCGGACACGGTGCTCCCGAGCACGGCGGAACCATGCGCCGCGCGACCGGCGGCGGCTGACCGAAGGCGGCAGCCCAAGGTGTGACCAGCATGCGATTGCCCGTCTTCGACCGGCGCCGCGCCGGGGTGCTGCTGCCGATGTCCGCCCTCGATGCGGCACTCGGGCGCGGCGGCCGCGCCTTCATCGACTGGCTGGGCGATGCCGCCTTTTCCGTGTGGCAGATCCTGCCGGCGGGCCCGGTGGGCGAGGATCGCTCCCCCTACTGGGTGCGCTCGGACTGCGCGGGCAACGCGGCGTTCATCGATGCGGCGGAGCTGCCCGATCCCAACGCGCCGATCGACCCGGAGTTCCTGGCGGCCTCCAGCCCCTGGCTGCACGACTACGCGCTGTTCGCGGCGCTGACGCGCGCGCACGCCGGTGCGCCGTTCTGGAACTGGCCGCCGCCGCTGCGCGATCGGGCACCCGAGGCGCTCGCGCAGGCAGCCCACGAACTCGCGCCCGAAGTGGCGCGCATCGAACGCGAGCAATATGCGTTCCACGTCCAGTGGAACCAGCTGCGTGCGCACGCGCGCTCGCGCGGCGTGCGGCTGTTCGGCGATCTGCCCTTCTACGTCGGCCCCTCCTCGGTGGAGACCTGGGCGCATCGCGAGCTGTTCCAGCTCACCGCCACCGGCGAGCCGGCCGCGGTCGGGGGCGTGCCGCCGGACTACTTCTCGCAACTGGGCCAGCTGTGGGGCAATCCGATATACGACTGGCAGGCGCTGCGCCGCACCGACTTCAGCTGGTGGCTCGGGCGGGTGCGCGCGCAGCTGGCGCGGATGGATCTGCTGCGCATCGATCATTTCCGGGCGCTCGCGGCCCACTGGGCGGTGCCTGCGGGCGCTCCGGATGCGCGCGGCGGCGCCTGGCTCAGCACCCCGGGCGAGCTGCTGCTGCGCCGGCTCCTGGACGAGTTCAGCGACCTGCCGCTGGTCGCCGAGGATCTCGGGGTCATCACCGAGGACGTGCTGGCGCTGAAGAACGGCTTCGGGCTCCCGGGCATGCGCGTGCTGCAGTTTGCCTTCGACGGCGACCCCGCCAATGCGCACCTGCCGTATCTGCACGAGCGTGACTGCGTGGCCTACACCGGCACTCACGACAACGACACCACGCTCGGCTGGTACTCGAGCCTGGACCGCGACACGGCGCAGCGCGTCGATTATTTTCTGCGCATGACCGAAGGCGCCATGCCCGAGGCGCTGATCCGCGCAGCCCTGGGATCGGTGGCGCGACTCGCGATCATTCCGGCGCAGGACCTCCTGGGGCTCGACTCTTGCGCGCGACTGAACACCCCGGGGACCGTCGAGGGAAACTGGACCTGGCGACTGCCCGCGGGCGCGCTCACGGCGGAACTGGCGCACGACTACGCGCGGCTGAACGGCGCTTTCGGTCGCGCGCCGGGATGAGAGCCGTCAGGCGCTGCGCCCCGATTGTGTGCGCGGCCGCGTTGCTGCTCGCCGGCTGCGCGCTGACCTCGAAATTCACCGCCCCCAGGCTCTCGGTGGTCGACGTGCAGATCGAGCACGGCGACCTGTGGGAGCAGCGCCTCAAGGTGCGCATGCGCGTGCAGAACCCCAATGACCGCCGGCTGCCGGTGAAGGGACTCGATTACATCCTGGAAGTCGAGGGTGAGCAGTTCGCGAGCGGCGCCTCCGCCGCGAGCTTCGTCGTGCCCGCCAGGGGAGAGGCCGAATTCGACATGAACGTCACGACCAACCTCGCGGGCACGCTCTTGAAGTTTCTCGGGCGCGGGTCGGACGCCCCTGGGCAGAGCGTTGCCTACCGTCTCACCGGCAGGATCGCGCTGTCGGAGGGCCTGATGCGCTCGATTCCGATCGAGGAGCGCGGCACCTTCAGGCTGCGATGAGTCGCCGGTACAGCGCCACGTACTTGCCTCCCTGGCGCTCCCAGGAGAAGTCCTGCTGCATGCCGTTCTTCACCACACGCGTCCAGTGCCGCGGCGCGGCGTACAGGTCGAGCGCCGTGTTCAGCGCCCACTCCAGCGCCTGGGTGTTGAAATCGTTGAACACCACCCCGGTGCCGGTTCCGTTCCTCGGGTTGTAGTGCCGGACCGAGTCGGCGAGCCCGCCGGTGCGGCGCACCACCGGCACCGTACCGTAGCGCAGGCTGTACATCTGGTTCAGCCCGCACGGCTCGTAGCGCGAGGGCATGAGAAACAGATCGCTCGCCGCCTCGATCCAGTGGGCGAGCTCCTCGTCGTAACCGCAGTGAAACACCACGCGCCCGGGAAAGCGCCGCTCGAGAAGGGCGAAGAACTCCTCGTACTGCGGCTCACCGTTCCCGAGGGCGACGAAGGTGAGCGGGCGCGCGCCGAGCACCTTCGGTAGCGCCTCGAACATGAGCTCGATCCCTTTCTGGACCGCCAGCCGGCTCACGAGCCCGGCCAGCGGCACCTTGGGGGCCGCCGCGAGCTTCTCGCGCTTCGCGAACTGGCGCTTCAGCTCGCCCTTCACCGCGAGGCGCCCGGCGTCGTAGTGGGCCGGCAGGTAGCGGTCGTGGCGCGGATCCCACTCGTCGTAGTCGACGCCGTTCAGAATGCCGGTCACGGCGCGGCCGCGGGCGCGCAGGCTGTCCTGCAACCCCATGCCGTACTCATCCGAGCAGATCTCGCGCGCGTGGGTCGGGCTGACGGTGGTGACGGAGTCGGCATACCGGATGCCGTGGCGCAGGGCGTTGATCCGCCCGGCGGCGAGATCCTCCTGGTGCAGGAGGCTGCGCCGGCCCGGCAGCCCGAGGTCGGCAATCCGGGTGGCGGGGAAGATGCCCTGATAGCCGATGTTATGGATGGTGAGCACCGTGCGGGTCGCGGCGAACAGCGGCTCGTCCTGCCACGCCGTCCTGAGGAACAACGGCGCAAACGCGGTGTGCCAGTCGTTGCAGTGCAGAACCTGCGGCGCCCAGGCGAGGCGCTGGCAGGCGGTGAGCGCCGCGCGCGTGAACCCGAGGAAGCGCAGGTGCTCGTCGGGATCGCTGGTGTAGATGGCGGTGCGCGCATACAGCGCCGGGCAGTCGATCAGATACGCCGGCGCGCCGCCGGGCAGCTGCGCGCGCAGCACCGAGAACACGTAGTTGTTGGGTCCCACCGCCAGCGGCACCTGCTGCAGGGCCCCGACCGGTTGCGCGGAATACGCCGCGCGGTCGATGGAGGCGTAGCACGGCGTAAACAGCCGCACGTCATGACCGGCGCCGTGCAGGTACTTGGTCAGCGCCGCGCTCACGTCCGCCAGCCCGCCGGTCTTGGAGAGCGGCTCCACTTCGGAGGCGAGCAGGCAGATGGCGAGCTTCTCTGGCACGTGGCGGTTATTTCAGCGAATGCATGTCAGGTTATGATGCCCTGATGCGGCGTGTGCTGATCGGTCTCACGGTTACCTTGCTGCTGGTGGTGTCGATCGGCGTGGGCGTGGTCGTGGCCCGCTGGCCCTGCCCGCACCTGTGGCGCTGAATCGAGCATAAGCTGCTCCATCGCTGCCGGCGCCGCAAGAATCGGGTCGCGCGCCGCGCGCGCGCGATTATCATCAAACCATGGACACCGCTCCCGCATTCCTCGACAGCCGCGATTTCGGGCGCATCGCCCGAGCGATCCGCTTCATCGAAGCCAACTTCCGCGCGCAGCCGCGCCTGGCCGCGATCGCAGCTTCCGCGCACCTGTCGGAGTTCCATTTCAACCGCCTGTTCCGCCGCTGGGCCGGCGTCACGCCACGGCAGTACCTCGCGTACGTCACCGCGCGCGCGGCCCGCGCAGCGCTCGCCAGCACCCCCTCGGTGCTCGAGGCGGCGTACTGTGTCGGCCTGTCCGGACCCTCGCGGCTGCACGACCTGATGGTCACGCTGGAAGCGGTCACCCCCGGTGAGCTCAAGGCCCGTGGCCGCGGTATGCAGATCAGGTACGGCCTCACCGACACGCCCTTTGGGCACGCACTGCTCGCGAGCACCGCACGCGGGTTGTGTCATCTCGCCTTCGTCGAGTCCACGGCGGAGGGCGCTGCGGTCGCCGCGCTCGCGCAGAGCTGGCCGCAGGCGCGCCTGCGGCGCGACGAGGACGCCGCCGCGGCCCTGGCGGCGCGCATCTGGGGCTCCTCCAGTCGCACGGCCGCGGCGCGGGCCGCGGCACCCCTCAAGCTCGCCGTGAAAGGCACGAACTTTCAGCTCAAGGTCTGGCAGGCGCTGCTCGAGCTCGGCTCCGCCGGTCCGACCACCTACGCGGCGCTCGCGCGTGCCGTGGGCCGCAGCGGCGCCGCTCGGGCGGTGGGCAGGGCCGTCGGCGCCAACCCGGTGGCGTGGCTCATCCCGTGCCACAACGTGCTGCGCAAGGACGGTGCGCTCGGGGGCTATCACTGGGGCGAGGATCGCAAGCGCGCGATGCTCGCGTGGCAGGCGCTGCCGTGGCAGTCGCGCGCCCTGCGCCACCAGTGGGAGCGAGGCGCCGCGGCCGGGCTGCCGAGCCCGCAGCAGGCGACATAATCCCTCGCTGCAACTTTGGCCCTCAAGGCTCGGGCGGCGTCAAGCGCCGCGCATGTCAATTTCCTGACATAGAGTCTAACATATTGATTAATAATAATAATACCCTCCAGGGCGCGGGGCGGGGTCCGCCGGAGCTGATAAACTACTCGCCGTCTCCCCGCTGCCGAATCGCCCATGTCTGCCTCGCCCTACAAGCAACTCGAACAGGAGTTCAAGCGCCTGCATGCCTTCCGCGGTGCTCTGGCGCTGCTGCGCTGGGACGCGGCGGTGATGATGCCGCGCGGTAGCGCCGACATTCGCGGCGAGCAGCTCGCGGCGCTGGAGACCGAACACCACGCCTTGCTCACGGCGCCGCGCATCACGCGGCTCCTGGACCGCGCTCAGGCGAACACCCAGGGGCTCGCCGACTGGCAGGTCGCGAACCTGCACGAGATGCGCCGCCAGCGCGACCATGCGATCGCCACCCCGGTTACGCTCGTGTCGCGCCTCACCAAGGCCGCTTCGCGCGCCGAATCGCGCTGGCTCGAGGCCCGCGCCCAGGGCAAGTTCGAGGCGTTCGCGCCTTACCTGGAGGAAGTGGTCCACCTGGTGCGGGACAAGGCGGCGCTCCTGGGCCAGGCGCTCAATCTCGCCCCGTACGATGCATTGGTGGACGAGTTCAGCCCCGGACTGACCACCGCGGATATCGACGCCATGTTCAAGGCGCTGTCGCGCCGGCTCCCGTCGCTGATCCGCGAAGCGATCGCCGTGCAGGAGACTTACCCCTTGCTGCCGCTCACCGGCAAGTTCCCGGCGGGCAAGCAGCGCGCCCTGGCCGTGGAGGTGATGAAGAGCGTCGGCTTTCCCTTCGAGCGGGGACGACTGGATGAGAGCGAGCAGCCCTTCACCGAAGGGGTGCCGGGCGATATCCGCGTCACCACGCGCTTTGATCCCGACGACATCTTCTCGGGGCTCCTCGGGGCGCTGCACGAGACCGGACATGCGATGTACGACCTCGGCCTGCCGCAGGACTGGCGCGACCAGCCCGTGGGGCGCGATCGCGGCATGGCTCTCGAGGAGAGCCAGTCACTGCTCATCGAGATGATGGTCTGCCGCAGCCGCCCGTTCGTGCGCTACGTGCAGCCGCTGCTGGCCAAGCATTTCGGGGCGAGCGGACCGGAGTGGGACGTGGAGAACGTCTACAGCCATCTCACCCGGGTGCGGCGCGGACTGATTCGGGTCGATGCGGACGAGCTCACCTACCCGTTGCACATCATGCTGCGGTACGAGCTGGAAAAGCAGCTGCTCTCCGGCGAGCTGGCGGTGCGCGACCTGGGGGAAGCCTGGAGCGCCGGCATGGAGCAGCGCCTCGGGATTCGCCCCTCCAACGATGTCGAAGGCTGCCTGCAGGACATCCACTGGGCGGTGGGCTCCTTCGGATACTTCCCGTCCTACGCTCTCGGCGCGGTCATCGCCGCGCAGCTCTACGAGAGTCTGCGCGCCGAGGTGCAGGGGCTGGATGAGCAGCTCGCGCGCGGGGAGTTCTCCGGGCTCCTGGGGTGGCTGCGCACCAACGTGCACGGCCTCGGCGCCAAGGTGCCGGTGCAGGAGCTGCTGAAGGGCGCCACCGGCAAGCCCCTGTCGGCCACTTCCTTCGTGCGCTACGTCGAGGCAAAGTATCTCGAGAGCACCGCCAGCAGCGCCGCCGCCTGAAGAAGGCCGAGCGCCCCGTGGGCTGTGCACTCCAAGGTTGCCCGTCCGCCGCCGGACCCGAGAAGTCCCAGCTACCGTGACCCCCGCCGCAGCGAAGCCCTCCCGCACCCTGCAGCGCCTGGCGGCGCAGCTGCGCGGCTCGGTCGGCAAGGCGATTGCAGACTACCGCATGATCGCCGGCGGCGACCGCGTGATGGTGTGCATGTCGGGAGGCAAGGACTCCTACACGCTGCTGGACATGCTCCTGTCGCTGCGGCGCAGCGCCCCGGTGAGCTTCGATCTCATCGCCGTCAATCTCGATCAGAAGCAACCCGGATTTCCCGCGCAGGTGCTGCCGCAATACCTGCAGGGCCTGGGCGTGCCGTGGCACGTCATCGAGCAGGACACTTACAGCGTCGTGAAGCGCATCGTCCCGCGGGGACGCACCCTGTGCGGCCTGTGCTCGCGGCTGCGGCGCGGGGCGCTGTACCGCTTCGCCGCCGAGAACGGCATCAGCAAGATCGCGCTCGGGCACCATCGGGATGACATCGTCGAGACGCTGTTCCTGAACCTGTTCTTCGGCGGGCGCCTGAAGGCGATGGCGCCGAAGCTGCTGTCCGACGACGGCCGCCACGTGGTCATCCGGCCGCTCGCGTACGTCGCCGAGCGCGACATCGAGCGCTACGCGCGCGGCCGCGGCTTCCCGCTCATCCCCTGCAGGCTGTGCGGCTCGCAGGACAACATGCAGCGCGTGGCGGTGAAGAGAATGCTCGCGGGCTGGGAGCGCGAGTTTCCCGGTCGCACCGAGTCGATTTTCTCGGCGTTGCGCAACGTCGAGCCCGAGCATCTCGCCGATATCCGGCGTTTCGACTTCGGCGGCCTCGACGGGCGGAGGGTTGCGCCGATGAGTGAGCAGGATGAGCAGTCCCTCGCGGCCTTCGCCGTACCGGCACCGGCCTGAGAGAGCCATGGATGGAGGTGTCCCCGCTCGCCACGCCTGCCGCGCTCCCGCTGCCGAACGCCTACTGGGTGCTCCCGGGGCAGCTGCTCGCCGGTGAGCATCCGCGCGGGTCGAGCGCGGCGGCGACCCGGGCGCGCCTGCGGCGCCTGCTGGAGTCGGGCGTCAGTTGTTTCCTCGATCTCACCCAGCACGATGAGCTCCCACCCTACGACGCACAGCTCCCGCAGGGCGTCGACTACTTGCGCAAGCCCATCCCCGACCACGGCATCCCGTCACAGCCCGGGCACATGGCGGAGATCCTCGATCGCCTGCGCGACGCGTTGCGCTCGGGCCGGGTGATCTACCTGCACTGCCGCGCCGGGATCGGCCGAACCGGCACGGTGGCCGGGTGCCTGTTGGTCGAGCGCGGACTGTCGGGGGATGCGGCCGTGGAGGAGCTCAACCGCCTGTGGCGGCAAAGCGGGCGGGCAGCGCTGTGGCCGCGGGTCCCGGAGACCCCCGAGCAGACCGAGTACGTGCGGCGCTGGGTGCGCCCGGGCGGCTCGCCCGCGGACCCGCTGTTCGAGCCCGCCAACCTGTCGGCGGCGCGCGGCTTGCGGGAGCGCTTTCACGGTGCACTCCTCGGGCTGGCGGTGGGGGATGCGGTCGCGGCCGCCACCCAATACCGCCGGCCCGGGAAATTCACGCCGGTGGGCGACCTGCTCGGCGGCGGACCCTTTGACCTGCCCCGCGGCGGCTGGAGCGATGACACCGCAATGGCGCTGTGCCTCGCCGAGAGCCTGCTCGGGTGCGAGGGCTTCGATACCCGCGATCAGGTCGCGCGCTACCGCCGCTGGCAGCAGGAGGGGTATCTGTCCTGCACCGGGCAGTGCGTCGGAATCACCGCGGGCACGGCCCGCGCATTGGCGCTCGCAGCCTGGCGGCGGCAGCCGTTTTCCGGCTCCCACGACCCCGAGGCGCCCGATCCGGAAGCCCTGTCGCGCGTCGCGCCGGTGGCGATGTATTTCTTCGCGCAGCCCGCGGCAGCCGCCGAGTGGGCCGCCGAGGCGGCGCGCACCACCTGCCAGGCACCGGCGGTGCTCACGGCGTGTCGCGCACTGGCGCGGGCGCTGCATGCGGCGCTCTCGGGCGAGCCCCGCTCCGTGATCCTGGCGCAGGGGCAGTCCGCGCCCGATGCGGCACTGCACCCGACCCCGGCCACCACGCAGGAGCGCAACACTGCGCCGGCCGCGCTCGCCGCAGCGCTGGAGGCCTTTGCCGGCACAGGGAATTTTCGCGATGCGGTGCTCTCGGCCGCCAACCTGGGCGGCAACTCCGACGTGGTGGCCGCGGCATGCGGGGCGCTCGCCGGTGCGCACTACACTGCAAGCGCGATCCCCACTTTGTGGTGCAACAGCCTGATCAAGAAGCACTTGATAGAGAGCTGCGCCGATCGGCTGCTCGCCCACGCCATGCTGCAGTTCAGCAGCTGACCCTGCGGCGGCCCCAAGCCCGGCCACGCGCAATCTGCGAAGGTGAAGCGCGGTCTGCGTAGCAGACAGCGCGCGAGGGCTTGGGTAAGCTCGCATACCCGTATTCCCTCGTACGTTCGCCTCGCACCCATGTCTCCGACACGCCGGACCAGGATCGCGGCGCGCGCCACGACTCAGCCGTGGGTGCGTCTGTCCGACGAGCAGCTGCTCAGCAAGCGCTTTTGCGATCTGAGGCTGTCCATCAGGCGCTCCCCGCTTGCCGCGCACGTGCGGCGCCTGTATGCGGACCTCGAGCGTCGCGGCATCGCTCTGCGCCCGCACGTGTGGTTGTCCGAGGAGTGGTTCTCGCCCGACGGTGTACCGGGCATCGCGGTGCCGTTCTACCTCGCGCATCCGCGCCTGGAGCGGCTCGAGCGGCGCATCATGCGCGAGGCGGAAGGCGGCGACACACGGCTGCTGCTGCGCATCCTGCGTCACGAGGCCGGACACGCGCTCGACAACGCCTACCGGCTGCGGCGGCGCAAGTGCTGGCGAGCCGTGTTTGGACCCGCCTCGCTCCCTTATCCGGCGCGCTACCGCGCACGCCCCGGGAGCCGGCGCTACGTGCATCACCTGGGCGAGTGGTACGCACAGGCGCACCCGACCGAGGACTTTGCCGAGACCTTCGCGGTGTGGCTGACGCCCAAGTCCGGCTGGCGCAAGAGCTACGCGGACTGGCCGGCGTTGCACAAGCTGCGGGCGGTCGATGAGCTGGTGGCGAGCGTGCGCGGTGTGCGAGCCCCGGTACGCAACCGCACGCGCATCGAGCCGCTCGATCACAACACGCGCACCCTGGCGCAGCATTATCGGCGCAAGCTGGCGCGCAACCGCCAGATCCGGCGCGGACTTGCCGATGAGCTGCTGCGCCGCGCCTTCAGCCGCGAGCGCGCCCGCCGCGACGCCCCGCGGGCGGCGACCCTGCTGCGCGCGCACCTGCGTCCGCTCGTCCCGTCGGTGGCGCGGGCGCTGCGCATCGAGCCCTACAGCGTCGGGCAGGTGCTGCGCATGCTCATCGAGCGCAGTGAGCGGCTGAAACTCTACGTGTACGGCAACCGCCGCGACGCCCTGCGCTACTCGCGCTGGATGCTCGAGCGGCTCACGGGACTTTACTCCGAGCGCGAGACTCCGCACTTGCCGCTATGAGACGACTGCGCACGCTCGTCGTGGTGCACGCGAGCCTGGTGCCCCCGGAGAGTCTCGAAGGTCACAGCGACAAGGAAATCGAGGAGTGGCGCACCGAGTACGACGTCACCAGCACACTGCGTCAACTCCGACACGACGTGCGCTGCGTCGGGGTGCTCGACAGTCTCACCGAGCTGCGCGGCGCGATCGCCGAGTGGGAACCGGACATCGTCTTCAACCTGCTGGAGGAGTTCGACGGCATCGTCACCTACGATCAGCACGTGGTGGCGTTCCTGGAACTCATGCGCCAGCCGTACACGGGCTGCAATCCGCGCGGCCTGCTGCTGTCGCGCGACAAGTCGCTTTGCAAGCAGCTGCTGGCGTTTCACCGCATCGCCACTCCGCAGTTCGCCGTGTTCCGGCGCGGCGCGCCGATTCACCTGCCGCGCAGGCTGCGTTTCCCGCTGTTCGTGAAATCCACGGTCGAGGACGCATCCCTCGGGATCGCCCAGGCATCGGTGGTGGAGGATGCCGCGAAGCTGAAGGAACGCATCGAGTTTGTTCACGGGCAGGTGAAGTCCGATGCCCTGGTGGAGGAATACATCGAGGGCCGCGAGCTGTACGTCGGCATGATGGGGAACGAGCGGCTCACGCGCCTGCCGGTGTGGGAGATGGTGTTCGGCTCCATGCCGGACTCCCTCGCCGCCATCGCCACGCGCAAGGTGAAATGGGACAAGCGCTACCAGGCGAAGTACGGCATCACCACCCACGCGGCCGCCGATCTGCCGCCGCCGGTGCTCACCGCGCTCGATCGGCTCTCGCGCCGCATCTACCGGGCGCTCGGCATGTCCGGCTATGCTCGCATGGATTTCAGGGTGACCCCGCAGGGCCAGGTTTACGTGCTCGAGGCGAACGCCAACCCGAATCTCGAGGCCGCCGAGGACTTTGCGGAAGCCGCGCGCGCCGCCGGCACCCCCTACGGCGAGCTCCTCGAGCGTCTCATGGACCTGGGACTGCGGTATCGAGCCCAGTGGCGGGCCTCGTATGGCTGAGGGCGTCCCCGCCGCGCTCGCCGCTGCGACCGCGATAGCCCTGGGGCTGCTCGGCGCCTGTGCCGACCAGAGCAAGCTGCGCGAGAGCGAGCAGACCCAGCTGCTCGCGTTGCTGCCCGGCCGTTACGACAATCACCTGTTCTATGCGCAGGAGATGGCCGCCGACGATCCGCGCCGCGTCATGAGCCAGAAGATGTACGGCTTCCAGGTCGAAGAGAAGCGCGGCATCGTCGAGACGGTGTACCAGTTCGTCGAGCCGTTACGCTGGCGCGACGGGCAGCAGAACACCGAGCTGTTCACGAGCGTCGTGGCCGAGGATGTACAAGCCGAGGGCTGCCAACTGCTGTGGAAGAAGAGTGGCGAGCGCTTCATCGCCACGCACGACCCCGGGGTCTGTCCCGACGCTCCCGGCGCCGCGCCGCAAGCCGAGCTTGCCGCTGGCGTGCTGTCGATCGGGGACTACAACTTCCGTAAGACGCGCTGACGCATCATCTCTGCAGATGCTCGCCCAGGAATTTTTCAATCTCCTGGAGTACCTGCACACGGGTACCGCTGCGCACCCACCACTCGGCATCCTCGGGCAGGGTCGTGACCACGACGCTCTTGCCGGCCTCGCTCAGGGCGCGCACCATGGACTTCGACTGCTCCACCGGGACGGCGAGCCCGCCCCCGTAGATGATAAGGATCGGCGCTTTGATGGACTTCACCGCATTGATCGGCGACTTCGCGGCGACGATTGGGTCATTTTCGGGGCCGATGCGCTTGTCCCACTGGGATTGCGCCGCGGAAATGGCCTCGTCGCGGCGGGGAATCTGCACGCGCCTCAGCGCCGGAAGGTCAGTAATGCCATTGATGCTCACGGCGCAGGCGTACAGATCAGGCGTGAATGCGGCACCCGCCAGCGCGGCATAGCCGCCATACCCGCCGGTGCCGAGGATGCAGACCCTGTGTGCGTCGGCAATACCCTGCGCGACCAGCGCCTGCACCCCATCTGTCAGGTCGTCCTGCATCAGGCGGCCCCATTGACGGTAGCCG
>WNGI01001637.1_pt1 | contig 19774 bp, 14 predicted proteins | sample 5400621 | NCBI WGS metagenome assembly WNGI01 (sample SAMN13153374, study PRJNA577476) | soil metagenome | isolation source: 20 cm soil or saprolite under Garry oak tree replicate 1 | place: USA:California | collected 2016-06-15
GATCGCGCTCCTCGTAATGGCGAGCGTCTGGGTCCCTGTTCGATGGAGGCATCGTCGGCCGTGGCGGGCCTTAGGTTTCGAGCCAAGCACGGCGCTCTACAATGCGCTCTGGGCACTGCGGATCGCGCTCGGCCTCGGCTCGGCGTTCGCAGTGTTGATGCTCTGGGTTCGACGACATTCCTCGGGCATCGACAATGCGGCTTCGGTGCCTCTGCCTACGACGTCTCACGGCCAACTGGGTGATTTTCTCGCGTGGTATGTCATCGCGGCGGTTCTCGGCCCGATCGCCGAGGAGATGGTCTTTCGCGGCTTTGCTTATGGACTCCTGTTTCGGAAGTTTGGCCCGGCGGGCGCCGCCGTGGCAAGCGCGGCCCTCTGGGCGGCCGGCCACTCAATGCGGTTGTCCTACGGTAGCGCCTTCAAGACCCTGTTTCTGGTGATGGTGGGAATCGTTTACGCTGAAGTCTACCGGCGCCGTCAGTCCCTGTTCCCGACCGTCGCATTCCATATCGTGGGGAATTCGGCAAGCGTGCTCATTCGCGATCGATATCTCTCGGGTCTTGTTCCGTTCGCCGGCGCGTGGGTTGGACTGTGGGTCCTGAGTGTCGTGCTCTTCCAGGTGGTGTACCGATCGCGAAGCGCAAAGGATCCGGAAGTTCGGCCCACGTCGATCTGAAGCTTCCAAGGAGAGGCAAGCCGCGCGCTTCATCGACATGATGGAGCAGGACCGAATTGATCAACATGGCGGCCCCGGCCAGGGCGCCAAGCCGCGCGAGATCCTGGTGGGCCCGGAATACCTGCAGAAGGTCGGCCGGTAGCTTACGGCGTCGCGCGCTGGGCTGTTGGGCGCTCGACCTGCTTTGCCTTCAGCTTGGCGACGAGATCCCGGTAGCCCGAGCGCTGGATCACCGTGTTGAATTGCGAGCGGTAATTGGAGATCAGGCTGACGCCCTCGATGGTGACGTCATAGACGAGCCAGCGGGAACCGCTCTTCATCATGCGGTAGTCCACCGGGATCTCGGTCCCCTGCTTGGTCACGATCCGCGTCCTGACGACCGCCTGCTCGCCGTCGACGGCCTCGCCGAGGTAGCGGATCGTCTCGCCGGAGTACATCTCGATCTTCGAGATGTACGAGTACTCGAGGAGATCGCCGTACAGGGCAATGAACTCCTCGCGTTCGGCCGTGGTCCGGGCTCGCCAGTGCGGTCCGAGGCTGCGTGCCGAGATCTCGGTGAAATCGAAGAGCTCGCCGGCCACCTGCCGGATCATTCGCCGTCGCTCGGCGGTTCGGGCGTCCTTCTTCAGCTCGGAGTCGGAGACCACCTTCAGGACAGTGTCGATGGAATCGCGGACCTGGTCGGTGAGCGGCCCGGCGATGGCACTGCACGGGACGATGAACCCGAGCACGGCCACCACCGACACCCACAAGACCACCATCCTCCACATGAACAACGCGCTGGCTCCGACATCGTCGTGCGCTCGGACCATCAGCTCCTCCTGGACCACGTCCGACATTGCTCCTCACCGCTTCTGTCGTGCATCCGCCGGTTCGCTCCGGATCTCGACCGCGGAGGCGGATCGTATCATGGCTTCGTCGCTGTGCCGCGGTCCGCGCCCGCGACGACGTCGATGGGGGAATAATAGGCGCGCGTGGCCGGGCGCTCTATTGGACCTTGGTCCGATGGAATGACGAGGTTGATCAGGATCGCCGCGGATACACGTCTGAGACCACGAAATAGTCCAGGACGACCGGACGGGAGCTCGACTCCGGCGGCTGGGTAACGAAGCGGCGCGACACGCAGCCGCGCCGTCCCGTTACCGAACCGCAGAACTTTGAGCTCGCGCCCTGACGTCAGTCGTACTCAGGGCGGTCTCACGAAACCCGAAGAGACGATGACGACCGCGGTTATTGAGCCGGGAACGGCGGCTGGAGCCGGCTCTCGAGCGGCACGGGGAACGGAAACCCCAGCACGATAGCCTCGCCTCTCACCCGGTCCCGCGCCTGGCAACGCTGTGTGCAGGTGGTGGCGGGAGGCGCGACCTCGACCGCGTCCTCGCCCATCACCTGGCCCATGCGGCCACCGCTTGCCACGTCCCAGCGCGAGACGGCGCCGCAGTGGCTCACCGTCGCGGTGCCACCCGTCCGCGTGGCGATGTGGTTCACACATCCCAGCTCCTGGACTCGCGTGGCGACCTGCGGACTGTCCCTGCCCACGAACGCGCCCGACGAATCATTCGCGAAGTTGATCCGTGCAGCGACGGTGACGGTGGTGTCCTTGAAGGGTACGACGTCGCCCTCACGGGCGCGGAAGTTCGGGTTGTCGAAGTAGAAGACGCCGTCGCCAAGCACGTGGGTGAATCTCGTGGCCGTCGCGTCGTTGCGCTCCACCTCCATCTGGAAGATTCCGCCGTTGGCGCAGTCCTTCGCCTGAATCGTCATCGTCAGGCCGGGGCCCTGACGGACGAGGATGATGTCAGTGCCCTTGCGCTCGACCGTGACGTCACCGGTCAGCACGAGGCCGCGGTGATCGGGAGTCTTGCTGTCGAAGACCACGGTGCGCCGGTTGCCGGTAATGTCGAGTGGGTTCGGCTCTCCGGTCAGCGTCCAGTCCTCGACCCCGAAGGTCTCCGAGACCACGGTGAACTCGACGTACTTCCCATCCACCAGGACACTCGGGCCGAGATTGTCGGCGGTGATCGTGAATCGACCGTCGATGCCGATCGTGCTCCTGTCGTTGAGCCCGTTGATGACGAATCCACCGCCCTCGCAGCCGGCAGATGATGCTGCCTGACTCGGAACCGCGACTGGCGGCGCCAACGCGAGCCCGACCGAAACGATGAGTGCGCCGCTTGCGCGCCGGAGCGCGCGTGAAACCTGATACATGCTTGCCCTCCTGTAAGTTCGGTTGTCCGTTGCTGGCCGGATCGCCGGCCCGCTCGTCCCTGACGCAACATCCGTGCCCTGAACGCCTCCAACCGCCACCGTCCTGGAATCGCCGAAAAAGGTTCGCAACACCGAAGAAGCGGGGCATTTCACGCGGGGATTTCGCGCCCCGGGGGAAATGCCGCAGAAGAACGATGACTCCGCCGCGTAAGAAGCTGCGTTGTTACGACGCGTCGAGGATTCACAAAGTTTCCAGAGATTCACAAACAACGTCCCAACATCCCCCTGCTATAGTGAGGCCTTCAAAAGGGAGGCTGAATCATGGCGTACCTTCTCGCGTTCCTTCTTCTCATCGCCAGTGTCGCGCCAGCGGCGGCGTCTCCCGAAGGCTCGATGACGTGGGGCGTTCACATCACGCTCGCCTCGCGCTGGCTCGATCCGGCCGAGACCGAGGGGATCATCACGCCGTTCATGGTGCTGTACGCGCTCCACGACGCCCTGGTGAAGCCGATGCCGGCGGGACCGAACACGCCGAGCCTCGCGGAGTCGTTCACGCAATCGAAGGACGGGCTCACCTACGACTTCGTCATCCGCAAGGGCGTCAAGTTCCACAACGGCGATCCGGTGACGGCCGAGGACGTGAAATTCTCGTTCGAGCGCTACCGCGGCGCGGGGGCGAAACTCCTCAAGGAGCGCGTACGTGAAGTCCAGATCGTCGATCTCGGGCGAGTGCGCTTCCATCTGAAGGAGCCGTGGCCTGACTTCATGACCTTCTACGGAACGTCAGCGACCGGCGCCGGCTGGATCGTGCCCAAGGCCTACGTCGAGAAGGTGGGCGATGACGGCTTCAAGAAGGCGCCGATCGGCGCGGGGCCGTACAAGTTCGTGAGCTTCACGCCGGGCGTCGAGCTGGTGATGGAGGCGAACGAGCACTACTGGCGCAAGGTGCCCAACATCAAGCGCCTCATCTATCGCAGCCTGCCCGAGGAGACGACGCGCGCCGCCGCCCTCAAGAAGGGCGAGGTCGACATCGCGTATCTCCTGACCGGGCCGGTGGCCGAGGACATTCAGCGCACGCCGGGATTCAAGCTCGTGGCGCCGAACCAGTCACCGGCCGTCTTCTGGATCGATCTCCCCGATCAGTGGGATCCGAAATCGCCCTGGAACGACCGGCGCGTTCGTCAGGCCGCGAGCCTCGCCATCGACCGCCAGGCGCTCAACCAGGCCGAGACGCTCGGCTTCTCCAAGCCCACCGGCGGCATCATCCCGCGCGCCTACGAGTTCTCGCGTGTCTTCGAGCCGGACCCGTACGATCCCGCGAAGGCCAGGAAGCTGATGGCCGAGGCCGGCTATCCCAACGGCTTCGACGCGGGGGAGTTCTATCCGTGGCCTCCGTACTTCTCGATGGGCGAAGCGCTGGCCGCGTATCTCCAGACCATCGGCATCAAGACGAAGATCCGGACGATGGAGCGCGCGGCCATGACGACGGCGTGGCGCGAGAAGAAACTCAAGAACCTGATCGTCGGCATCACCGGCGCCGGCGGCAACGCGGCCACGCGCCTCGAGGCGTACGTCAGCAAGAACGGCATCTACACGGCTGGCGTCATGCCCGACGTCGAGGATCTCTTCCAGCGCCAGGCGCGCGAGACCGACACGAAGAAGCGCGAGGCCCTGCTCCATCAGATCCAGGGCATTCTGCACGAGCGCGTGACGCACATCCCGATCTACGAGCTGGCGTTCATCTGGGGCGTCGGCCCGCGCGTCGAGGAGCCGGGCATCAACTTGATCAGGAGCTTCGCATACTCGGGGCCGTTGGAGGACGTGCGGGTCAAGCGGCCGTAACCGGCACCGTCGAAACGGAGCGGCGCGCTTAGAAGCTGACCGGCAGCGCCTCCAGCCCGCGCAGCGTGGACGACGCCCGCCAGGTCGGAGTGCCGGCGAGCGCCAGGTTGGGCATCCGGCGCAGCAGCGTCCCCAGCGCGATCTGTCCTTCCACGCGCGCCAGCGGAGCGCCGAGGCAGAAGTGGATGCCGAAGCCGAACGCGACGTGGCGGTTGTCGCGACGGCCGATGTCCAGGCGGTCCGGATCGGTGAAGTGGGCCGGGTCGCGATTGGCCGCGCCGATGGCGGCGACGACCATCGAGCCCTTCGTGATCGTCTGGCCGTCGATCACGACGTCGGTGTTCGTGATGCGCGCCGTCCGTTGCACCGGGCTGTCGTAGCGCAGCAGCTCCTCGATCGCGCTCTGAAGCAACGTCGAGTCCGTACGGAGGCGCGCGAGCTCAGCCGGGTTGCGGAGCAGGGCCAGCAGCCCGTTGCCGATCAAATTCACCGTCGTCTCGTGGCCCGCGATGAAGAGCAGCACGCAGGTGGCCAGCAGCTCACCTTCCGTCAGCTTGTCGCCCTGCTCCTCCGCCGCGATCAGCAAGCTCAAGAGATCTTCGCGCGGCTGCCGCCGGCGCTCGGGCAGCAGCCTTCGGAAATACTCACCGAGCTCGCGCCGCGCGGCTCTTCCACGTGTCACGATCTCGGCGTCGGTGGGCAGGCCGATGGCGTCCAGGCTCTGGGCGACGTCGGCCGACCACTGACGGATGGCGCCCTGATCCTCGGTGGGCACACCGAGCATCTCGCAGATCACCGTGACCGGAAGCGGATACGCGAGATCCGCGATGACGTCCATCCGCCCCGCACCCTGGCCGCGGTCGAGCAGGCGATTGACGATGTCCTGGATGTGGCTCCGCATGTTCTCGATGACCTTCGGCGTGAACGCCTTGCTCACGAGGGCGCGGAGGCGTGTGTGATCGGGCGGGTCGCGGAACAGCATCGACCGGGGGAGGCGGCCTGCCTCCGTGTCGCCACCGTAGACCGCGGCGAGCAGCTGCTCGAACCCGTCGCGCCCGAAGCGCCCGTCGCGGAGGACCATGACGACGTCGTCATACCGGGTGAGGACCCACAGGCCCATCGGGGCCTGGTAGACGGGAGCGACGGAGCGGAGGCGGTGATAGAAGGGATAGGGGTCGGCGTGGAACTCGGGCAGGAGCGGATTGAAGAGTTCCTGGTGAGACGCCATGTTGGACTCCCCTCGCGCGCAACGTTATCATTCTGGCGCTGGCCAAGCACGAGCGGCGGAGGATGGTATGGCCTATGACCTGCTGATCAGGAACGGGATGATCGTCGACGGCACCGGGTTCTCGCGCTACCAGGCCGATGTCGCGATCCAGGACGGAACGATCGCGGAGATTGGCCGCGTTCGCGGCGCGGCCACCCGGACGATCGATGCCGAGGGATTGTTCGTCGCTCCCGGCATCATCGACCTCCACACCCACTACGACGTTCAGCCGTTCTGGGACCGGCTCTGCACGTCCTCCGTGTGGCACGGCGTGACCACGGTCCTGACCGGCAACTGCGGCCTGACGCTGGCGCCGCTGCGTCCCGAGCATCGCGAGGCGATGCTGGCCACGTTCTGCTGCGTCGAGGATTTGCCCGTGCGGTCGCTCAGCGCCGTGCTGCCCTGGACGTGGGAGAGCTTCGACCAGTTCATGAAGGCCATCGACATCGGACTCGGCGTCAACATGATGCCGCTGGTCGGCCACAATCCCCTCCGCCTGTCGGTGATGGACAAGGCCGCCTGGGACCGTCCGGCCACCGCCGATGAGATCGCGCAGATGCAGGACCTCCTGCGCGTCGCGCTGGAAGAAGGGGCCTGGGGCTGGAGCACGACGGTCTCGCCGACTCACGCCGGGCCGAAAGGCGAGCCGGTCCCGACGCGGCTCGCCGCCAACGACGAGCGCGTGGCGCTCGGCCGCACGCTCGGCGAGTTCAATCGCGGGATCATCGAGATCCTTCCTCCCGGCGCCGGCCAGCCCGACGACGCCGACCGCCAGCACCTGCTCGACGTCGCCCGCGCGAGCGGCCGCCCCGTCTTCTTCCTCGGCTTCGACGCCAGCGCTCGCGGCTTCGTCGAAGACGCCACCCGTGGCGGCGCCCAGCTCTACAACCTGCTTCGCGCGATCCCCTTCAACCCGCGGTTCACGCTGAAGAAGACGACGTTCTTCGCCAACCTCGACGTGTGGGACGTCGTGATGGCCAAGCCCTTCGACGAGAAGATGGCGCTGCTGACCAATCCCGAGAAGCGCACCGAGCTGCGCGAGATGGCGCGGGAGCGCCAGCGCCGCCGGCCCGGCGTGCCCGGGCGCTTCATCAAGTGGCAGTCGATCATCGTCAGCAAGGTCGCCCTCGAGAAGAACCGCGCGCTCGTGGGACGGACGCTCACCGAGCTGGCCGAGTCTCACGGCAAGCACGTGGCGGACATGATCCTGGACCTCGCCGTAGAGGAGAGGCTCGAGACCGAGTTCCTCCTGCAGTCGCGCTCACGGGAAGAGGACGTCGAGCTGGCCGAATACGTGAAGACGGGCCACGCGATTCCTTCGCAGACGGACGCCGGCGCCCACCTCAACACCAACTTCTGCACCGCGGGCGAGTCGAGCTACGTGCTGGGCGAGTGGGTGCGCGAGCGCCAGCTCCTGACGCTCGAGGACGCCATCCGGCGCTTCACCTTCCAGCCGGCCAGCATCATGGGCCTGCCCGACCGCGGCCTCGTGCGCGAGGGCATGGTGGCCGACCTCATGGTTTTCGACCTCGCCCGCATCGGCGTGAAGGAGGACGAGATCACGCGCGACGGCCCGAACGGGTCGCCGCGTCGCGTCCAGCGCGCCGACGGCGTGCACCACGTGATCGTGGGTGGCGAGATGGTGATGGACCACGGCGAGCACACCGGCGCGCTTCCCGGTCGCGTCCTTCGCGCCCCGCGGCGCTGACGGGGGAGGGGACGATGCGCTACCGTCGGATCTCCGCCGATTGCCACATCGATTTTCCCTGGCTGCCCGCCGACCTGTTCACGGCGAACGCCTCGTCCGCGATGAAGGACCGGATGCCGTACGTGGTCGAAGGCCCCGACGGACCGTACTGGACCACGAAGAAGGGCGCCGGCCTCGGCCTCGTCGGTGGCCTCGGCTCGTCCGGGCAGAAGTACGTGCCCGGGCAGAACCAGCGCGTGGACGTCATGGCGTCCACCGGCCTCTTCGCCGACGGCCGCAAGGGCATTCGGCGCCCGGCCGATCCCGAGCTCAGGATCGCCGACATGGAGCGTGACGGCGTGGACGCCGAGGTCATGTTCGGCATCCTCGGCGCGGCCACGCGGCTCGCCGACCACGAGGCGGCTCCGGAGATGTTCAGGATCTACAACGACTGGCTCGTGGACTTCTGCGGCCATCATCCCGACCGTCAGGTCGGGCTCGCGTGCCTGCCCTACGGCGACATCGACGCGGCCGTGGCCGAGGCGTACCGCGTCGCCAAGCGTGGGCTGCGCGGGCTCGAGCTCTCGTGCTCGTGGGAGATGGAGCCCATGTGGCATCCGATGTGGGAGCCGCTGTGGCGCGCGGTGAACGACGTGAATCTCCCGCTCCACTTCCACACGTTCCCGTCACTGCCTCAGAGCGTGCGCGACCGCCAGACCGGGCTGACCCGGCGTGCCGCGTTCTTCACCAGCGTGGCCGGCTTCCAGATGAACCTCGTTAACATCCTGGCCGCCGTCATCGGCGCCGGCGTGCTCGAGCGTTACCCGAACATCCGGATCTCGTTCGGCGAGAGCGGTATCGGCTGGATCCCCTACGCGCTCGACCGGATGGACTTCGAGTGGGAAGACCGCTTCCGCGACCTCGGATTGAAGATGCGCCCGAGCGAGTACTGGCGCCGTCAGTGCAAGGCGACGTTCCAGTTCGATCCCATCGGCACCAAGCTCATCGACGACATCGGCGTGGAGACGCTCATGTGGGGCTCCGACTACCCGCATCCCGACGGTGTCTGGCCGCAGTCGTCGAAGTACATCGCCGAGCAATTCGGCCACCTGCCCCCGGACGTCGTCTCCAAGATCACCTGCGAGAACGCCGGCAAGTTCTACGGGCTGATCAACTAGGAGACGAGGTTCATGGCCCACAAGGGGATGAAGTTCGGAATCTTCCTCGCCCCGTTCCACCGCCTCGGCGAGAACCCGACGCTGGCTCTCGGCCGCGACATGGAGCTGATCGAGTGGCTCGACTACCTCGGCTACGACGAGGTCTGGATCGGCGAGCACCACTCGGCGGGCTGGGAGCTTATCGCGTCACCCGAGATCTTCATCGCCGCCGCCGCCGAGCGCACGAAGCACATCATGCTCGGCTCGGGCGTGACGAGCCTGCCGTACCACCATCCCTTCCTCGTCGCCCAGCGCTTCGTCCAGCTCGACCACATGACCCGCGGCCGCGCCATGCTCGGCTGCGGCCCGGGCGCGCTCGTGTCCGACGCGTACATGATGGGGATCGAGCCGGTGACCCAGCGCCCGAGGATGGACGAGGCGCTCGACGCGATCATGCTGCTCCTCGAGGGCGACGAGCCGGTGACGCTCAAGACCGACTGGTTCGAGATGCGCCAGGCGCGACTGCACCTGACGCCGTACACCGAGCCCCACTTTCCGATCGCCGTGGCGAGCGTGATGACACCGTCCGGCGTGATCGCCGCAGGCCGGCACGGCCTCGGCGTGCTGTCACTGGGCGCCGGGATACCCGGCGGCCCCGAGGCCCTGGCCAACCAGTGGAAGATCGGCGAGGAGACCGCCGCGCGGCACGGCAAGACGATGGACCGGAAGAACTGGAAGCTCGTCGTCAACGTCCACGTGGCCGAGGACGATGAAGAAGCGCTGCGTCAGGTCAAGCGCGCCGAGCGGCACGAGACCATCACGTATTTCGAGGAAACACTTGGCCGCCCGCCCGGTCGCTCGGACGACCCGTTGACCGAGGGCGTGAAGATGGGCACGACGCTCGTCGGCTCGGTGGAGACCGTGGTGCGCGGCATCGAGCACCTGTGGCGGCTGAGCGATGGCGGCTTCGGCGGCGTGCTCTTCCGCGCCCACGAATGGGCGAACCGCGAGCAGACGTTGAAGAGCTACGAGCTGTTCGCGCGCTACGTGATGCCGCGCTTCCAGGGCTCGGGCGAAGCGCCGCGCGGGTCGAACGAGTGGGCGCGCGAGAACCGCAGGACGATCTTCAGCCCCAACGTGGAAGCCATCCGCCGCGCGTTCGTGAACGCCGGACGCGCCGTGCCCGAGGACTTCAGGCAGCGCACGTCCGGCGCCCGCGACGAGCATTTGCCCGGCACGACGCCCTGACGGTCAGATCACGCCGTCGGTCCTCAGCTTCTTCAGATCCTCGGCGCCGAGCTTCAGCCACTCCTCGTAGATCTCGGCGTTGTGCTGGCCGAGGAGCGGCGCCGGCCGGATCTCGGTCTTCGATTTGGAAAGCTGCACGGGATTGCCGGGCAGCGTGAACTCGCCCCAGCCAGGATGCTGGATCGTCTGCACCATCTCGCGGGCCTTCAGGTGCGGGTCGGACAGTACTTCGTTCGGCGTGAGGCACGCGCCGGTCGGCACGCCGGCCGCGCCCAGCTCGTTCATCACCTCGTGCTTGGTCCGCGTCGTCGTCCAGCGCTCGATGAGCGCGTTGACCTCGTCCTTGTGGGCCGCGCGCCACTTCGGATCCGACCACTCCGGATTGCCGATGAGATCCGCGCGGCCGATGACGCGCAGCAACGAGTCCCACATGTGAGGGCGAACGGGCTGGGCGTAGATGTACGCGTAGTCGTCGGGCCCGCCCGGCTTGCACCGGTAGATGCCCGAGGGCGACGTGTTGGCGATCTCGTTGCCCCGGCGCGGCTCGAACTCGCCGCCGGCGTACGCCAGCCGCATCGCGATCCGACAGAGATTCGCCACGGCGTCCTGCATCGACACCTCGACGCGCTGGCCCACGCCCAACGCTTGCCGTTGCCACAGCGCGGCCATCACACCGAACGCGGCGTGCATGCCGGTGCCGGAGTCGCCGATGGTCGGGCCGGGCTTGAGTGGGGGCGAGCCCGGGAAGCCGGTCACGCACATGGCGCCGCCGGTGGCCTGCGCGATCATGTCGAACGCCTTGTAGTTGGCGTAGGGGCCGTACGTGCCGAAGCCCTTGACCGAGAGGTAGATCAGGCGCGGATTGAGCTTCGCGAGGGCGTCGTAGCCGAGGCCGTTCTTCTCCAGCGCGCCCGGGGCCTGATTCTCGGCGACCACGTCGGCCTGCTTGACCATCTCGAAGAACATGGCCTTGCCCTGCGGATGCTTCAGGTTGAGCGTCACGCTCTTCTTGTTCGAGTTGAGCAGGATGAAGTAGCTGCTGTCGACACCCGGCTTCTCGGCCCGGCCGTAACGTCCGGGCTCACCTCGGCCAGGCTCCTCGACCTTGATGACCTCGGCGCCGAGCCACGCGAGCATCTGCGTGCACGACGTCCCCGCCTCGAACTGGGTCAGATCCAGCACACGAATGCCGTTGAGTGCCTTGCTCATCGCGTCACGTCCCGTCTCTCAGAGGTGGATGGGGCGCCGAGCGCCGAGCGCACGGCGGGCAAGATCTCGCGCGCGACGCGCGCCATGTAACCGCGCTCGGGATCGTCCGGGAATGTCGGGTTGGGAACCGGGTGGAGGACCACGTGATCGAACGTCACCGGAGCCGAGCGGATCACGTCGAGGAGCTGCGCGATGATCTCCGCCGGGCCACCGCGCAGACAGAACGCATCGGCGGCGGCCTTGGGCAGGAAATCGACGACCCGGCCACTGGCCACCAGGTCCGTCGCGTGGTGGAAATCGGGCCAGACCTTGTGATCGTGCTTGAGCCGCTCCGGATCCGGCCCCGTCCAGGCCAGGCCCGGACCGTCGAACAGCATCGGCGAGTACTCGTAGTAGCCGGCGGCCATGGACTTGCCCATGACCAGCGCGCGCCCCGGATCTTCGACGAACACGGTGTGGAACACGGCGCCGACCCGAACCTTCGACGGATCGCGTCCGGCCTCGGCGGCGCCCGCGCGGATGGCGTCGATGGACCGTGCGATGTTCGCGCGATGCGTGCCCACGCGGATGAAAACGCCGTCGGCCACGGCGCCGGCCATCCGCAGCGTGCGCGGGCCCCCCGCGGCGATCCAGATCGGGACGGGCCGATGATGCGGCAGCCGGGCGGGCCGCGCCGCCCCGACCTCCACGTCCTGACCGTCGAGCAGCGACCGCATCAGCCGCGTGCTCTCCTCGAGCTCCTTGATGCGCGCCGGGCGGAGCCCGGCCAGGCGGACGGCGGTGTCGCCGATGCCCCAGCCGAGCACGACACGCCCCGGGGCCAGCTCGTCGATCGTCGCGATGGACGACGCGGTGACGGTGGGGTGCCGGTTCATCGGATTCGCCAGCAGCGTGCCGAGCGTGATGCGCTCGGTCGTTCGCGCGGCGGACGCCAGCAGCACGTAGGTGTCTCGACGCCGGAGCTGCGAGTCGGGCTGCCAGGCGGCGTCCCAGCCCAACGTCTCGCAGCGCCGCACGTCGGCCGCGAAAGCGTCCACCGAGCGGGCGTCGAAGCGGTTCAGGCCGAAGCGCGGGATCGCCACGCGCTCAGCCCTTGTCCAGCGTCCGCTTGATCTCGGTCTCGGCCCAGAGGATCGCCTCCTTGGGCTTGGCGGCGTTCGTGACCACCTTCGCGAACATGTTGGGGATGATGTAGCTGTTCGTCACGAGCTGGATGCGCTCGTCGGGCGGCGCCGGCCAGCCGTAGAGATGAGAGTACTGGGCGATGGTCTTGAGCGGCTCGTACTTCGGGTCGATGTTCCACACGGCGTGGTTCTCCATGTCGCGCCACACCGGGTGGTTGTAGTTGTCGCCCGACATGATCCACTCGTGATACTGCGCGGGCTCGAAGAACCAGCGCAAGAATTCCTTGGCGAGATCGACGTTCTTGCTGAACTTCCAGGCGGCGAGGCTCCGTGGCACGCCGACCGTGTGACGCCCGCCCGGTCCGGCCGGGGACGAGTGGAACCCCGTCACCTTGGCCACCGGCATCTGCTTTTCCTTGGCGACCACGTAATGGCTGATCGGGTTGTGGATCCAGGAGCCTTTGCCGGAGTTGAGCCACTGGTTGTTGGAGGCGTTGTCCCACGAGAGCACGGCTGGATCCATCGCGTCGTTGTAGAGCGCCCGCACGTAGTCGACGACGGTCTCGGTCGCCTTGGAGTTGATCGTGATGGTCTTGCCGTCCTCGGCGACGTCCCGGGCTCCGTACGACCAGAGGATCGAGTACAGCGTGCTGACCGAGTCGGTCGTCTGGCTGATGGCGAAGCCCACCGGGTGGCCGAGCTTCTTCAGCTTCTGCCCGGCCCGCAGCAGGTCATCCCACGTGTCCGGGGGTTTCTCGCCGACCTGCTCGAACAGGTCGATCCGATGGCTGCCTGGAAACGAGATGAAGAGGTAGGGGACCGCGAGCCACTGGCCCCGGATGTAGGCGTGCTCCCTGGCGAACGAGTACCACTCGCCGTGCTTGCGGGCCAGATCGGTGCAGATGTCGGAGACGTCGACGAGGCCGGGCGCGAAGAGCCAGGGATAGTGCATCTCGAGGCTGATGATGTCGTGGCCGGACCGCGACATGAGCTGCGAGGAGAGCTTGGCCGACATCTGAACGCTCTGGATGTGGTCGATGCGGACCGACGCGCCGGCGAGCTTCGAGAACCGCTTGCCCAGCTCGGCGAGCTTCACGTCCGAGGTGGGGGCATAGCTCACCGCGGTGAGGAGCGACAGCTCTCGGGCCGCCCACGCTGCCGGCGGCTGCCCTGCGAGTAATCCGGCCAGTCCGGCGATCGCTCGCCCACTGGTTCGGAGGAAGTGCCGCCGTCCAACTCTCTGTGTGCGATCCATGCCGCACCTCCTGGCTCGCAGCGATGGGGAATGCTACATAGTGGGACCGCCGTGATCAACCTGGCCCTGTGGCTGCTCCTGCTCGCCGTCGGTGGAGCGGCGACGACCGTGTCGGCCGCTTGCAGCGCCAGCGACGTTCCGGCCGATGCCCCGGCCGCGCTCGTGTTCTCCGGCGGCGGCGCCAGGGGCGCGTGGGAGGCGGGCGTCGCCGCCGCGCTGATCGAGCGGGGCGTGCCGGTTCGCGCGGCGGCCGGGTCGTCGTCCGGCGCGCTCAACGCCGTCATGGTGGCCGACGGCCGGATCGATCGCCTTGAAGCGCTCTGGCGCTCGCTCACCCGTGAGCGGGTGTACTCGCTGCGCCCGTCCGTGTTCTTTGCCGGATTGCTGCCGGGCTGGCTGACCGCGCTCACGCTCAGCCACACGACGTCGCTCCTCGATCCGGCGCCGCTGCGCGAGCTGCTCGCCGAGGCGATCGATCTCGAGCGCGTCCGGGCCTCGCCGCTGCGCCTCGTCGTCGTGACGACCGACCTCGCTCGCCGCGAAGCCCGACTCTTCGACAACCAGACGATCACCCACGACGCGCTCCTGGCCACGGTGGCCGTGCCCGGCCTGTTTCCACCGGTCGAGGTGGACGGTGCCCCGCTGGTCGACGGTGGCCTCGTCGCTCGCGCGCCGATCCTGGAAGCGCTCGCCACCGGCGTTCCCGTGCAGCGCGCGATCGTCACGCTCAGCTACGCGCCGGCCGACCGGCCGCGGCCCTCGCGACGACTGCGCGAGGTCTTCGAGGACGCCTTCGAGACGCTGATGGTCCATCAGATCCGGCGTGACGCCGAGCTGGGGCGTCTGCGGCATCGCATCGACGTGCAGGTGATCGAACCGTCGGCGCCGCTGTTGCTGCGGCCGCTGGACTTCGAGAGCGGCGATCTGAGCGAGGCGCTCGCCCGTGGCCGGGCCGACGGCGTGCGCTGTCTCGACGCCTGGTCGGGCCGTCGCTGAGCGAGGGAACATGAGGTGGACGACTGTCCTTGTCGCTGGTACATAGATACCGTGCGGGCGCCTGTGGAGAATCGATGAGCGCTGATGTGCGTGACGATTCGGCAACGCTCGGGTTGGCCTGATGCGCTGGCGCACGAGCCCCGCCTTGACCCCCTTGCAAAAGTTTTCCCTGGTCACGTTCATCTCGGTGGTCGCCGTGACTATCGTCGCCTGCGGCCTCGGGGGCTGGCTGCTCGTCCGGCACCTGGTCGCCCACGACGCGGCGCTGGCTGGTGACCTGGCGCGTCTTTTGCTGACGCGCAGCCTGCCCGCCTCGCTCTTCGTCCCGGCCGCGGTGGCGGACCCTGCGCTCTATGCGCGAACGATGAACGACATCGCGGCGGCGGACGACGTCGTCCGCGTCGTTCTGTACGACGCCCAGGCGCGGGTTCTCTGGTCGGACGACACCGCGCTGATCGGGCGGCGCTTCGCTCACGACAATGAGCTTCGCGCCGCTCTTGGCGGGGAAATCGAAGCCAAGATCATTCGACCCGGGAAGGAAGAGCACGAAGGCTTGCGCTCGTTCGCGCGCATCGAGGAGATCTATCTCCCCGTGCGCTATGCAAGGGACGGGCCGGTGGTGGCCGTTCTCGAAATCTATCGATACCCGCCCAGATTCTTCGCAGTCATCGATCGTGTACTCACGGCCGTCTGGCTCCTCGGTGGTGGCGGTGGCTTCGTCCTTTACGCGGCACTCTTCGCGATGGCGCGCCTGGGTCTCGTCGAGGTCGGGCCCGGGCTGGACGTCATGGGTGTCGAGCGCAAGGCCGAGCGCCGGCGATCCGAAGACGCGCTCCGCCGTATGAACCAGACACTCGAGGAAGAGACCAAGCGGCTGGCGCACGAAGTCCACGACGAGGCCGGCCAGCTCATCGCCACGGCGCAACTCGCGCTGGCCGACGTCGCCCTCGAGATGCCGGCCTCGAGCCGCGAAGGCGTCGCGAAAGTGAGCCGCGTTCTCGACGAGGTCGCCGACCAGTTACGACGCCTGGCCCACGAGCTTCGTCCGACCATCCTCGACGATCTCGGGCTCGTTCCGGCGCTCGAGTTCCTGGCCCAGGGGGTGACCAGGCGCACGGCGATCAATGTACGTGTCGAGAGCCGCGCCGATGGACGTCTGTCGCCGGTCGTCGAGACGACGCTCTACCGTGTCGTTCAGGAGGCCGTCACCAACGTCATCAAACACGCCCACGCACGCAGCATGATCATCCGGGTCGATCGCGAACCCGGTTACGTGCGGTGCTCGATCCGGGACGACGGCGTCGGGTTCGATGCCGTGGTCGTGGCGCATCCGAAGGGACCGAGGGGCCTGGGACTGCTCGGGATCGGCAATCGCGTCGAGGCCCTGGGCGGAAGGTTCGAGATCAGCACGCGGCCTGGCCAAGGGACGACGCTGATCGTCGTCATCCCGGTTTCATCGAGCGACTGACGTGCCAACGCGCGTCGTGCTCGTCGACGATCACGTCATGGTCCGCGAGGGCATGAGGGCCCTGCTCGAGCGTGAAGGGTTTGCCGTCGTGGGGGAGGCCTCCAACGGAATGCAGGCAGTTCAGCTGGCCAAGGAGCTCCGCCCGGAAGTGGTTATCCTCGACGTGCGCATGCCGATCCTCAATGGCCTGGATGCGGGGCGAACGATCCACGAGACCCTGCCCACGGCGAAGCTGATTCTGCTGACGATGCACACGGACGAACAATACGTGCTCGAAGGTCTGCGCTCCGGGATCCGAGGCTTCGTGCTGAAGACGCAAGCGGCCGTGGACCTCGTCCGCGCCATACGCGACGTCCAGGCGGGGGCGGTCTACCTCGGTCAGGGCACGGGCAACGCTGTCGTCGAAGCGTATCTGAGCGGGGCGACAGAGCCAACTGACCCGCTCACTCCGCGCGAGCGCCAGGTCCTGCAACTCGTCGCCGAAGGCAGGACGACGAAGGAGATCGCCCGGCTCCTCGGTGTCGGATTCAAGACCGCCGAGTCGCACCGAACTAATCTCATGGGGAAGCTCAGCATTCACGACACCGCGGGCCTGGTCCGCTACGCCATCCGGAAGGGCGTCGTCCAGCTCTAATCTCCGCGGGCCGGCGCGCGCCTCCGGTAATTTCCCTCCTTCGAATCAGGTATTCACCGGATTTCCTGGCTGCCGGCTGCAGGCGTACCGAGTCAGAAATACAGGGCGGTGCGCCGTGCGCACTGTCCTCCGCCTGGGAAGGAGCCACCCATGTTGACCCGGCGCGGAAACACGTCAGGCGCGGGAACAGGTTCGCGATCGCAAGACGCCTGCCCAATCCACTGACGCAGCGGTGACGAACCGCACCCCCAGAGCGCTGCGATTGCATGACGCGGCGGCCGGGGGCGTTCAGCGTCAGCGGTGAGGCTCGGCTCGTCCCAGGGCAAGGGACTCGTTCACCAGTAGCCGTGCCCAGTTGCTACGGCAAGGAGAGACGCGAATGTACCTTCCGGCGAAAGCGTCGAGAGCGCGAGTCAGGGAAGCGGAAAACGCCCGCAGAAACCGGGCGGAGATTCTGAAAGCGTGGTCGCAGGGACAGGTCTCACGCCGAGACCTGATCAAGATGGGACTCTTCACGGCCGGCGGCGCGCTGGCCTTCAAGAATGGCCTGAGCCCGTTCGCACCGAGCGCATACGGGTCAGTCCCGACCGGCTTTCCGCGGAGCCCGCTGTTCAACGTCCAGGCGTTCACTCAGCCCATGCCCCGCTTCGATGTGCTGCCCCGTAATCCGGTGTCGGCGCTGAATCCGGCGCCATTGGCCCAGGTTGACGAAACCAAGCGGCATCTTCTCGACCCTCGGCTGGAGGGGGTGCGGCCTGGCGACACTGGTCCCAACGAAGGCCGCCCGCCCGGGCCGATCTGGGCTCACCAGGAGTTCACCCGGTTTCCGCCCGTGGTGTCCATCCAGATGACCACGGAAGGCGCCAAGGCCAACACGGCCTACAGCCCTGGCGTCACGTCGGCGTTCAACTCCGGCATAACCGCCGGAACTCCCGGAACTCCCTTCCGTCCCACCTTCCACCCGGGCTTCCCGGATCAGGGACCCCTGGCGATGTGGACCTTCAACGGGACAATACCGCCCAAGCTGATGCAGGTCCGCTACGGTGAGCCCGTCCTCTTCCGCCACAGCAACCTGCTGCCGTTCGACGTCACCCAGAACGGGGGCTTCGGGCGCCACACGATCTCGACTCACGAGCACAACGGGCACCACGGGGCCGAGAACGACGGCTTCACGGGTGCCTTCTTCTTCCCGGGCCAGTTCTACGACTACCACTATCCCATCGTGCTGGCCGGATGGCGGACCATCAACCCCACCGCCACCGATCCTAAGGCCGGCGGCCCCAACGACGCCGGCGGCGTCACCAAGGTCCCGGGCGACTGGCACGAGACCATGAGCACCCACTGGTTTCACGATCACATGTTCAGCTTCACCGCGCAGAACGTGTACAAGGGCATGGCCGGGATGTTCAACATCTACAGCGCGCTCGATCGCGGCAACGAGACGATCAACGACGGCGTGAACCTCCGGCTGCCCAGTGGCACCCTCAAGTCGTGGGGCAACCTCGAGTACGACGTCAACCTCATGCTGGCGGACAAGGCCTGGGACGCCAACGGTCAGCTCCATTTCGACATCTTCGACACCGAGTCGGGTTTCGTGGCCGACGTGATGACCGTGAACCTCGCCTACAAGCCGTTCTTCGAGGTCGAGCAGCGGAAGTACCGCTTCCGCATCCTGAACGGCGCCGTGTCACGCTTCTTCAAGATCTCGCTCTCCGACGCCTCGCCGATGATCCAGATCGCCAACGACGGCAACCTGCTGCCGAACCCGGTGACCATCACTCAAACCGATCAGCTGGGGATCGCCGAGCGCTACGACATCGTCATCGACTTCTCACGCTACAGCGTCGGGCAAAGCGTGTGGATGGTGAACCTGCTCGCGCACGAGGACGGCACGATGCCGTCGAGCACGCTGTCGCTGGCTCAGGCGCTCCAGGGTAGCTCGAGTGATCCGTGCGTTGGCAAGTTCCTCGAATTCCGGATCGTCCGCGGCCCGACCGGCGGCAGCGATCCCAGCCAGGTGCCGGCGACCCTGATCCCGAACCCGGATCTGTCCGCCATTCCAGTGGCACGGACGCGCACGTTCGTGTTCGGGGACGGCGCCACCCAGAACACCAACGATCCCGTCACGTCGTTCCGATCCCGTCACGTCGTTCCGCGGCCCCTGGGGCATCGGGACGGACGGCGGCGAGGTCCTCGACGCGGATTTCGGTCGGATCTCGGCGGCACCGAGTTACGGCACCCGCGAGATCTGGAATCTGGTGAACGACGGCGGCGACTGGGATCATCCGGTCCACATCCACTTCGAGGAGGGGCAGATCCTCAAACGCAACGGAAGCGCAAGCAACGTGCCTGCGTGGGAGAAGGGGCGCAAGGACGTCTATCGCCTCCGCCCGGACGGAAGCGTCCAGCTCACCATGCAGTTCCGCGACTTCGGCGGGATGTTCATGGAGCACTGCCACAACACCTTGCACGAGGACAACGCCATGCTGTTGCGCTGGGAGATCGATAACGGCGGAGCCCCGTTCCTGAGGCCGCTACCGACGCCGATCCCGACGCCGCAGGGCGTGACGTTCGAGCCGCCGACCCAAATCCTGAACACCGCCTTCTGAGGTGGAGAAAGGAGAACAGCGAGACATGAAGATGCATCGACCGGTGCTCGCTCGTGCGGTGCTGTCGCTTCTCGTCGCGATGCTCGGCGGTCTGCTCGGCGGCTCGTCCGCCGTCGCCGATTCCTCCGTGGCCATCGCGATTTCCGGAACGGTGGATGGGACACCCGAGAGCGTGTACGTCTCGGGGTTGGCTCAGATCACCAGTTCACTGGTGAAGACGGATCCGAAGTTCAACCATCCTCCCCGGGTGATCCTGTCGATCGATCTCCACAACGTGACCGGCAAGGGGCTCTCGACCGGGGCGACGTACGTCACCAAAGCCCAGGACGAACTGTTGAGGCCGCTCGCCCCCTCCGATCTGGTCGCGATCGCGTTCCCGTTCTACCCGAACACC
>WNGI01001892.1_pt1 | contig 19774 bp, 20 predicted proteins | sample 5400621 | NCBI WGS metagenome assembly WNGI01 (sample SAMN13153374, study PRJNA577476) | soil metagenome | isolation source: 20 cm soil or saprolite under Garry oak tree replicate 1 | place: USA:California | collected 2016-06-15
CCATCATTGCGTCTTGCAAACGCAATCGCTCCTTTTCAAACTCCTCTTCGCCCCTCGTTGCCGCCACTTGGTGGGGCGGGCCGAAAATCACCCGAATCTTGGAAAATGGACGCGGTAAAATGAAACGGTCCCAACTTTTCAGCCGCCAGCAACTGGAATACTCCAAGTGCAGCGGGAAGACTGAAGCGCCGGATTTTTGAGCGAGCAAAACAACGCCTGGACCTAACTCGTAAACGGGTCCGCGTGGTCCATCGGGCGCAATGACAACATCGCGACCACCGGCCAGAAGGTCAGCCATTTGCAACATGGCGCTGGCTCCGAGGCGGGAACTGGAGCCACGTACCACGTCGAAGCCGATCCGCTCCACTAAAGTGGCAATCCAGGTCCCGTCGCGGCTGGCACTAACCAATGCGGCACCTTGCCGGCGCGGGAAAAATCTCTTCAAGACAAGTGGCATAATCAGTAAACGATTATGCCAGACCGCTCCGATCGCGCTTTCATTTACGGGCTTTGCCATTAAACGACCGCGGTCATCGACTTCGTAATGCAACGTGCGTTCCCAAATTCGCAGCAACCAAAAGCCGATGGTGATAAGCCATCGGGCGCGCCAACCTTCGATTTTCAACTTTTCCTTGTTTGGCCGGCGCCAGCCTGCCAGCGATAAGCACCGGGATTAGGCAGCCCAAGCTGGTCCAGGATGCGCCATACCACGGTGTCTACAACATCGATCATGCTTTTCGGCCGGCTGTAAAAAGATGGAATTGCGGGAAGCACGATCGCGCCCGCTTCCAGTAGCGTGACGACGTTGCGAGCATGGATCAGATTCCACGGCGTCTCGCGCGGAACGACAATGAGCGTGCGACGTTCCTTTAAGAAAACGTCGGCCGCGCGGAGCAAACCGCTATCGCTCGCACCGGAAGCGATTCGACCGAGGGTTGCCATTGAGCAGGGAATAATCACCATGGCATCAAATCGCGCCGACCCGCTGACATAGGGAACATTCAAATCGTTCTCTAAATGTTGTCTGACACTTGCCGGGACTCTCAGCTCTTCCACTTCTTGAACTGCGACTTGCTGAGCGTGAGCGCTCAGCAATAGGTGAACCTCGTGCGCGGGGCAATCGATCTGCTCAAGCAAACGCTGCAGATAAATTGTTCCGCTGGCCCCAGTTGCTGCAATGACAAGCTTCACGGCCAAAAGAAATACACCGATAGCGCCCCACCACAATCTAGACGCGTTGCTGTTTCCGAAATTTTCAATGTGCTAATCAATTTTTGCGCCGGGTTTTGAATTTTATTATCAGGGCGGAACAACAAAGTTAATATTCTAATCTGCCTCGACTTTCGACAAAACTCAGGAGAGATGCTAAAGAACACAGCGCCGGCTCCAGTCTGTTGGAGCTTGTCGAGCAATTGGTTAGTCAATTAGGCCACACCCCAATAAAGTATGCGATGATAAAAAAACTCCTCCACACTCGATATCGAGTCACCGATTTGGAGAAGACGGTCTCATTCTACAAGGATGTTCTCGGGCTTAGGGAAATTCGCCGGCACACCTCTGGTCGCGGCTCGCAGCTCGTTTTCTTTAAAGCGCCGCAAAGCGACGAAGAAATTGAGCTTTGCCAATTCGATGCGAGCGGTCCGGTCGTGGTTGGCCCTGACCTGACGCATTTGGCCTTTGAGGTCGATGACCTCGAAAAATTCGCGCGCGACGCGGCCGCAAAAGGCTACCCCCTTTCCGACGGTCCCCATCGCACAGAAAAGGGCGATGCCATCGCATTTATCGACGCACCGGAGGGTTACGAGATCGAATTGATTGAGCGCGCCACGAGATAATGGCGAGCGCTCTCCTCGCTTTTCGGATTATCATTTGTCACCGGCACCGAGCGTTCGCTCCACCTGCAAGTCCGCGCGATCTGACGGCGCCGCGAAACGATGGGCTTGCATGGTCGAAAAAGTTGTCGCTAATTTCCCGCCCATGAAATTGGCACGTGGCTGGGGTTTTGGGTTTTGCGCCTTTGCCATCCTCATCAGCGCTTTTGGCCAAACGTTGCAGCCGGAGGCAATCCGACCCGGGCGTGCCGACGCCAGTAGAGAAAGTAGACGCTGCTACGCCGAGCAAAAAGGACGTTGCTAAGGCAAAGAAAGACGACAGTGCTACGCCAAAAACAAAGCGGCCTCGGTCCAAAACCAAGCGCGCCGCATCGACTCCGCGTGAGGAAAGCTTGCCGCCAACCTCCGGTGGAGTGCCCTCCACTGGCGCAAAGTCGGTAATGATGGTCGACGCGCGGACCGGACAAACATTATATGAAAAAAACGCAGACGAAATACGTCAGGCCGCCAGCACCCAGAAGTTGTTGACTGCGCTGATTATCGCAGAGCACGGCCTCTTGGACCAGCCGGTAAGGGTCGAATCCATCGATACGATGGCCGAACCGGTAAAGTTGAACATCAAGCCGGGCGACACTTATCAGCGCATCGATTTGCTGCGTGCCCTTCTTGTCAAGAGCCCGAATGACGTGGCCCGATGTTTGGCTCGTGACCATGCCGGCAGCGTCGAAGCATTTGCGGAGATAATGAATCAACGCGCTCGCGAGCTTGGCGCCACCCGTTCTCATTTCGTTAATCCAAATGGATTGCCCATCCCCGGCCAATACTCGTCGGCCCGCGATCTTTCCTTGATCGCCCGCGCGGCCTACGCCAACCCGACGATTCGTTCAATTGTTTGTTTGCCTAAACTTGTCTTTCGTTATGCCAATGGCCGGACGCGTGAGTTGGAAAATACGAACAAAGTTTTGAAACAACTCTCCTACTGCAACGGCATGAAAACGGGCTACACCGAAGCGGCCGGCCATTGTTTGATCGCCAGTGGTTCGCGACCCGGTCGCGATGTTATCGTCGTGGTATTGGGCGACAGCAAATCGGGAGTATGGCGGGACGCGTCGGCGTTGCTGTCCTGGGGTCTGTGGATGTAGTAGCGCCACGCGATGACCACAACTCCTCTGGGCTCGAAGAAGCAATAGCACGACAAGAGCGGACACGCAGATGAACAATGACGAAGCACGAATGACGAATGACGAAATAAATCCGGGTGCTTAAATCACGAAGTGGCAATCAACCTTCTTTTCGTCATTCGGATTTCGGCATTCCTTCGTCATTAGACATTCGTCATTCGTCATTCCGCCCAAGTTTTTAGCGTCGCGACTAACTGGCAGCAAACGCCCTGCTATGATACCACAGTCATGAGCGAGTTTTTCGCAGAGCAACTGGAAGCTCTTCACGCGCGGTCATTGTACCGCCAACTTCGCGAAATCGGAAGCCCGCAGGGGGCGAACGTTGAGGTCGGCGGCAAACGCCTGGTCAATTTTTCCTCCAACGACTATCTCGGTCTCGCCAACGAGCCGCGACTGCGTGAAGCCGCCATCGCGACAATGAACGAATTCGGCCTCGGCGCGGGCGCCTCACGGTTAGTCAGCGGAACGCAAACACCCCATGTGCGCTTGGAAAACGCATTGGCCAGGTGGAAACAAACGGAAGCTGCCCTTTCCTTCAGCAGCGGATACGCCGCCGCTCTCGGGACCATTCCAGCCGTAGTCACGAAAACCGATGTGGTTCTGCTCGATAAACGGTGCCACGCCTCGCTCATCGACGGCGCCAAATTGAGTGGAGCGGTTTTGCGTGTTTTTCCGCATAACGGTTTGGCCAAACTTGAAAGCCTGCTTGATTGGGCGCGCCGCGCATATCCTCAGGCCCGAATTCTCATCGTGACGGAATCTGTTTTCTCAATGGACGGCGACCGGGCGCCTCTGCGCGAACTGGTCGAATTAAAAAACCGTTTCCAAGCATTGTTGCTCGTGGATGAAGCGCATGCCATCGGCGTGATTGGGCCAAACGGCCGTGGGCTGGCAGCGGAGGAAGAGATTGACCACGAGGTGGATGTGCAAATGGGAACATTAAGCAAGGCACTCGGCGCCAGCGGGGGTTATATTTGTGGTTCGCGCAGTTTGGTCGAATGGCTGACTAATCGCGCCCGGTCTTTCGTTTTTTCCACCGCGCCGCCAGCCGCGTTGGCTGGTGCCGCCACAGCGGCGATTGATTTTCTCACTTCGCCGGAAGGCGAACAGCGTCGCCAGCTTCTCCTGGGCAACACTGAGGTTCTGCGCAAAACACTTCCGCCCACATCTGGCGGCAAACGAGCCACAAAGAGCGGGAGCGCGATTTTTCCCTGGATTGTGGGCGAGGAACGGGCGGCCATGGATCTGTCGGGGGCGCTCGCTGATGAAGGTTTTCTGGTCCCCGGGATTCGCTATCCCACGGTCGCCAAAGGCTCGGCGCGGTTGCGAATCACCATTACGGCAACGCATACCGAGACTGAGATCGAAGGGCTCTGTCGCGCCCTTCGCTGCCTTGCCGCTTCTAAACTACCGAACTCCTATGGAGTGCGGGAAGAGGCCCAGTAACGTAGAAGCGGCGTCGGCAGCAAAGCTGGATTATCGTCGGGATCGGTGGGTCCTGCCGCAGGGATGTCCTCAGGGCCCTCGGCGGGTGGAGCAGGCTCGGCCGCAGCGGCTTCGGTGTTGGCGTACTTGGCCATCATCCTCTGCTGGAGAGTTTGGCGTTCGGCCGTGCTCTGACTCGTGGTCGAGCAGGCGGGAAGTAAAGCGAGGCTGAGGAGACAAGCGACGATTTCGATTTTCATGGTTGTTAGGAGCCAGAAGTCTGCTTCGGGCGATGCTTTATAATTACTATAATTCGCCGAAGTAAGGCAAGCATTTTTTTGAGGGTCCTCAACGCTATCGGAACGCCTGGCATCCCGATCCGGGGGATCGCGACTGGGCCAGAGCGCTGATCTCGAGCGATCCTATATCACACAATCGCCCACGTGAGTGCCACCGTCTGTATAACATGAAGTCCTTCGCGTCCCCGCGGCTCAGGATGGCCTGCCGCAACGGCTAAATAAATCGTTCCAAAATAGGTCGCAGCTTTTCGATGGTCGCCTCCGGCCAGAGCTTCCGCTCTGTCGTTAAAGCCGCATCCAACGCGAAATGTTCGGGCCAATCAGGTTTCATTGGAACGTGCGGGATAGCTTCGATCAGAACTTTTTTCGCTGTCTCCGCATTCGCGGTGAGATGACCAAAAACGGTTTGCGCCGAAACTGGTTCCTCCTCCTCCTTCCAACAATCGTAGTCAGTAATCATAGCCATAGTGGCAAGGGCAATCTCCGCCTCGCGCGCGAGTTTTGCTTCCGGCAAGTTCGTCATGCCGATGACATCGAAACCGTGCCTTCTATTTAGCTCCGATTCGGCCCTGGTCGAGAAAGCTGGACCATCCATGTTCACATAAGTGCCGCCGTCATGAACTGTCACGCCAATCGAGCGGGCGGATTGCGCGAGGATTTTTCGCAGATCTGTGCTGATTGGTTCCGCGAATGAGATGTGCGCCGCGATTCCTTCCCCGAAGAAAGTATGGTTTCGCCTCTCGCTGGTGCGGTCGTAAAACTGCGACGGCAACAAAATATCACGCGGCGTGTATTTCTCCTGCAAGCTGCCAACCGCAGTCACACAAATAATCCAGCGGACGTTAAGCGACCGTAGGGCGTAAATATTCGCCCGGTGATTGATTTCGTGCGGCAAAAGACGATGTCCGCGACCGTGGCGGGGTAAAAAGTAAACGTCGCGGCCACCGACTTTACCGCTGACCACAAGATCCGAAGGCGCCCCGAAAGGTGTAACGATCTTGTGCTCGGCCGCGTCACGCACCGCTTCCATATTGTACAAACCGCTTCCACCGATGATTCCAATGGCCGGAGTTCCGTCGTTCATTCGCCTGCGATTAAATCCAAAGGTTTACCAGATGCGAAGCGGAAATCGTGCTTGTCCTCTCCCAGGCGCTTCTTCCTTTTGGGGAGCCGTCGCCGCGGCGACCACGCCTGTGGATTTCGGCGGCTCGCCGAAACACTCTTGGAAAGACTTTGCTTTCATTGGGTAGCTTTCGCTAACGAACAACGTGGCAGAGCGCGTCGCCCCGTGTATTATTGCGCCCGGCCATGCCGAAATTTTTCATTAAAACATATGGCTGTCAGATGAACGAGCGCGACTCGGAACAGGTCGCGTATTCGCTCATTACCCGCGGTTACGAGCGGGTGGAGCACGAGGCGGACGCAGACGTGGTGCTACTCAACACCTGCAGCGTGCGCGATATGGCCGACCAAAAGGCGCTCGGCAAAATGGGCATGCTCGGTCGCATGGCAAAGGAGCGGCCGCACGTCGTCTTTGGCTTTCTTGGCTGCATGGCGCAAGCTCAAGGTGCTTCCCTGCTCAGGAATTTGCCCCACCTCGACCTGGTCGTTGGCACACAGAAATTTCACCGCGTCGCCGATTACGTCGACGAAATCGCGGCGCGAAAGCGCGCAGTTGTAGCCGGGGTCGCCGACCCCGGATACAGCCAGAGGAGAATGGACGATCCGCGATATTCCATCGTCGACATTGGCGAGGAGCCAGGGTCCCAGGAAACGATTCGGAAACAACAACTCAAGGAAAAACAGGCGACGGCCTTCGTCTCGATCATGCAAGGCTGCAATATGCACTGCACTTTTTGCATCGTGCCGCAGACGCGCGGTCAGGAGCGCAGCAGATCAATTCCTGAAATCGTTCGTGAAGTCCGCGAACTTGTCGCGCAAGGCGTTAAAGAAGTCACATTGCTCGGGCAAATCGTGAATCTCTACGGCCGTCATGAATTTCCGGCTGTAGCGGCGGTCTATGACCGCCGGCAAGGTGGTGCGTTCGAAGCGTCGGCGGTCATAGACCGCCGCTACAGCAAGAGCCCTTTTGTCCAACTGCTCGAAGCAGTGCATGAGGTTGATGGGCTCGAGCGTCTCCGTTTTACTTCGCCACATCCGATCGGATTTCGGGACGACCTGATCGACGCCCTCGCGCATTTAACCAAGCTGGCCGAGCACGTGCATCTGCCCTTGCAATCCGGTTCAAACAAGATTCTTAAGGCGATGCATCGCACTTACACCGCGGAAAAATATATCGATCTTGTTCATCGGATTCGACGAGCACGCGAGGGGATCGCGATCACGACCGATATCATCGTTGGGTTTCCGGGTGAGACGGAGAGCGATTACAAGCAGACACGCAATTTGGTTGAAGACATTCAATTTGATAACGCGTTCGTATTTCGCTACTCGCCGAGACGCGAGACACCCGCCGCGGAAATGCCTGAACAGGTGGCCGAGCCGATCAAAGAAGCACGCAATCACGATCTGCTCGCAATCGTAAATGAATCGGCGCGCCGTGCCGGCGAGCGTCTGGTCGGTCGCGATGTCGAAGTACTTTGCGAAGGGGCGAGTAAAACGAATCGAGCGCGCCTCACCGGGCGCACGCGGACGAACAAGGTTGTCGTGTTTGAGGGGAGCGATGATCTCGTTGGCGGCCTGGTCGATATAAAAATCAAGCAGGCGAACGGATTCAGCTTGTACGGGACGCCGGCTGCGCGACGCTGACGCGCCCAATTCTTCTCGCATGATCTATCATGTTTCTCTGCGAACCGCTGGCATCGTGGCTGGCGCATTGCTTGTTTTGATTGCATTGCCTGGAGTTTTGAACCCGACGAACATGAAGGACCTGGCGCGGCGATTCCCGCGCTCGCGCGTCGCCGGTATTGTTCTTCTGACAATTGATGCTGTCTGGAGCCTGTGGCTCCTTGCCACCATGGAGATGGGCGAGTTCCAAAGCTTCCGCCGCCCGCTGCTTATCGCTCTTCCGATCGGTTATTTTCTCGTGCTTCGATTCGTCGATGAATTTCTTGCCGTCCGCGCACTTGGTATTCTTTGCTTGCTCGCAGCTGAACCTTTGCTCGACGCCGCCTTTTTCCGGTACGAAAGTTCGCGCTTGGTCGTGACCGTGTTCGCCTATTTGCTCATAGTGGCCGGAATCATCTGGGTGACGATGCCATATCTGTTGCGTGACCAAATCAACTGGAGCGCGCGCAACAATTGGCGATGGCACTCCGTCCAGGGGCTCATGGTCCTTTACGGAGTAGCGCTTCTGGCGCTGGCCATTACGCTTTACTAGCTTTAGCGGCGCTTGATGAGCGCCGAAACCGAAGCTACTTCAGCGACGGTTATCGACCTTCGCCAAGCCTACCGCGTGATAAGTAGACCACCGCCGCAAAAAGAGAGATGAAGCGCATTCTCGTAATTCGCGGCGGCGCCATTGGGGATTTCATTCTCACCTTGCCTGCGCTGAAAGCGCTACGGGAAGCCAATCCGGACGCGGAAATCGATGTGCTCGGCTACAAACATATCGCCGAGCTGGTAAATAATCGCTTCTACGCCAATTGCGTCCGCTCCATCGAGTACGGGCCGCTCTCGCGATTCTTCGCCAAGGATTCCGAGCTTTGCTCCGATCTTAAGAGCTACTTCGCCGGGTTTGATCTGGTCGTTAGTTATCTTTTTGACCCCGATCAAATCTTCGAAAATAATGTGCGCCGGTGCGGCGTCGGACAATTTATCCGTGGTCCAGCCAAAATTGACGCGGGCGAACATGCGGCCCGCCAACTCGCGCAGCCGTTGGAGCAACTCGGGCTGACCGTCGACGAGCTGCGAGCGAAACTTTATCCCTCAGTCGCCGATCGCCAGGTTGCGCGCGAGTTCCTCCGACATTCCTCGCAGCCGATCGTCGCGTTTCATCCCGGCAGTGGCGGCGAAGGAAAGAACTGGCCACTGGAAAATTGGATAGCTCTCGGGAATACCTTGCTCACGTCGCTAGATTTTGGCGGATCGATTCTTGTCGTCTGCGGGGAGGCGGATGAGACGAAAACGCACCGGCTCAAGCCAATTTGGAAAAATCCCCGCGTGCAATTTGCCGAAAATCTTACGCTGCCCCATCTCGCTGCCGTCCTTGAACATGTCACTTTTGTGGGCCACGACAGTGGCATCTCGCATTTGGCTGCAGCTGTCGGCTCCAATTGCATTTTGCTCTTCGGTCCGACAGATCCGGATGTATGGGCGCCGCAGGGGGAAAATGTCTCGCTGATTCGCGCCTCCGACGGCGAGCTCTGCCGCATCAGCGTTCGAGACGTGCGTAATGCCATGCCGCTGTAGCCGTTCCCGACGGCTGCGGATCGAATAACGAAAAGCTCCAACCTCCAACATCCAAGCTCCAGAGAAACTTCAACAGCTCAAACTCTGAAAAGCGCAACTATGCTGACAGTTCAGCCATTGATTATTGATGTTTCGATCTTCTCTGGATGTTGGACCCCGTTCGGCTTTCGCTCAGGGCAGGCTTTGGAATTTCAAGCTTCTGTCAGCGCTGCTCTACGTGGCGCAACCGTGGCGCTTACCACCTTATAAAACCGCAAGCGAGACGCTTACGCCATTCTATGCGCTAATGCGCATCGGCATCAGCACGTAGAGAAACGGGGTTTGGATTTTTAAGACCCCCGGACTCATCTCATCGATTAAATCGAGAAAAACCTCATCTTCGGTAAGATTGCGCAGCGGCGCCATAAGAAATTCAGGATTAAACGCGATGGAGAAATCGCGCCCTTTGTAGACGACAGGCAACGACTCCTTGGCCTCGCCGACTTCGGGCGTGTTGGCGGTGATGTCGATGTTGTTCTTGCTGAAGTTCAACTTGATGGAATTGGATTTGTCGCTGGCCAACAGGGAAACACGGCGCAACGAATTCAAAAAAGTCTCCCGTTCCAAAGTTACGCGTTCTTTTGCTTCAGAAGGAATTACCTGGCGGTAATTCGGGTAATTTCCTTCGATCAATTTGGAAACGAGAAGTGTCTTGTTCAGATCAAACGCGATCTGATTGCTGCCCATGCTCACCTTCACGTCGCCATCATCAGCGAGCAAACGTTGTAATTCTGTCACCGCCTTTGTTGGCACAATGATGTCGGCCTCGTGGCTGCGTGGGAATTCCGACTCGATATCGACCATGGCAAGCCGCCGGCCATCAGTCGCTACGAGCGTGAGCTTATTTTCCTTGAAACTAAAAAGGACGCCGTTCAAGACGTAGCGCGTCTCGTCGGTCGAAATTGCGTAGGAGGTCTTGCGCAAGCCATCGCGCAGGTCCTTTTGCCGCATTGTTACAACCTTGGCATTTTCAAATTTCGGCAGCGGCGGAAACTCCTCCTCCGGCAAACCAAGGATCTTGAAGAAGCTCTGACCGCTGCGAATGGAGGCGGCGTTCTTTCCGTCGACGTCAACCTGGATCTCACTGGAGGGCAGCTCGCGCACGATGTTAAAAAGACGCCGCGCGGGCAAAGTGGTCGCGCCCGCCTTCTCCACCTGAGCTTCGAAGCTCCCGCGCACACCGACATCAAGATCGGTTGTGGTCAAATGAACTTCATTGCCGTCGGCTTGCAGCAATACATTGGACAGAATCGGCAGGGTCGTGCGCGTGCTCACCACGTTCTGGACCTGTTGCAGGCCTTCGAGCAACTTTTCCTTTGTAACACTGAATTTCATGAGCAAGGGCGCGCGCCTAAGATGTAAAGCTTCCGATTTTGTTCGGCAATCGCAAAGTCGCGCACGGCCTTAGCGTTGCAGCGAGCTGTCGATGAACGAAATCGTTTGCCGAACGCTGTCCTGTTCATGCATTCGCTTCTTTACCAGTTTGCAGGCATGCAAAACCGTGCCGTGATCGCGCCCGCCAAATGCTTCACCGATTTCGTTAAGAGAGGCCTTCGTCAGCTCGCGCGCCAAGTACATCGCCACCTGGCGCGGAAAGGCAATGTTGGCCGGTCGCCGTTTGCTGGTCATGTCGGCCAGCCGAACATCGAAATGCTCCGCCACTCGTCGTTGAATCTGCTCGATAGTGACCGAGTTTCGCGCCTCCTCCTGCAAAATATCTTTGAGCAAATGCTCGATAATCTCCTGGGATAGTTCCTTTCCGCTGAGTGAAGCAAAGGAAGCCACGCGCATGAGAGCACCTTCGAGACGACGCACGTTTGTTCGAATTCGGCTGGCCAAAAATTCCAGCACTCGGTCGTCGAGTTTAATTTGCAACGCCAGTGCCTTCTTCCGCAAGATGGCCAGGCGAGTTTCGATCGCAGGCGGCTGCAGCTCTGCCGTCAGCCCCCATTCAAAGCGTGAAACGAGCCGGTGCTCCAGATTTGCAATCTCCGAAGCCGGGCGGTCGCTTGAGAGCACGATCTGCTTATGCCCATCGAAGAGCGTGTTGAAGGTGTGAAAAAATTCCTCCTGGGACCGTTCTTTTCCGCCGAGAAATTGAATGTCATCGATGAGCAGCAATTCGGCCTGACGATAACGTTTACGAAATTTGACCAAGTTATTGTGCTGGATCGCATCAATGAATTCGTTGATGAAAAGCTCGCTGGAGAGATACATCACTTTGCTCGTTTTCTTTTTCGCCCAGACGTAATGTCCGATCGCCTGCATCAAGTGAGTCTTGCCCAGCCCGACGCCGCCGTAGATAAAGAGCGGGTTGTAGGTACGGGCGGGTGATTGCGCGACCGCGAGGCTGGCCGCATGCGCGATTTCGTTATTCGGTCCAACGACAAACGTTTCGAAAGTGTTGCGCGGATTGAGTGCAGCCACGGCCGCACCTGCTCTGTTATCGCGCAGTGGCTCGCTCGGGAGCTCTTTTATCGCCGCTGGATCGATTTCAGCCTCGGACGAAGTTCCTGCGGGAAAGGCAAACTTCACTTCGCGCGGCGCACCGAAAGCTTCAACAATAGCGGCTTGAAGTGCAGGCATATGATTACTCTCAATCCAAAACTGGTAGATCTTATTTGGCACCCGGAACGTGAGCGAATCCGGCGCGGCTTTAACCAACTCCACGGCCGAAAACCAGCGCTTAAATGTATCGGCGCTTACCTGTGGTTTGAGGGCAAAGGACAACTTTTGCCACAGCTGAGTAAACTTCTCGTCCATACCGACTTGTTAACAACGTTACAGAATCGCCACAAAGGGGGGCACTAAGGGAAAATGATGACTAAAATTCAGCTGCTCCGAGCGTTGCGTCGGGGCAAAACCGCGAAGTTCAAGGCGTAAAAACAGTCCCAAATACGAAAAACAAGAGGGAAAAACTGTTTGGCGTGGAGCAAGCCCCTGCTCTTGGCCGGAAGCGGCCGCACTTTGAAGCAAAGCTCTCTTAACCGGGGCGGATCGTTCGCGCATTATCGGAGTGCCAAAATTTTCGAAACTGTTCACATCTTATTCACATCACGGCCCGTCCGCCCTGCCAGCGGCTTGAGATTAGAAATCGGTCCCAACATCGACAAGAAAAAATCTGAATTTTATTTTTCGTCTGAATTCAAAAAAATCTTGACTGAAAAACCGAAACGGCATCCCCGAGGCAACCGAAACGATTTAGCTAGAGAGAGGTTGACCGAATTAGCGCACACGCGCATTTTTTCTTCCCTTCGATCAAAAAATTCCTGTCCAATCGAAATGAATTTCCAGCCGACCAGATGGGCGCGGACCTAAAAGTTTTCCGATTTCTGCAAGGGTGGATCAAGCCCTTGGTTGGCAACTGCACGATTGCCTAGGCATGCGCGCCGCTTTGTTTTTATCGCTCGCGCTTTTTCTCGCTCTTTCCACAGCACGAGCGGCCGAGGAATTGTTGCCACCGTTCGGATTTCGCTGGAATGATCCCATGCCGCGAGTCGAGGCCGTGCTCAAGGGCGCAAAAGCGAGAATTGTCGCGCGGGAAAAAAAGGAAAACCGCGAGATCTGGACCGTAGAAGGATTGGTTCACCCTGGCCTGAAGCGCACGCTTTTTACCTTCAAGCAGGGCTCTCTCTTTGGTGTTGAACTGCAATATGAATATCCCGATCGCACCATCGAATGGTACAACCAGCGCATGGGCGAAATCCGCCGCTACTTCGACGCAAAGTTCGGGACGGGCAAACTAGTTTCCCGTTCGCGCGACAGTGATACTGAAGTGATTCAAACGCTGGTTGGTTACCAGTGGATTGTGGGCGCGACTATGCTGGAGCTATTTTATTTTTCGGCGCAGCACGACGAACTCGTGTTCCGTACCATCAGCGTGGATTATAAAGCCCTCTGATCGGCCAGCGACCGAGGATCTTTGCCGCGGCTGCGCTCCGTTTCCTTCCGCATACGCTTAAGCCGACTGGCCAGGCTCGCTTTTGCCGCCGAGCTCATACGATCAATGAACAGAATGCCGTTGAGATGATCGACTTCATGTTGCAGAGCGCGCGCCAGCAACCCAGTCGCTTCAATCTCGATGGTTTGGCCGTCAAGCGTCCTTGCCCGCGCCAACACGGATTCGGACCGTTCGATTTCACCGGTAATTTCGGGAAAGCTCAAGCACCCTTCCGTACCCGTGGTGGTCCAATGGCTCGGCGTCAGTTCCGGATTAATAAGTATCAGCGGCATCGCCGTCTTCGGTTCTACCGTCTTGCCGTTTAATTTCATCGTGCTCGGTCGATCCTCGACCTGCGAAACATCGAGCACCGTGAGTTGCAGGGCCTCGCCGACTTGCTGGGCGGCCAGGCCAACACCATTCGCGGCATGCATGGTTTCAACCATATTCACCGCCAGTTCGCGAATAGGATCGTCCACCTCTTCAATCCGTTTACCTTTCGCGCGCAGAATCGGATCTCCGTACTGACGGATGGGAAGTCTCATTTTTCTTCGCGCGTGAAAGCCGGCAAATTTTTCACACCGGCAAGCTTCAGCGCGTCCATCACCTTGATAATTGTGCCATATGACGCTTTTTTATCGGCTTGCAGAGCGAGGGATGACTTGCGCGTGGCGGGCAGATCGCGCACGGCACCTTCCAGGTCGTCGGCCGAGACCGCCCGACCATCGAGCTTGATCTCGTCGTTCTGATCGACCGTTATAAGGGCGTGCTCCATTTCGGCAGGCACAGCTGCGGCCGTTTTTGATTCCGGCAAATTAATCTGAACCTCCGGTTGGTCTTTCTTGAACGTCGTCGAAACCACAAAAAAGATGAGCAGGATCGTCAGAACATCCACCAGCGAAACGATGATGATGGAAGGGGCGCGCCGTTTTTTGACAGCGAATTTCATAGTGTGAGCCGTCGCCCTGGCTTCACGCTACTGGAGCACTTGCCGGGACCGTACCCCTTGAAATAGGAGTCTCCCCAGCCATGCGGCCGTAGTAGAGTTTCGAGAGAAGATCAGTGACGAGCGACTCCATCTCGACCGACAGGACCTCTACCCTCTTCGAAAAATAAACGAACGCGACCAAGCTGGGCACAGCGATGCCCAATCCAAAAATCGTGCAGCTGAGTGCTTCGGAAATTCCGAGAGCGATTCGTTTGGCATCCGCGGCCCCAGCGCTTAAACCGAGACTGGCAAAGACATGAATTAATCCTGAGACCGTGCCGATCAGTCCAATCAACGGTGCGATGCCGACAATTACTTCGAGCACGACCAGGCCGCGCTCTAATCTGACCATCTCATGACGCGCTCGCGTTTGCACCGCCTCCACATTTTCGGCCCGCGGCCAGCGCAGATGTTGCAGCGCCACGCGGACGATGCGCGCCAGTGAGGAAGCGTCATGATGGACAATCCTGGCCAGGCGTTCGGCACTTGCGCCGGGCACGAGGCGTTCCATCTCGCTCTCTATGACGAGAGGCAGAACGTTCTTTTCCCGCAAGGCAAAGGACCGCAAAATAATCAGGGTTAAAGAAACAACCGAGCAGACAAGCAACGGCCACATGAAAATGCCGCCTTTAGTGAAAAATCCGGTGACACTTTGTAATGCTTCCGGCACTTGCGCGATGATCAAAGGGGAAACCATTAGTTTGGATAAATGATGAAGTTCATTCCCTCGATTTCCAATCCTTCTGACGGCAAGGTATTGGCCACGTCTTCAGGAATCGGTGGAAGCTGCGCTTCCAGAATGGATTGTAAACAAATATTCGCGAAGGCTTCATTCGAAGTGTTCTCCGTGATCTTGAGATTCTTCACCCGGCCGCTGCGGTCGATGAAGAAGTGAACCTGCAAAGTGCCGATGTTGGTTAAATCGCGTCTGGCCTCCATGTAAGCATACCAACGCGATCCAATCGCATCCTTCAGTATCTTTTCATATCTTCCAAGGGGGGTGCCTAATGCATTCACCGACGAGATCCCTCGATTGCTGATGCTACCGGAGATGCGCGTTTGTTCTCTTAGAGGACGATAGGTGGAGCTTGGTCGCTGAGGTCGCGCCGCCGAGGGCTGGACGCTCGGCGTCGGTGTCGGGCGCAGCATCGCCAGCTGGTCGGGAAGCGGAGTACTGGTCGGCTGAACCGAGGGTGCAACGGAGGGACTCTCCTGAGGTCGCGCACTCGGCTGCGGTTGTGCCCCTTGATTTGGCAGCGAATAGTTGTGCGTTTCCAAGTCAACCGCCGGCCGATCTTTCCCCTGTTGGGAAGGCAATGGCGCTTCGCCCGTGGCGGGAACTTGGCTGGCGGCAATCGAGTTGGCGTTCGATTCGAAAGTCTTCTCCTTCGGAGGCGCCGCCGATTGTTTCGTTTCATCCGTTTCCATGAACATCGAGTTTTTCGGAACGGCGGGAGCGGGCGCGGGGAGGTCTACAAAGGTCAGCTCCACCGGTTTTTCCTCCTCCACCGGCACTGTCTTGGAGAACAAGACGTCATGAAAACTGGCCAAGAGATAGCCAATCACCAGATGAATAAGTAATGCCGCCAGCAGGGCCCAAAAAATCTTTCGGACCTCCTGTTTTCTTTCGGCCGCGTCGTCCGCGGAGCGGCCGATTATGAACTCCGCCGTGGCCATCAAAGTAGTTTGCTAAATAATAATCCTAGATCGGAAGTTTTCACCCATTTGCAGGGGCGAACATTATCTCAGACCGAAGGTCCTGACAAAATATACAAATCTCTCCTGGCTGCTGACTTTCCTGAACCCGTCCGCGCAATCCCTTTTTTGTCATTCCGACCGGAGCGGAGCGCAGTGGAGGAATCTCTTGTCACCCTGGATTTTCTTGAAGTCGTGCGCGCGTAATGAAACAGATACTGCTGCGCGTAACCGGCGTGATCGCCGAAATAACTTTGGGAAAAGTGGCGCAACTGGCCAGCGGTGATGTTTCGCTTCCGAGGAAAATAGTATTGCTTTAAAACCCGCTCGATCCAGACATCGATCGGGAAAGCACGCACCCTTTCGTAGGCAAAGAGCATTACACAGTTAGCGACTTTCGCGCCGACTCCGGGCAGTGCGCACAGCTTTGCTCGAAGCTCGGTATCGGAAAGTGTGGCCCACCCTTCCAAGTCGACCTGACCTGAACTGACGAGCTCGGCGGTCGCGAGCAGATTCTTGGCCCGATATCCGAGCGCGCACTCGCGCAATGCTTTTTCCGGACTTGGCGCGATCCGTTCGGCCGCCGGGAATGTATAAACAATGCACTTGTCGATCTTGCGCGGCTCGCCAAAGCGTCGGCGCAGCGCATGGGAAATTTGTCGGATATGCGCCACTTGTTTCATCGACGAGCAGATAAATGTGGCCAGACATTCCCACCTCGGCTGCCGGATAATGCGCAGCCCACGGCAAAAATCGCGCGCTGCTTTCATCGGCTCGTCGTCTGGAAACGAGCGGCAGATTTCCGCGAGCGGATGATCGAGCGCGAAATAATTGCGCACCGATTCCGCGGAACCCGACGAGGCGTGTAAGACTTCGCCGTGCTGCTCCAAATAAATCGCCTGGTCGCCGATCGTTCCAAGAAATCCATGGTCGATCTTTTCCCAGTGGAAGACTTGGCCCGAGTCCAGGGTCATGGCCAAATCGAAGTCGGGCGCGCTGATCTCTGTTAACTTCATCAAAGACTTCTTTGCCACAGATTAACACGGATTAAACACAGATGAGATATGAGGAAGGCCTGCCATAGAAGTCTCCTGACCTTTGATCTGTGCAAATCTGTGTTCATCTGTGGCAAAGGAAAAACCACTTTCGCATTTAGAAAATTCTGTCACCTAACAGCACGATGGACGCACGGTTAGCGATCGATACCGGAGTTCTGCTTCTCTATTTCTTTGTCATCATTGCCATCGGCCTGCGCATGGGCCGGAAGGAGGATAATCTGGAGGACTTTGCGCTTGGCGGGCGACGCATTCCATGGTGGGCAGTGCTCGCTTCATTGGTGGCAGCTGAAACAAGCGCCGGCACATTTTTCGGAACGCCTGGCGAAGGCTTCAGCCACCGCGACTACACCTACTTGCAGCTCGCCTTCGGCACGATCATCGGACGCATTCTGGTCAGCTACATCTTCATAAAGCCATACTACGAGTACAAGGTTTTCTCGATCTATGAATACCTGACCGCGCGCTTCGGTGTCGCGAGTAAGAATGCGGCTTCCGCGGTTTTCATGGTAACGCGCCTGCTCGCTTCGGGAGCGCGGCTGTATGCCGCAGCCATCGCACTCGCCCTTGCCTATGAAATGATCAGCGGCACTCGACCGAACCAAACTCAAACTCTCTGGATTTACCTCGGGGCAACGATTGCCATCGTCGTTCTCACGGCCATTTACACCACGTTCGGTGGAATCAAGGCGGTCATCTGGACGGATTTAATTCAAGCCTCAATTATGATTGGCAGCGCATTAATCGCACTGGGTTTGCTTTACTCGGCGATTCCGGGCGGCTGGCACGAGATTGTGCAACGCCACGGCGCCTTCCAGGTTTCGGATCTCATCACCACCGGTCTCGATCCCGCCAAACATGGCTGGGACAAGGTTAAGGGCATGTTTGAAACGGAGTACACCATCTTTGCTGGCCTGATCGGGTCAGCGTTCATCACCATGGGCACGCACGGCACCGACCAGGACATGGTGCAACGGATGTTGACCGCGCGCGATATCCGTCGCAGCCGCCGCTCCCTTATTTGCTCCGGGCTCGCAGACATCCCGATCGCGTTCACGTTCCTCAGCATCGGCTTACTCCTTTGGGTTTACTATCAAGCCCATCCCGATCCGACGCTGTCCAAGACGCCGAACGAAACGTTCTGCCACTTCATTCTCTATCAAATGCCGGTGGGTCTTCGCGGATTGCTCCTCGCCGGAATCTTCGCCACCGCCATGGGATCGCTCAGCACCGCGTTGAACGCGCTTGCTACCAGCTTCACCCGAGATTGGTACGAGCCTTATTTCAACCCCGAAGCCACCGACGAACAAAGTTTGCGCGCCGTGCGCTGGGCGACCGTGTGGTTTTCCGTTCTAATGATCATCGTTGCATCGACAACCGCTTATCTCGTCATCGTGCATCCCAATGTCCGGATCATCCCGATAGTGCTCGGGATTTTCGGGTACACCTACGGCTCACTGCTCGGTGTGTTTTTTGCGGGAATGCTAACCAGGACGCGCGGGAACGATCGCGGCAACATCATTGCCATGATCGTTGGCTTCACCATCGTCACCATCTTGAGCGGATTGCCTAACAACATCGCTGGGATTTTCGGAACAACCGCTTATCCGCAGCCGAACTGGCTTCCGGTGATGGCATTCCCGTGGTGGATTTGTTTCGGAACAATCGTCACGTTTTTTGTGGCGATCTTGTTCCGTGCACCGGCGCCCGGTGAGACCACATCCAGAGCTATCGAGGCTCAATGAGGAGCTGGGCCCGCACGGCTTCACTCCAGAGCATCGCGCGGTGATTAGGAATAATGCCAGAGCCGAACTTGCGGGCATAAACCTTCGTGAACTCGGCGCCGAAAAACAAAATACAGGCCGAATAGTAAACCCAAAGCAACACAATCACTACCGATGCCGCTGCCCCGTAGGCCGAAGTGACGCTGCTGGCGCCGAGATAGAACCCGATGAGAAATTTGCCGAGCACAAACAGCAGTGACGTAACGGCTGCGCCAATCCATACGTCATGCCAGCCGATGCGCACATTGGGCAGAATCTTGAAGATCATCGCGAACAGCAGCGTGATGATCGCGAGAGAACCCAGAAAATCCAACGCTTGCCACACCAATGCCGGCAAGGGTAGCAGCCAATTCATATATTTGCTAAGAGCGGTCAGGATGGCGCTGAGCAGCAAGGACACCAAGAGTAGAAATCCTACGGATAGCACCATCGAGAAAGTCAGGAACCGATCCCGGATTAGCCGGAGCAATGTGCGGCCTGGCCTAACGACAACGCCCCAAATGATGTTAAGAGCATCTTTTAATTCGCTAAATACTGCCGAAGCACCAAACACCATCGCCGCGACACCGGCGATCACGGCCAATGTTCCCGTTCTTTTTTGCGCCGCCGTAGTAACCAATAGCGCCTCGAGCGCGTCCGCCGCACGGGGCCCTGCTAATGCTTCGAGTTGCGCGGCAACCTGATCTCGCACCGTTTGCTCACTGAAAATGAGCGCTGCGATCGAGACAGCGATGACCAACATCGGCGCCAGCGAGAAAACTGAGTAAAATGCCAGGGACGCGCTCAGCCGCAATGCGTTGTCCTCCATCCATGCGCTGGCGCTCTCCATCAACACCGAAGCGAAGTCGCGCGCGCGCATCCAACTAGGAATTCGCAGCCAACAGCCGTTTCTGGCGCGTTTTTTAAGTACTGCCGTTGCAATTTCCACACGCATACGCGCCGTAATGAAATGGCTGGTCAAACGTTGGTGGTTTTGGCTGCTCCTTGTCATAGGCGCAGCGATCTTGGTCGTGCACATTTATCTCGCCATCTGGGTGCGCGATTACGTGAATCGCAAACTCTCGGAGATCCCCGGCTATCGCGCGCAGGTACAAGCCGTGACGCTGCATCTCTGGCGCGGCGCATATCAAATCCACTACATCGACATCAGAAAAACCAGCGGCAA
>WNGI01005420.1_pt1 | contig 19770 bp, 20 predicted proteins | sample 5400621 | NCBI WGS metagenome assembly WNGI01 (sample SAMN13153374, study PRJNA577476) | soil metagenome | isolation source: 20 cm soil or saprolite under Garry oak tree replicate 1 | place: USA:California | collected 2016-06-15
CAAGGGTGCCGCCGGCGGCGCCCTGCAATGGATGAACCGGATGTTCGACCTGCCGGAGACCACCGGTCTCACCGCAGCCGCACCGGGGTGGACCTGATGACTCACGCCATGCAGCAGCCGTCCGCCGTCCCCGTGGCGCAGGCCGTGAGCGACTGTCTCGCCCCGGTGTTCGCGCAGTACCCGCTGGAGGTCTCATCCGCGCAGGGGGTGTGGTTGCACAGCGCCGCCGGGACGCGCGTGCTCGATCTGTACGGCGGACACGCGGTGGCCGCCCTCGGCTACGAGCATCCGGCCTGGACGGCGGCCCTCACCGCCCAGGCCCAATCCTGCCACTTCCAGACGAACGCGGTCGCCATGCGGGTGCGCGCCCGCGCCGCCGCGGCCCTGGTGCGCTTCTCGCAGCTGCCGCTGTCGAGCGTGTTCTTCGTCAACAGCGGCGCCGAGGCGAACGAGAACGCCCTCAAGATCGCGCTGCGCATGACCTCGCGGCCGCAGGTGACCGCGCTCGAGGGCGGCTTCCACGGCCGCACCGCCGCCGCGGGCGCCGTCACCTGGGGGGCCGCGGCCGGGTGGTATGGCTTCCCACGCGCGCCGTTCGAGGTGAATTTCATCGCGCGCCGTGACCCGCGGTCGATCGCCGCGCAGGTGACGGAGCAGACCGCGGCGGTGATCGTCGAGCCGGTGCAGGGGCTCGCCGGGGCGGTGGATCTGGGCGCTGCGTTCCTCGGGGCGCTGCGCCGGCGTTGCGATGAGGTGGGGGCCCTGCTGATATTCGACGAGGTGCAGTGCGGCGTCGGCCGCACCGGAGCGCCCTTCGCCGCCAACCTCTATGGGGTCGTGCCCGACATGCTCACGACGGCCAAGGCGCTCGGCAACGGCTTTCCGTGCGCGGCGCTCATGATGTCGGCGCGGGTGTCGGCGACGCTCAAACCCGAATCTCTCGGCACCACCTTCGGCGGCGGACCCATGGCGTGCGCCGCCATCGAAGCGGTGATCGCGGCCATCGAGTCGCAGGGACTGCTCGGGCAGGTGCGGCGCATCGGCGCGTACATCCGCGCCACCTGCATCACCGGCCCGGTCACGGGACACCAGGGCGCGGGCCTGCTCATCGGACTGCGCACCAGAGGGCCGGCGAAACAGGTGCAGGCGCAGTTGCTCGAGCGCGGCATTCTCGCCGGCACCGCGAGCGACCCCAACGTGCTGCGCCTGCTGCCGCCGTTCATTCTCGAGGAGCAGCACGTCGACCTGCTCAGCGATGCGCTCGGGCGGCTGCCCGCATGAAGCGCTTTCTCGATCTCGCGGATTTCGAGCGCGACGAGGTGCTGTCGCTCCTGGAGCTGGCGCGGCGCCTGGAGAAGCAGCCCGAGCCGCGCGCACTGGCCGGCAGGATCCTGGGCCTGGTGTTCTTCAATCCCTCGCTGCGCACGCTGGCGTCCTTCCAGGCCGCCATGGCGCGCCTCGGCGGCAACTCGTTCGTCATCACCCCGGGCGCGGGCAGCTGGCAAGTCGAGACCCGCCCCGGGGTCGTCATGGACGGCGCGGCCGCCGAGCACGTGCGCGAGGGCATCCCGGCGCTCGCCGCCTATTGCGACGCGCTCGGCATCCGCGCCTTCGCCGCAGGCAAGGACCTGGCGAGCGATCTGGCGGAGACCACCTTCAACGCCATGGCGAGCCTCATCGACAAGCCCCTGATCAATCTCGAGTCCGCGGTCAACCATCCCTGCCAGGCGCTCGCCGACTGGAAGACGCTGGATGATCTCGCGGTGCCGCGCGCCGGGCGCTTCGTGCTGTCGTGGGCCTACCACCCGCGCGCCCTGCCGCTGGCGGTGCCGGCGGCGGCGCTGCACATGGCGGCGCTGCGCGGCATGGAGGTCATCGTGCTGCGTCCGCAGGGCTTCGCGCTGCCGGACGCCATCATGGAGCGCGCGCGGCGCGCCGCGGCGGCTTCCGGCGGCTCGCTGCGCGAGACCGCCGAGCGCGAGGATGCGCTCGCCGGCGCCGAGGTGCTGTATGTAAAGGAGTGGGGCGCGACCGAGTGCTACGGCGACAGCGAAGCGGATGCGCGCCTGCGCAGCAGGCTCACCGGCTGGTGCGTGCGCGACGACTGGTTCACGATCGCCTCAAGCGAGTGCCGCCTGATGCACTGCCTGCCGGTGCGACGCAATACCGCCATCGCCGATGCGGTGCTCGACGGCGCGCGCAGCGTGGTGCAGCGCGAGGCCTACAACCGTCTGCCGGTGCAGATGGCCGTGCTCCATCGGATGCTCAAGCCCTGAGGTAGGCGCAATCCGTATGATCATGCACAGAAGCGATCAGGCTCTCGCCATCCGCGCCCTCAGGAGCGCCGCCCCCTACATCCGCATGTACAAGGGCAAGACCTTCGTCGTGAAGGCGGGGGGCGGTGTGTTTGGCGACCCGCAGGCGACGCGCTCGCTGGTGGAGCAGATCGCGATCCTGCACCACTTCGGCGTACGCGTGGTGCTGGTGCATGGCGGCGGGCCGCAGCTCACCGAGCTGGCGGAAGCGCTCGGGGCGCCGACGCGCATGGTCGACGGGCGGCGCGTCACCGACCAGCGCTCGATCGACGTGACCGCGATGGTGCTCAACGGCCTGATCAACACGCGCGTGCTCGGCATGTGCCGCGACCTCAGTATCGAGGCGGTCGGGATCAGCGGCGTGGATGCCGGCCTGGTGCGGGCCCACAAGCGCCCGCCGGTGCGACTCACCGCCGACGGCGAGCTCATCGACTTCGGTTTCGTCGGCGACATCGACGCGGTCGACACCACCGTGCTCAAGAAGCTCCTCGACAACGCGCTCATGCCGGTGGTGAGCCCGCTGTCCGCGGATGAGACCGGCACGCTCCTCAACATCAACGCCGACACCGTGGCCGCGGCCCTCGGCGCCGCGCTGCAGGCGGAGAAGCTGATCCTGTGCACCGGCGCGCCCGGGATTCTCGGCAGCGTCGATGACCCGCGCTCGCTCGTCTCCTACACGGATCTGCGGGGACTGAAGCGCCTGCGCGACGAAGGCCGCATCGCCGCCGGCATGCTGCCCAAGGCCAAGGCCATCGAGGACGCCATCCGTGGCGGCGTGCGCCGCGTGCACGTGGTGTCGTACCAGTCTCCGGAGGGGATCCTGGGCGAGGTATTCACCAACGAGGGCACCGGCACGCTGATCGTCGCCGATGTCAACGCGCTCACGCCCGCCGAGCAGCAGAGCACGGCATGACGCGGCTGTGGGACAAGGGTGCGCCGCTCGATGAGCGGGTGCTGCATTACACCGCGGGCGAGGACTACGCGCTGGATGAGCGCCTGGTGTGCCACGACGTGCGCGCCTCGATCGCGCATGCGGAGATGCTGCACGCGCAGGGCCTGTTGACGCGCGAGGACTTCACGGCGATCCGCGCGGCCTTAACCGCGCTGGCGGAGGAGCACGCGCGCGGCGCCTGGCGCATCGAGCTCGCCGACGAGGACGGCCAGAGCGCGCTCGAGCGGCGCCTGACCGAGCGCATCGGTGCCGCCGGCGCCCGCATCCACCTCGGGCGCTCGCGCAACGACCAGGTGCTCACCGCCATCCGCCTGTACCTGCGCGAGGCCAGCGCAGCGCTCGCCAGCGGCGCGCTCGCGGTCGCCGAGGCGCTCGATGAGCTCGCGACGCGCGAGCCGGGCACCGCGCTGCCGGGCTACACCCACCAGCAGCAGGCCATGCCGAGCTCGGTGCCGCTGTGGGCCGGAGGGTTTGCGGCGGAGCTGCGCGACGACGCGGCCGGCCTCGCCGGCGTGCGCCGCCGCATCGACAAGAGCCCGCTCGGCTCGGCGGCAGGTTACGGCACGCCCGGGCTCCCCATCGACCGCGAAGCCACCCGCAGCCGGCTCGGATTCGCGGCCGTGCACCAGCCCGTCACCGCGGTACAACTCTCGCGCGGCAAGGCCGAAGCGCAGCTGTTGTTCGAGATCACGCTGCTGCTGCAGGACCTCGGGCGCTTCGCCGCCGACGTGCTGCTGTTCGCCACCCGGGAGTTCGGCTTCGTCACGCTGCCCGAGGCCTTCACCACCGGCTCCTCGATCATGCCGCAGAAGCGCAACCCCGATGTGTTCGAGCTGATCCGCGGCCGCTCCGCCAGCGCGCAGGCGTGTCTGGCGGAGGCCCTCGGCGTGTGCGCCAAGCTCCCCTCCGGTTACCACCGCGACCTGCAGCTGCTGAAGTTCCCGCTGTTTCGTGGCATCGACTTGGCTCTCGAGACCCTCGCCATCCTGCCGCCGGCCATCGAGGCGCTGCAGTTCCGGCGCGAGGCCATCCGGCTCGATCCCGCGATCCACGCCGCCGAGGAGGCCAACCGCCTGGTGGTCACGGAGGGCATCCCGTTCCGCGAGGCCTACCAGCGCGTGGCCGCGAAGCTGAAGGATTAGCCGCCCTGCGCGGCAGCCGCCGCCCGCCGCGGCGGCCCGGGTTGCAAGCCCCCGCCGCGCAGCGCACGCTCGCACCGGGATCGAGGGCGATGCGATGACCAAGGTGTTGGGAATCTCGGGTAGCCTGCGTCGCGGCTCCTACAACAGCGCCCTGCTGCGCGCCGCCCAGCGCCTCATGCCCGAGGATGCGACGCTCGACATCGCCAGCCTGCGCGGCATCCCGCTGTACGACGGCGATGTCGAGGCGCAGGGCATCCCCGCCGCGGTGAACCAGCTGAAGGAGGCGATCGTCGCGGCCGACGGGGTGCTGCTGGTGACCCCGGAATACAACAACAGCATTCCCGGCGTGTTCAAGAACGCCATCGACTGGCTGTCGCGGCCGTCGTCGGACATCAAGCGGGTGTTCGGCGGCCGGCCGTTCGCCATCATGGGTGCCTCTCCGAGTGCCTTCGGAACCACCCTGAGCCAGGCCGCCTGGCTGCCGGTGATGCGTACGCTCGGCACCCAGACCTGGTTCGGCGGACGGCTGCTGGTCGCGCGCGCCGGCGGCGTGTTCGATGAAGGAGGCGCCCTCAAGGACGCGGCGCTCGAGGAGCAGCTGAAGCAGTTCCTCGCCGGCTACCTGAACTTTCTGCGGCGGCCGGTCGGATAGCGCGAGGCGAAACTCTGCGCGGGGACGGTCTGCGCGCGGCGATGCTCAGGCGACGTTCATGACCGCGGCCAGCCGGCCGGCCTGCTCGCCCACGATCAGGTGCAGCACCCCGGGCGCCGCCTTCATGACGGCGACCACGCCGGCCCGCTTCGCCGCCGCCTCATCGAACCGACCCGGGTCGGCGAGGATGACGCGGAGCCGGGTGTGGGCGACCGACTGCAGCTCGCGCACGTTGGCGCGCTCACCGAGCGCGGCCAGAAGCCGCGCCGCAATCTCGCGGGTGGCCGCGTCCGTGGTGGCCCCGGCAGAGGCCGCGGGGCCGGGGACGCCGGCTCCCGGAGAGGACGCCGCGGCCGGAGCGGCGCCCGCGACGCGCAGGTAGTCGTCCATCTGGGTCTTCAGGTTCTCCGACAGCGGCCCGAACACCGCCTGCACGCCCTTGCCGACGCGCATGACCCCGCTCGAACCGAGCGCAGTCAGCGCTCGCTCATCGACGAGCGCCGGATCCCTGACCGCAACGCGCAGCCGCGTGATGCAGGCATCGAGGCTCGCGATGTTGCCGGCGCCGCCGAACGCCATCACCAGGTCGCGGGCACGCGCCGTGCTCCCCGCCGGGGCCGCGCTCCCCGCCGGGGCCATGCCGGGCGCGGCAGCGACCGCTTCCTCGCGGCCGGGGGTCTTGAGGTCGAGCCAGCGGATGGCGAGGCGGAAGACGAGGTAATAGATGGCCGCATAGACGGGACCGAGAATCAGCACCAGCCACCAGTTCTGCGCGAACTTGCCGAGTACGTTGAAAACCAGGAAGTCGATGCCACCCTGCGAAAAAGTGAACCCCATGTGCATACCGAGCGTGTTGGCGAGGAACTGCGTCGAGGCCGCGAGCACGGCGTGCACCACGTACAGCACCGGCGCGACGAACAGGAACGCGAACTCGATCGGCTCGGTGATGCCGGTGAGGAACGAGGTCAGGGCCGCCGAGATCATGATGCCGCCGACCGCAACGCGGTTTTGCGGGCTGGCGCTGTGCCACATGGCGATCGCGGCCGCGGGCAGGCCGAACATCTTGAAAAGGAAGGCCCCGGCCAGGACCCCCGCCGTGGGATCGCCGGCGAAGAAGCGGTTGATGTCGCCGTGCACCACCGTGCCGCTCGCGTCCGTGTAAGCACCCATCTCGAAGAAGAACGGCACGTTCCAGATGTGGTGCAGACCGAACGGGATCAGCAGCCGCTCGACGAAGCCGTAGATGGTCGCGGCGGTGCGCGGGTTGGAGACCGCCGCCCAGTGCGAGAACGTGTCGATGCCGTGCTGGATGGGCGGCCAGATCGCCGACAGCACCACGCCGGCCAGCCCCGCGGCGAGCGCCGTGACGATCGGCACTGAGCGCTTGCCGGAGAAGAACGCGAGGTACGGCGGCAGGGTGGTGCGGTAGAAGCGCTTGAACATCGTCGCGGCGATGGCGCCGGCGAGGATGCCGCCGAAGACGCCGGTCTGCATCGACTTGATTCCCATGACGCTCACGGGCTCGATGCCCCACACACCGGCCATCACGCCGAGAATCGCGAGCAGCACCACATAGCCGACGGCCGCCGAAATCGCGGCGACGCCGTCATTCTCGGTGAGGCCGACCGCGACGCCGACCGCGAAGATCAGCGGCAGATTGCCGAACACCACATCGCCCGAGGCCTTCATGAGCGCCGACACGAGCGGCGGGATCCAGCCGAAATGCGCTGCGCCGACGCCGAGGAGGAGCCCCGCGACCGGCAGCACCGCCACAGGAATCATCAGCGACTTGCCGATCTTCTGCAGGACTACGAACGCATCCTTGAACACAACTCCCCCTCGCGCCGCCTTAAGCCGCAACTCCCCCGGCCGCCGGGCCCGCCTCCCGGTGAAACTGCGCGAGCCGCGCGCGAACCTCGCCCGCGGTGCTTAAGCTTGCCACCTCGCGCGCGAGATCCTGGCAGCGGCGCAGCGACAGCCGGCGCACGAGCGCCTTGATGGCCGCGATCGCCGGCACCGGCACGGACAGCTCGTCGACTCCGATGCCGAGCAGCACCGGCACCGCCAGCGGCTCGGCGGCCATCCCGCCGCACACGCCGACCCATTTGCCGTGGCGGTGCGCGGCGTCCACGGTGAGACTGATCAGCCTGAGAACCGCCGGGTGCAGCGCGTCGGCACGCGATGCGAGCTTCGGGTGGCCGCGGTCCATCGCCAGCGTGTACTGGGTCAGATCGTTGGTGCCGATCGAGAAGAAATCCACCTCGCGCGCCAGCTGCTCCGCGCCAAGCGCCGCGGACGGCACCTCGATCATCACGCCCACGCGCACCGCGGCGCCGGTGGCGCGCTGCTCCTCGTCGAGGATGCTGCGCGCCGCGCGCAGCTCATCGAGCGTCGCGATCATCGGAAACATCACATGGATGTCGCCGAGCGCGGCGGCCGTGAGAATCGCGCGCAGCTGGCTGCGCAGCAGATCGGGCCGCTCCAGGCTCACGCGGATACCCCGCAGGCCGAGAAACGGATTCTGCTCCGGCGGCAGCGGCAGATACGCCAGGGGCTTGTCGCCGCCGACGTCCAGCGTGCGGATGACGAGCCGGCGCTCGCGGCCAAGCGCGGCCGCGACCGCCCGGTAGACCTCGGCCTGCTCTCGCTCCCCGGGCGCGCTATCGCGGTCGACGAACAGCAGCTCCGAGCGCAGCAGTCCCACCGCATCGCCCCCCTGGGCGACGGCGGCGAGCGCTTCCTCGACCGTGCCGATGTTGGCGGCAACCTCGATGCGGTGCCCGTCGGTCGTCGCGGCGGGCTCACTCGCCGCCGCCCGCTCACTCCGGCGCTGTGCGGTGAGGCGCCCCATCACGGCCCGGGCCGTGGCGACCTCGGACTCGTGCGGATCCCTGAGCAGAGTGCCGCCCGTCCCGTCGAGGAGAACGGCGGTGCCGTCCTCGATCTCGAGCGCGGCGCGATCGACGCCGCACACCGCGGGTATGCCGAGCGCGCGGGCGAGGATTGCCGCGTGGCTGGTGGGTCCGCCGCCGGTGGTGCACAGGCCCAGCACCCTGCCCGCATCGAGGGAGACCGTCTCGCTCGGCGTCAGTTCATCGGCGATCAGGATGGAGCCGGGTGCAAACTCGAGTGGCGCGGTCGTCACGCCGGCCAGGAGCCCCAGCACCCGGCCGCCGACGTCCCGCACATCGCCGGCGCGCTCGCGCAGCAGCGCACTGGTGAGCGCCTCCAGACGCGCGGCGTAGCTCGCATAGGCCTCGCGCCAGGCATATCCGGCACTGTGTCCGCCGGCAAGCCCGGCCACCGCGAGGTCGATCAGCTCCGGGTCGGCGAGCAGCTCGAGGTGAGCATCCAGAATGCGGGACGCCGCCCCCGGGCTGGCCCCCTGCTGTACGCTAATCTGTTGCCGGGCGCGCTCGAGCGCGGCGTCGAACGCTGACCGCGGTGCGGCGCACCTGCGCGACTTTGCCGAGCGCAAGTCCGGGCGATGCGCACACGCCCGCAAGCTTGCGGGGGTCAGTCGGACCTGCCGGGGCGATCGCGCCCGCCGCTGCCGCCGGCACGGGGCCTGCGCCCGGCACGGGGCCTGCGCCCGGCACGGGGCCTGCGCCCGGCACGGGGCCTGCGCCCGGCACGGGGCCTGCGGCCGGCGCGCCTGCGGGGCGCACGGAGCCCTCCCCCGCGGCGTCCGATTCGCCCGAACCGGAAGCGAGCAGTGCCGCCAGGGTGCTGACCGCGGCCGCGGCATCGGGACCTGCGGCGCTCACGCGGATCACATCGTTCGGGTTGGTGGCGAGCAGCAGGATGGCGGTGACCGACTTGGCATTCGCGGCTTCGGCGCCGCGCAGCAAACGGATATCCGCGCGGAAGGCCTTGGCCGCCGCCGCGACGACCGCCGCCGGCCTGGCATGCAACCCCTGGGGGTTAGGCAGGCGGATGTCCGCCGACAGGGCGGTGGCCTCGGTCGCCGGTGCGCGATCCGCGGGGGCGGTCGCGGCGAGCTCGACATCCAGGATGATGCTGCGGCCGGCATCGACGAGGCCGGTGCCCACGGTCATCCCGCGGATGCGCTCGCGGTTCGTCACCAGCACCTGCGTGAGCAGGCTCGGGGCCGAGCGCGCGATGAGATCCGGGTCGAACGAAATCAGCACCTGTCCGGCCGCCACCCGATCGCCCTGCCGCACGCGCGCCGTGAAACCCTTGCCGTTCAGGCTGACCGTATCGACGCCGATGTGAACCAGAATTTCGACCCCCTCGTCGGTCGTGATCGCCAGGGCATGGGCTGCCCGGTGCAACAGCGTGACGAGCCCGGCAGCCGGGGCCAGGACATCGCACGAGGTCGGATCGATCGAGACCCCGTCGCCCACCGTGCGCTGCGCGAACACCGGGTCCGGGACGCGCTCCAGGGGCACGAGGATTCCGGAGAGCGGCGCGATGAGGCCGATCCGTCGAGGCACAGAGCTCATGGGGTGGCTGGCGGCGCGTCCGGCTGCGCCTCGGGCGCCGCGCGCGCGAACGCCGGCAGTGCTTCCAGGTGCGCGCAGATCGCCCGCAATCCCGGATAGGGTTGCAGGTCGCACCGGTAGCGCCGCGCGTTGTACATCTGCGGCACGAGGCACAGGTCGGCCAGCGTGACTTCGGTGCCGAACATGTGCCGGCCGTCGCCGCTGGTGTGCTTCACCCGCTGCTCCAGCGCCTTGAACCCTAAGCCGATCCACTCGCCCGCCCAGGCATTCACGGCGTTCTCGTCCGCGTCAAAGCTCGAGCGCAGGTAGTTCAGCACCCGCAGGTTGCCGAGCGGGTGAATGTCGCAGGCGATGGCGAGCGCAAGCGAGCGCACCTGCGCGCGGTCGGGCGCGGAACCGGGTAACAGGGGCGGCTGCGGATGGGTTTCCTCCAGGTATTCGATGATGGCGAGCGACTGCGTGATGGTGGTGTCGCCGTCCGCCACCACCGGTATCAGCCCCTGGGGGTTGAGCGCGCGAAATTCCGGCGTGTGCTGGGCGCTCGCCGGCGAGCGCAGATCCACCAGCTCCGTCTGCCAGGGGATGCCCTTGAAGTTGAGTGCAATGCGGACGCGATAGGCTGCGGAGCTGCGATAGTAGTGGTAGAGCTTCATGTTCGGCACTCGCGCTCCGGACCAAGGTGGGGTGCAGATTGCCACTGTGCAAACGGCTAGACTAGATCCGATGAGCATCTGGCGCGCCAGCATCACTCCCGAGGATCTCACCGAGCGCGGCCGCAGGAGCCTCTCCGGCTACCTCGGTATCCGCATCACCGAGGTCGGTGCGGATTTCCTGCGGGCGACCATGCCGGTGAACGAGCGCACCCATCAGCCCTTCGGGGTGCTGCATGGCGGTGCCTCGGTTGCGCTCGCGGAGACGGTCGGCAGCCTCGCCTCGATGATGTGCGTGGATACGCAGCAGTCCATGTGCCTGGGCCAGGAGATCAACGCCAATCACCTGCGGGCCGTATCCACCGGCACCGTCACCGCGACCGCCCGCCCGTTTCACCTGGGCGGGCGCAGCCACGTGTGGCACATCGAGATCCGTGATGAGAGCGAGCGGCTGGTGTGTGTTTCGCGCCTGACGATGGCGGTCGTGGATCGCCGGCCAACGCAATCGCCCGCCTGAGGTGAGTCATGTCAGACCCTGATCCGGAGATGACCGTCGTCGTCGCGCCGATCGACGAGTCGCTCCTCAGCTACACCCACGTGATGTACGCGCTGCATTCGCTGGCGGTGCTCATCGGCGTCACCACCTTCCACACCATCGTCGGCAGCTTCATCGGCAGCCTGCCATCGATCGTCGCGGTGGTCATGAACTACGCGCGCCGCTCGGCGACGCACGGTACCTTCCTCGAGTCGCATTTCCGCTGGCAGCTGCGGACCTTCTGGTTCGCGGTGCTGTGGGCGTGCGTGTCGGGGCTGGTCATGCTGACCATCATCGGCATCCCGGCGGGTCTGGTCGGCCTGTTTGCGCTGGCGATCTGGATCATCTACCGCCTGGTGCGCGGCTGGCTGGCGCTGCGCGACAGGAAGGCGATGCCCGTATGAAGCGGGCAGGCTGGCTGCTCGCGGGCGGCGCCGCACTGCTTGCGGTGGGCTGCGGCCAGAAGGGCGCCCTGTACCTGCCGGACAAGAATGCCCAGGTGATCACGACACCGGCAGCGCCGCCCGTGCCTGCACAGTCGGCCCCGCAGCCGCCGACGCCGGCGACACCTGCGCCGCCTGAGCCAACCGACAAGGACGACGACTCCCAGGCGCCGAAGTAGCGGCCCGCTTCAGGACCCCTGCATGACGCGCTCCCCCGACCTGGTTCTCGTCGACGGCTCCTCTTATGTCTACCGGGCGTTCCACGCCCTGCCGCCGCTGTCCAACTCGCGCGGCGAGCCGACCGGAGCGGTGCTCGGGGTGCTGAACATGCTGCTGAAGTTTCTCAAGGACTATCAGCCGCGCCGCATTGCCGTGATATTCGACGCACCGGGCCGGACCTTCCGCGACGAGCTGTTCGCCGAGTACAAGGCGCACCGCCCGTCGATGCCCGATGACCTGCGCGCACAGATCGAGCCGCTGCTGCAGATCATCGCGGCACAGGGGCTGCCGCTGCTGCGCGTGCCGGGCGTGGAGGCGGACGATGTGATCGGCACCCTGGCCCGGCGCGCCGCGCAAGCCGGGCAGACGGTGCTCATTTCCACCGGCGACAAGGACATGGCGCAGCTGGTCGACGGCTCGATCACGCTCGTCAACACCATGAACAACACGGTGCTCGACCGCGACGCCGTCAAGGCGAAGTTCGACGTCTACCCCGAGCAGATCGTCGACTACCTGGCACTGGTCGGCGACAGCTCCGACAACATCCCGGGGATCGACAAGGTAGGGCCGAAAACCGGCGCGAGGCTGCTGCAGCAGTACGGCGGCCTCGATGAGCTGATCGGGCGCGTGGTGGAAGTTCCCGGCAAGGTGGGCGAGAACCTGCGCACCGGTCTCACGACGCTCGAGCTGTCGCGACGGCTCGCGACCATCAGGACCGATCTGGCGCTGCCGCTGTCGGTGGAGGAGCTGGTGCCGGGCCCGCCGGATATTGCGCGCCTGCGCGAGCTGTACACGCGCTACGAGCTGCGCGGGCTGCTGCGGCAACTGGAAGGCGGCGATGCGGTGGCAGGCAGCGCCGCGACCCCCGTGGCGCAAAGTCCGCAGGCACTCCCCGCAGTGCCGGGCGCCGGCACCGCAGCCGCAGCGCCGCCGGCCGCGGCGCCACCCGACACCAGTCCTGCGCCTGCCGACATCGCCCGCCGCTACGAAACCGTGACCCGCTGGGAGGATCTGGAGCGCTGGCTCGCGGCCGTGCGCACGGCCGAGCTGTTCGCCTTCGACACCGAGACGACCACCCTCGACTACATGCGCGCCGAGATCGTGGGCGTGTCCCTGTGCATCGAGCCGGGCGTGGCCGCCTACGTACCCCTGCGGCACGTGTATCCGGGGGCGCCCGAGCAGCTCGAGCGCGAGCGCGTGCTCGCGGCGCTCAGGCCCATTCTCGAGGATCCCGCGCGCGGCAAGGTGGGGCACAACCTCAAGTACGACGCCCACGTGCTCGCGAACGCCGGCATCGCGCTCGCCGGCATGCGCTTCGACAGCATGCTCGAGTCCTACCTGTGGAACAGCGTCGCCACCAATCACGACATGGACGCGGACGCGCAGCGGTATCTCGGACTGCGCACCATCAGCTACGAGGACGTCGCCGGCAAGGGCGTGAAACAGCTCAGTTTCGAGCAGCTGCCGCTGGAGCGCGCCGGCGAGTATGCCGCCGAAGAGGCGGACGTGACGCTGCGCCTGCACCGCACGCTGTGGCCGCAGCTTCAGGGTCTGCCCGCGCTCTCGCGCCTGTACCTGGAATGCGAGCAGCCGCTGGTGCCGGTGCTGTTCGCCATGGAGCATCGCGGCGTGCTGGTGGATCGCGAGCGGCTGCGCGCGCAGAGCCGCGAGTTCGCGCGCCAGTTGCAGGAGCTGCTGGTGCAGGCGCACCGCGAGGCCGGCCATGAATTCAACATCGAGTCCCCCAAGCAGCTGCAGCAGATCCTGTTCGAGCGGCTGCAGCTGCCGGTGCGGCGCAAGACCCCGACCGGACAGCCCTCGACCGCCGAGGACGTGCTGGAAGAGCTCGCCGCGAGCTACGCGCTGCCGCGGATCGTGCTCGAGTACCGCGCGCTCGCCAAGCTCAAGTCCACTTACACCGACAAGCTCCCCGAGCAGGTGAATGAGCGGACCGGGCGTATACACACCAACTACGCACAGGCGGTCGCCGCCACCGGCCGGCTGTCCTCGGTCGATCCCAACCTGCAGAACATCCCGGTGCGCCGCCCCGAGGGGCGCCGCATCCGCCAGGCATTCATCGCGCCCCCGGGCTACCTCCTGCTCGCGGCGGATTACTCGCAGATCGAGTTGCGCATCATGGCGCACCTGTCGGGAGACGACAGCCTGCGCGCGGCGTTCGCCGAGGATCGCGACGTGCACCAGGCGACGGCCGCCGAGGTGTTCGGTGTCGGCCTGGATGCGGTCACGCCCGATCAGCGCCGCACCGCCAAGGTCATCAACTTCGGTCTCATCTATGGCATGTCCGCGTTCGGCCTGGCACGCAACTTAGGGATCGAGCGCGGCGCCGCGCAGCAGTACGTGGAGCGCTACTTCCAGCGCTATCCCGGCGTGAAGCGCTTCATGGACGAGACGCGCGCGCAGGCCCGTCAGATCGGTTACGTCGAGACGGTGTTCGGCCGGCGGCTGTACCTGCCCGACATCCGCTCGGGCAACCCGCAGCTGCGCCAGTACGCCGAGCGCAGCGCGATCAACGCGCCGATGCAGGGCACGGCGGCCGACATCATCAAGCGCGCCATGATCACCATCGATGCCTGGTGCGCCGCGGAGGACGCCCCGGCGCGGCTCATCATGCAGGTGCACGACGAGCTGGTGCTCGAGGTGCGCGAGGATGCGGTCGAGCCGGTGAGCGCGGCCGTCCGCGAGCGCATGGTGAACGCCGCGGCCTTGAGCGTGCCGCTGCGCGTGGACGTGGGAACGGGCGCCAACTGGGACGAGGCGCACTGAAGCACGGTCAAAGCGCACGGCAGGCTGCGTTAGCGCAAAATCAAATTCACGGAGACCGTCTATGCGTAAACCACTGTTTGCGATGCTGCTGGCGTGCGGGGTGTGCGGCGCGCACGCCGGCAACCTCGTCTATGTCGGCGCCGGCGTGGTCCGGGACAAGCTGAGCAACATCACCACCGCCGACGGCTTCAGCCTGTCCGACATCGACCGGACGTCGTGGAAAGTGCTCGTCGGCTTGCGCCCCATCAGCCTGCTGGCCGTGGAGGCGAACTACATCGATCTGGGCGGTCAGAGCAACAACTTCGTCGACGTCAACACCCACGCCCATTACAAGGCGTTCGCGGGCTACGCGGTCGGTTTCCTGCCGATTCCGGTGCCCTTCCTCGACGTGTTCGGCAAGGCCGGCCTGGCGCGCTGGCAGTACGACGGCAGCACCGTCGGGTTCGCGGGCCCGGCCAACCTGATCTCCTTCTCCGACCGCGGCACTGAGTTTGCCTGGGGCGTGGGGGCGGGGGCACACATCGGTAACGTCGGTGCCCGGCTCGAGTACGAGAGTTTCAGCGTTGCCAACACCAACGGCGCGCGCATCATCTCGCTCGACGTGATCCTGCGTCTGTAACGCGCGTGGTTGGCGGCCGCGCCGCACGGCCCGCGGGCAGCGCGGCCGTGCGCGAGCATCGGCGCTGCGCCGCATGATCACTGTCAGCGCCGAGTCGATTGCCGCGACCGCATTCGGTGTGTAAACTAATGTGTGAGGAGTCACACATTGGCCACAAATCTTTCGCTCGATCCGGAACTGCTCGAGCAGGCCCTGAAGGTGAGCGGCGAACGCACCAAGAAGGCCGCCGTCACCCGGGCGCTTCAGGAATTCATTGCGCGTCGCAGTCAGAAGCGCCTGCTCGAGCTCATGGGCAAGCTCGAGTGGGACAACTCGTTCGACTACAAGAGTGAGCGCTCACGACGGTGACGCTGCTGGTCGATACCAGCGTCTGGTCGCTCGCCCTGCGCCGCGACCGCGCCCGCGACGAGCCACAGGTTGAGGCGTTGCGGCAGGCGCTCGGCGGCGCGCAGAGCGTAGTGACGACCGGCCTGATACTGCAGGAGCTGCTGCAGGGCTTTGCGGGTGCCCGGGCTCAACGCGAGATCGTGGGGCGCTTTGCCGCCCTTCCGCTGCTGGTGCCCGACCGGCAGGACTACATCGACGCAGCAGGTATCCGCAATCGGTGCCGACGCGCGGGCATACAGCTTGGAACCATCGACGCGCTCCTCGCGCAGCTTGGCGTGCGCCATCGGCTGGTATTGCTCAGCACCGACAACGACTTTGTGCACGCCGCGCGGCATTGCGCACTGCGCGTATGGGCTGCGCCCGGCTAGCCGCGGCACGGTCGTCTCCAAGCCGCGGGCGCGAACTTCTCGCCGACCCACCGGTCCTTTCAACTCCGGCGGCGCAAGCCGCCTGTCGCCGTCCGGCAACAGCGCGCAACACCCGCCGGCACCTGTTATGGATGATGTTATGGACGACGGAGGTGCAGCCATGCGAGGGATTCTGCTCACAACGGTTCTGGCGCTCGCAGCGGGCGCCGCCCGGGCCGACGACAGCGGACTGCTGTACGTGGGCGCCGGCGTCTCGAAGGACAAAGTCGCCGGCATCACCCATACCGGGGTGCCCTTTGCCGATATCGACAAGACCTCGTGGAAAGTGCTGGCCGGCTTTCGGCCGATCAAGCTGTTTGCCGTGGAGGCGGACTACCTGGATCTGGGCAACCGGACCAACACGTTCATCAGCGGTGCCAGCACGCAATCGGACGCGAAGGCTTACGCGGGCTACGCCGTCGGGTTCCTGCCCCTTCCGGTGCCCTTCCTCGACGTGTTCGGCAAGGCCGGCGTGTCGCGCTGGAAGCTGAACGGGAGCAGCACCGGATCCCTGCCGCCGGGCAGTTTCTTCGCGTTCTCGGACCAGGGCACCGAATTTGCCTGGGGCGCGGGGGCCCAGGCGCATATCGGCAACATCGGCGGGCGCCTGGAGTACGAGCGCTTCCGCATCCCGAACACCGATGACGCCCGCGTTTTCTCGCTCTCGGTGGTTCTGAGCCTGCTCTAGCTGCGCCGCGACTGTGGCGAGGATGATACAAACTCTTAAGCAAACTTATGATTTGAAAAGATATTTTTTCTAAACCGGTGCGGAACTCAGACGCAGGTCGCGCGTCCAACCTAACGAGTGCATCGCACTCCCCGCTTCCCTCCCTGAGCGGGTCAAGCCCGGTTCAAGAGACCTGTGCCGGGTTAGTCTGCCCCGGCGGTTTCACACCGAAACCGCCGGGGCTTTTTTATGATCCGGCGAGCCACGCCGCGAGCGTGTCCTGGGCCTGCGCCACACCGGTTCCCTTCAGCGCCGAAAACAATTGCGCCGTGGCCCGGTCGCACAGCGTGGCCGCCGCCGCGCGCAGCACGGCCGCCGCCTCGCCGCGATTGAGCTTGTCGGCCTTGGAGAGCAGCACGTGCACGCGGTGCGCAGGCAAGGCCCACGCGAGCAGGCCCTCGTCCGCCGGGGTGAGGCCGCGCCGTGAGTCGACGATCACGAACAGGCCCCTGAGCGATGTGCGCGTGCGCAGGGCATCGATCAGCGGCGGCCACGCGCGCCGCGCAACCTGCGGGACGTTTGCGTAGCCGTAGCCCGGCAGGTCGACCAGGCGCTTGAGCGGCGCCAGCTCGAAGAAATTGAGCAGGCGCGTGCGGCCCGGCGTCTTGCTGGTGCGCGCCAGAGCGCGGCGCTGAGCAATGGCATTGATGGCGCTCGACTTGCCGACATTGGAGCGCCCCACGAAGGCGACCTCGGCGCCGGCATCCGGTGGAAACTGCGCCGGCGCGGCCGCGCTGATCAAAAACCGCGCCTCGTGAAACCGGCTCATGTTCTCAAGGGGTAACAAAGCGCTGGCACGCCTGTAGTGTACAATTCGCCGCCCTCGCATCGCGGACCTGAGCCGGAAAGAAAACAATGCCGCAGAGTCTGAGAGTCGGTTGGATGGGGCTCACCGCCATGGCGGGGACGCTGGTGTGTTGGGCGCCGTCGCCCGGCGCAGCGCAGAGCGCCGCCGCGCCCGGGGCCGCGGCAACACCCGACCTGCCCTTTACCCATGGCAAGGTCGCCGACGGCGCCACCAAGTCCGCGGTGTGCTCCGCCTGTCACGGCCCGAACGGCAACAGCGTGAATCCCGAGTGGCCGCGACTCGCCGGCCAGAGTGCGGTCTACAGCGCCGAGCAGTTGCGGCTGTTCCGCTCCGGGGTACGCGCCAACCCCGTGATGCAGCCGCTCGCCACCACGCTGAGCGATCAGGACATCAGCGATCTCGCGGTCTACTACGAGGCCCAGACACCCGCGGGGCTGGAGGCCGACCCTTCGTACTGGCGGGGTGGTCAGGCCCTTTATGTGCGCGGCGACCGCGGTCGCAGCGTCCCGGCGTGCATCGCGTGCCATGGGCCGGTGGGGCGCGGCAATCTCGCCGCCGGATACCCCGCCCTGCGCGCGCAGCAGGCTGTCTACGTGGCGAAGCAGCTGACCGACTACGCGAGCGGCGCGCGCTACGCCGGGCCCAACCCGCTGCGCGCGAGCCGCAACGGCACGATGATGTTCACACTCGCCAAACGCCTCACCCCCGAGCAGATCCGCGACGTGGCCTCCTACGTGCAGGGTATGCGTTGATTTCGAGGATGCACATGATCCGAACGCCTGCCCTGGCGGCCCTGCTGGCGTTGTGCGCCTGCGCACGGCAGGAGCCCACGCCACCGCCCGCCGCACCCGCACCCGCCGCGGCGGCCAACACGCCATCCGCGACATCGCCCCAGAGCGGCGCGCTCCCCGCGCCCGCCCCCTCCGCTCAGAACGAGACCCAGCAGGCCACCGCCTCCCAGGAGTCGGTCGACAGCGAAGGCGAACGACCGGCGCGCAGCGACACCTCTCTCGAGCAGATTGCGAAGCTACCGGCCGGCGCGCAGCTTCCGGACGGCAAATGGCAGCCGGGTGTGAACTACCAGCCGCTCGTTCCCGCGCAACCCACCAGCGTCGCGCCCGGCAAGGTGGAAGTGATGGAGGTGTTCTGGCTCGCCTGTCCGCACTGCTACGCGCTCGAGCCCTTCCTCAAGAACTGGCTGAAGACCAAGCCCTCCTATGTCGAGTTCGTGCGCGTGCCGGTGATGTGGGGCCCGATGCACCGCGCGCACGCGCGCCTGTACTACACGCTCGACGCGCTGGGCCGGCAGGATCTCGTCGCCAAGGCCATGGAAGCCATTTCGCAGCAGCACACGCCGCTCGCGGCGAACAGCGAGGAGGAATCGTTCAAGCCGCAGCAGGCGTTCGCCACCCGCAACGGCGTCAGCGCCGATGACTTCGCCAAGGCCTACAACTCCTTCACGGTCAACTCCAACCTGCAGCGCGCCGAGCAGCTCACGCAGCGCTATCACGTCGAAGGCGTACCGTTGCTCGTGGTGAACGGCAAGTACAGCACCGATCTTTCCAAGGCGGGCGGCGACGCCAAGCTGATCGAGCTGGTCAGCGACCTGGCCGCCGCCGAGCACCGCCGCTGAGGCCCTCGATCTGACTTCAGACCGCGGTTGCCTTTTGTGTCTTAGCGCGCCCGACTGGATTCGAACCAGCGACCTGCAGCTTCGGAGGCTGCCACTCTATCCAACTGAGCTACGGGCGCGTTGGGGCGGGCGATCATACGCGCCGGGGCCGGGAGCGTCCATGTTCGAGGCGGGCAGTCGAACGGCTATACTTCGCGGGTCAAACGGCGCGTCCTGAAGCGGATGTATGAGCAAGCAGGATACCCATTTCTTCAATGTCTTCAGCCTGGTGATCAGCCTGCTGGTGGCGGTCGCGGTCGGCCTGTTCGCGCTCGCGCGCATCGTCGCCAGCCACACGCAGAACCTGCAGGTGCTCACCGAAGCCGACTACAGCAAGAACGTCGATGCCCGCATCCACCCACTGGTGCGGGAGGCGATCGCCGGCCGGGACAATTCGGCGCTCGACATCAAGCCGGCGGTGGCAGCCGCGGCGGGCAGCGCGGCCTCCGCCGCCATGCCGAAGAACGGCACCGAGCTCTTCGATCAGACCTGCAGCGCCTGCCACGGACAGGGCATCGCCGGCGCGCCCAGGGCCGGCGACAAGGCCGCCTGGCGTGCGCGCATCGCCCAGGGCAATGCCATGCTCTACGAGCACGCCCTCAAGGGCTTTCAGGGCAGCGCGGGTGTGATGCCGCCCAAGGGCGGCCGCACCGATGCGCCGGATGACCTCGTCAAGCAGGCCGTCGATCACATGGTGCAGATGGCGCAGTAGCGCCGCCGTCGCGATCCAGACAGCGCAACATCACCGCCTCGCCCAGATGCGCGGCGCTGAGGGTCGCGGCGCCCTCGAGATCGGCTATGGTGCGCGCGAGCCTCAGCACCCGCTGGCGCGCCCGTCCCGAGAGTCCCCGCCGCTGCATCGCCGTCTCGAGCAGCCGCTTCCCGGCCTCATCGACCCTGCACCAGCGCTGCACGCCGGCATCCGTGAGGCGCGCATTGCAGCGCTGCTGGCGCTCGAGCTGCAGTGTGCGCGCGCCGGCGATGCGGGCGGC
>WNGI01001455.1_pt1 | contig 19766 bp, 20 predicted proteins | sample 5400621 | NCBI WGS metagenome assembly WNGI01 (sample SAMN13153374, study PRJNA577476) | soil metagenome | isolation source: 20 cm soil or saprolite under Garry oak tree replicate 1 | place: USA:California | collected 2016-06-15
AGAGAAGCTCAGGGCGAGTTCTTCAAACCATTCCACTTCCAGCGGTTTTTCTGGGAGTCGCGTTCAGTCCGGACGGGAGATCGTTATATGTGTCCGGCGGCGACCAGGATGTCATCTATCGCTTCGACTGGCGCAACGGCGCGGCTACTCTGGGCGATAGCATCGTGCTTGCGGCAAAACAGAAGGGCAGGAATGGGACGAGGTATCCGGCCGGTATCGCTCTCTCCACGGACGGACGAACTCTCTATGTGGCGGAGAATCTTGCCGACTCACTGGCGGTTGTGGATCTCGAATCACATCGCGTGGTGCAGAGACTCGCGACAGAGCGATACCCGTATGGCGTCGTTGTTGGAGCGGATGGGACCGTGTATGCATCGGCATGGGGCGGATGGACCGTGTCGATCTTTCCGGCGAGCGCAAATGGGACACTCGGTGATGGTACGAAGGTTCGTGTCGGACGACATCCCTCGGCGCTCGCCCTCAACCCCAGCGGATCGCGTCTTTTCGTCGCGTCCGGAAGCACCGACAAAATCAGTGTCCTGGACACGCGAACGCGTGCGGTAATCGCGACACTCGATGATGCCAATCCGGGTAAGACAGGTGAGGGCAGTACACCAAACGCGTTAGCGGTGTCGCCAGACGGTGCGCGGCTGTTCATTGCCGAGGCCGACAACAATGCGGTTGGAGTCTTTGACCTGTCATCAAGCACCGCAGGATCCTCGGCCGCGGCCGGCAACGATGTGTTGAGCGCAAGAATTCCGGTAGGATGGTATCCGTCCGCCGTGGCTGTTGATGGCGAAGACCTGCTCGTGGTCAACGGCAAAGGGCGTGGCTCGCGTCCGAATCCAGGACACTGGAAGCCCGGCCAGCGAATGCCACCGCACACGCCAGACTACACGCTGGGCCAGATCAACGGCACGCTGACGATCGTCTCCTCGGCGAAGGCGAGCTCATCGGATCTCAGTCAGATCTCCGAGCGAGTGGCTACGGCGAACGGTTGGAACGCGGCTCGGCGTGACGAGAAGTATCCGCCATTCGAGCACGTGATCTACATCATCAAGGAGAACCGGACATATGATCAGGTTCTGGGCGACCTGCCACAGGCGGACGGAGATCCTGCGCTCGTTTTCTTTCCCCGTGCGGTGTCGCCCAATCATCACGCGCTGGCTGAGCGGTTTGGAATCTTCGATAGATTCTTCGTCAACGCCGAGGTGAGTCCGGACGGACACAACTGGTCGATGGCTGCATACGTCACCGACTATGCGGAGAAGACGATACCGTCGAACTACTCTTCACGGGGCCGTAGCTACGACTACGAGGGCTTCAACCGTGGCGTTATGCCCGATGAAGATGTCGCGGAGCCGTCGAGCGGCTACCTATGGAATCTTGCGGATCGAGCGGGAATTACGTACAGAAACTACGGCGAGTTCGTCGACGAGCCCGACGATCCAACCGGGTTGAAAGCACCCGCATACACTCCGACGAAGCCAGCTCTCGCGCCCCACACCAACACCGCTTATCCCGGGTTCGCCATGCAGGTGCCCGATCAGGTGCGGGCCGATATCTGGCTCAAGGAGTTTCAGGATTTCGTGCGAGGGGGAAGCTTGCCGGCGCTCGAGATAGTGCGACTGCCGAACGATCATACTTCGGGCGCACGCGCCGGGAGTCCGACTCCTCGGGCCCACATGGCCGACAACGATCTGGCGCTGGGAAGGATCATCGAAGCTCTGACGAAGAGCCCGTACTGGAAGAACACAGTGGTGTTCGTGCTCGAGGACGATGCGCAGGACGGACCCGATCATGTCGACTCGCATCGCTCACCGCTGCTGGTGATCTCGCCCTACAACAGGGGAAGAGTCATCCATCGCTTCGCCAATACGACGGATGTACTCGCGACGATAGAGGACATACTTGGTCTCGGCCGGATGTCACAGTTCGATCACTACGGCCGGCCATTGCGGGAAATCTGGGAGACGACGGCGGATCTGACGCCGTACGTTGCACTCAAGCCGGGCGTCCCGCTCGATGAGAAGAACCCGCAACGTGGCGCCCTGGCAGAGGCCTCCAAAAAACTGACCCTGAAGAAAGAGGATACGTCGAACGACGATCTCTTCAACCGCATCCTCTGGAGCGCGATCAAAGGTGACCAACCTTACCCAGGAACCAGGCGAATGTCGGCGCTTGAAGTCAAGGTATCCCGGTGAGCCGGACGAATCCAAGATTTGCGGCGCGATCTCCCGACAAGGCACAGGTCACTGACGTAGCCACAAGAACGCGCAACGTTCGGGTACTCGCTCAGCTTCTCGACAGCTCAATTCCGATTCCTGGGACCAGCTGGAAAATCGGCTTCGATCCGATCGTCGGGCTGATTCCGGGAATTGGTGATCTGATCGGCGCGGTGCTCTCGGGCTACATCATTCTGGAAGCCGCGCGTGCCGAGGTGCCGACGCTGACTTTGGCGCGGATGTTAGTCAACGTCGGGGTGGATACGCTACTCGGCGCGGTCCCGGCGGTTGGAGACGTGTTCGATGCGGCGTGGAAGTCGAACATGAAAAATGTCGCGCTGCTCGAACGTCATCTCGCAGTGAGCGCTGCACCACCGCGGGAGCGGAGGAACATACTTGGAGTAGCCGTTCTCGCGCTGATCGTGCTGCTGCTGATCGTCGGCGCCGGATTGGCCCTCGGCATCTTCGCGGCGCGATTGCTCTGGGGACTCAAGACCGGATAACTTTGGTGCTCGGCGCCGTGGCCAAGTGGTAAGGCGGCAGACTGCAAATCTGCTATTCGTCAGTTCGATTCTGACCGGCGCCTCTCAAGACTCGACCGTACACGTCCGAATCGACGTTGCCCCCAGACACAACGATCGCCACGTTCTGTCCGCGCATCGTGGCGCGTTCCTGAAGCAACGCCGCGAGGGAAGCCGCCCCTCCGCCCTCGGCAACGTTGTGGGTGTCGGCGAACAGCGCGCGCATCGCCACCTCCACTTCGTCGTCCGTCACTTGCACGACGCGCTCGGCACCAAGTCGCGCAATGTCCAGCGCTTCCCGCACCGGTGTGCGACAGGCCATCCCGTCAGCAATTCTCGTGGTGACCTCATGAGAGATGACGCGATTCTCACGGAATGATAGCGCGAACGCGGGCGCTTCAGTCGAAACCACGCCAACAATACGCGTTTCGAGCCCGAGAGCGTCGCGTGCAGCAATCACTCCGCAAAGACCGCTGCCCATGCCGACGGGGACGTAAATCGTGTCAAGGTCGGGAACGGCGCGGAAAAGCTCCAACGCATAAGTACCGACACCACACACCAGCAACGGATGGAAGGGCGGAAGTCTGTGCCATCCGCGTTCCGCGGCGATATCCGCGGCGGCCTCGGAGGCGGCCTGAAAATCGCGACCCCGCTCGATGAGCTCGACACCAAGTGAGCGCATGGCCGCGTTCTTCTCGACGCTGTTGCCGTGCGGGACGACGATGGTTGCGGGAACGCCGTAGCGACGTGCCGCAAAACCAACGGATTGCCCATGATTGCCGCGCGTTGCGCTCACTACCCCAGCCGGCTTTTCGGTTCGGCACAGCTCGTCGAAGTAGACGAGCCCTCCGCGGACCTTGAACGAACCCGTGGGCGTGTGATTCTCGTGCTTGACCCAGACTGCTGTTCCTACTCGCGATTCCAGCAGTGGCCACCGATACTGTGGAGTTGGCGGCATGGACTCGTAGACGAGAGCAGCAGCTTTTTCGAGGGAAGCGAGAGAAGGCTGACCGAGTTCAACGGTGCTTGTCATCCAGATAAGGTATCGGGACTGACTGTGCTCATCAAAGCCATTGCCAGTCTTCCGGGCATTCGGCTGATTTAGGCCGGCACGAAGTGGTCAATCGCAACGATCACGGTATCCATGCTCACTCTCGTCGGCATCGTCATCGTCGTCATCGGATTCGTCCTGCGGATAAATCCGCTCCTCGTCGTCACTATCGCGGGCCTTGCGACGGGCGTCGCCAGCGGTCTCGGTCCGCTCGCCGTCGTGGCTGCGTTCGGGAAAGCGTTCATTACCAGCCGCTACGTCGCCATCGTCTGGCTCGTTCTGCCGGTGATCGGGCTGCTCGAGCACGCGGGGTTGAAGGAGCGCGCCCGCGCTGTTGTCTCTGGTCTGCGCGCCGCCACCGCGTCGCGCGTTCTGCTCGTCTATTTTGCGATTCGGCAGATCACCGCCGCACTCGGCCTTACATCACTCGGCGGACACGCGCAGATGGTCCGTCCGCTGATCGCGCCGATGGCTGAGGGCGCGGCCGAGAATCAGTACGGTGAGCTTCCGGAAAGAGTACGACACAAGATCCGGGCGCACGCGGCCGCGGTCGACAACATCGCGCTCTTCTTCGGTGAGGACATCTTCATCGCCATCGGGTCGATACTCCTGATCAAGGGATTTCTCGACCAGAACGGGATCCACGTCGAGCCGACGCAGCTCGCGATCTGGGCAATTCCGACGGCCATCTCCGCGTTCGTGATCCACTGCACGAGACTGCTGCTGCTCGACCGATCATTGCGCGCGGAGCTGTCGCGGCCGGCGGACGAGTCGTGATAACGCTGGAGCATATCTACTGGCTTGCCGGCCTCATGATGGCGGGCGTCGCAACAGTCAACGCGCGAGATGCTACCAACCCGCGACGATTCAACAACACCGCGTTCTGGGGGATCTATTCGATCACGTTCCTGGTGGGTACCAGGTTACCGGACATCGTAAACGGATTCCTGGTGATCGCGATGGTTCTGGTGGCGAGCATTCGCGGGCTGGGGCAGGGGAAAAAGGAAAGCGCGACAAGAGAAGAGCGAGAGGCAAGCGCACGGGCGTGGGGCAACAGGCTGTTCATTCCCGCCCTTACGATTCCCCTCGTGACGGTGCTGGGCACGATCATCTTCAAGAGAATTACCATCAGCGGATCTCCGGTCGTCGATCTTAAGCAAGTGACGGTGATCTCCCTCGCGATAGCGACTCTCATCGCACTGGGAGTGGGAATGGCGATGCTCAGGCCTCCGCTGCTCGCGCCGATCAGGGAAGCGCGGCGACTGCTCGACGCCGTTGGGTGGGCCGCAGTCCTGCCCCAGATGCTGGCGGCGCTTGGAGCGTTATTCGCAATCGCCGGAGTAGGAACCGTCGTCTCAGGGCTCGCCGAGCGCTGGATCCCACTCGACAATCCCTTCGTAGTCGTGACCACGTATGCCGTTGGCATGGCAATCTTCACAATGATCATGGGGAACGCGTTCGCGGCTTTCCCGGTAATGACAGCGGGAATCGGTCTCCCGCTGATCGTTCAAAGATTCGGAGGCGATCCGACGATCATGGCCGCGATCGGGATGCTGTCAGGATTCTGCGGGACGCTCATGACTCCGATGGCGGCCAACTTCAACATTGTCCCCACCGCCCTGCTCGAGCTGCCGGACGAGAACGCGGTGATCAAAGTGCAGATTCCGACCGCGCTCATACTGCTTGCGGCGAACATACTGCTGATGAACTTCCTGGTGTTCCGACATTGAGCGCACCGCTCCTCACACCCGCAATAGCTTCAAAATTCGCGGGACTCGCGCTGAAACACGTGACGCGGGAATATCCCAACAAGCTGGATCATGTTCTCAACGGTCCACTGGATTTGAGAGAACCGCGTGACCTGCACCCGGTGTTTTTTGGAAGCTTCGATTGGCACTCTTGCGTGCATGGGTACTGGCTGCTTGCAACGGTGCTGCGACTTTTCCCTGACCTTGGAGAGGCGCACCAAATCAAGCGATTGTTCGAAGCGCAGCTCACGGCTTCTAAAGTCGAGACTGAGGTCGACTATCTCGATCAGCCAATGCGCGCGACGTTCGAGCGGCCATACGGATGGGCGTGGCTCCTCATGCTTGCCGCCGAGCTGGATCGGCACGGGGGCGAGCAGGCGAAGAAATGGCGCGAGGCACTGGCGCCCCTTGCCGCCGCGTTCGCGGAACAGTTTCTCGCTTTCCTGCCCAAGGCGACGTATCCGACACGGGTGGGAACGCACTTCAATAGCGCCTTCGCCATGACGCTGGCGCTCGAGTACGCGGAGGGCACGAATAACGAAAGACTTGGGAAACTTCTCGTAAGCAAGGCTCGTGATTGGTACGACAGCGATTCGGATTGTCAGGCGTGGGAGCCCGGCGGAGATGATTTTCTTTCCCCGGCGCTAATCGAAGCGGAGTGCATGCGAAGAGTACTCGATGCGGACGACTACTCGATCTGGCTCGGCCGCTTCCTTCCCCAACTGGCAGATCGGAAACCTGACACACTGTTCATTCCCGCGCCCGTAAGCGATCGCAGCGACGGAAAAATCGCCCATCTCGACGGCTTGAACCTGAGTCGTGCCTGGTGTTGGCGGTCGATCGCATCCAGCTGGCCGGCGAGCGATCCTCGCCGCTCGATTGCGCTCGCTGCCGCTGATACGCATCTCGCGGCGAGCTTGCCGCACGTTGCCGGCGATTACATGGGTGAGCATTGGCTGGCCACATTCGCGCTACTTGCCCTCATCTGAAATGTGCAGATGACTGAGCCGGTTGCCGAAAAAGCTCCGATCGTCGCGGATGCCACCAGGCGCGGCTCACTCGCTGCGCTCGTAACCGGGATACTGGCGATCGCGATTGGGTACGCCGCGGCATTTCTACCGGGAGGAACGCCACCCTGGGCGCCCTGGCTACTGGCACTCGGGATTCCTGTAGCGCTTGGCGCGATCATGATTCTGGGCGCTGCTCGTGGGCGCATGGGAATAGGTCGGCTCAAGTATCCCTTCGCGTTCGTCGTTGCCGTGTTGGCACTCGGGTTTTGCGCCGCACTCGCGCTTCCAGCAATGGAAAGTCCGCTCAGCAAGCTCTGGCTTGGACTGCCGGCGCGGGCCGCGATCGTCATTTACGGCATCGGACTTCTTCCAATCATAGTGCTCCCGGTAGCGTATGCGCTGACATTCGAGACGCAGACTCTGAACGCCGAGGATGTCGAGCGAGTGCGCGAGATCGGGCGCGAAAACAGAGCACGCAGTGAAGGTCACGCGTCGTGATCGTGACAGTTGGAGTGATCTACTTCGCGGTGATCATCGGGATCAGCATTTGGGCCGCACGCAGAACGCACACCGCGAACGATTTTTTCGTGGCTGGAAAGGGAATAGGTCTTGTTGCCCTTACTGTCGCATCCGTCTCGGTCTCCGTCTCCGGATTTGCCTTCATCGGCGGGCCCGGTTTCATCTACGCGGTCGGCCTCGGCGCGATGTACATCGTGCTTCCAGCAGCAGTCACGAATGTCATGGGTGCATGGGTCCTGGCTAAGCGAATGCGCTTGCTTGGCGAAGCCCGAAACCTGATCACTGTCCCCGACGCGATCGGTGCTCGCTACCGCTCACCTGCGGCCCAGGGACTCGCCGCAATCGCGATGCTCGTGGGGATCGTCGGTTATATGGCGACGAATGCTCTCGCGATGGGAGTAGTCATCAATTCGATTTTCGGAGTGGGACTGGGTTGGGGGATCTGGATCGGAATGGGAGTAACGCTCGCGTATTCCGCGTCGGGTGGGATTCTGGCGGGGATCTACAACGATGTCTTTCAGGGAACGCTGATGGCGATCGCGTCGGTGCTGGTATTCCTGTTCGTTCTCGGCTTGGGCGGAGGGCTCGGTGAGATCTCGCGGACGATACTCGCTCACGATCCCATTTTCCTCGGGCCCTGGGGGAAGCTCACGCCATTGGCGGCGCTATCCTTCTTTTTCGTTTTTTCGATGGGATCTCTCGGACAGCCACAGGCAGTGCACAAATACTACATGCTCCGGGATCCGCTTCAGCTCAAATGGTATCCGCTGCTCAAGACGCTCGGTCTGACGCTGGTGCTGCTGTTGTACTTCAGCGTTGGAGTTGGCGTAAAGGCGTTCGTGCTAAGCGGGCGACTACCGCCGCTGGCGAGCCCGGATCAGGCGACGCCGACTCTATTGCTCAACGCGACCCCGATGATCCTGGCCGCGCTCGTGTTCTCGGGCATCGCTGCGGCAACGATGAGTGCGGCTAACTCCTTCATCAACATCGGAGCGGCCATCGTCACTCATGATTTGCCGGTGGCGTTCGGCAGACACGTGAAGAACGAGCTCCGCTGGGGGCGCGCGATGACGATTCTCATCGCGGTTGCGGCTGCGATCACGGCACAGCTCTCGGGAACGATGGTGGCGTTTCTCGGGATATTCGGCTGGGGATTGTTCGCGTCGACGTTGGTTCCGGCGCTCGCCGTCGGACTCAACTGGCAAGGCGCAACGCGAGAGGGAGCGATCGCATCGATCGTGACCGGCCTCGTCATCACTCTCGCCCTCGAGGTAGCAGCCTATCTGAAGGCGTTCAGGTTCCCTGCTGGCGTGACGGCGTCAGCGGTGGCGATGGTTTCGTCGTTTCTGGTTTTTTTCGTCGTCTCGTGGTTGAGCAGGCGCGACCCGCAGTCCGCGATCGATTCTGATGTCCGATTGGTGATGGAGCTGTGATCGACCGCTGATCATTCGGTCGCGGAGCCCTTGGTTCCCTTGGCCGCCTCTGATGACATGACGCGCACGCTCTTGATGTTCACGAATTCGCGGATGCCGAACTCGCCGAGCTCCCGGCCGAATCCTGAATTCTTGACGCCCCCGAAAGGAAGTCGAGGATCGGACGCCACCATTCCATTGATGAACAAGAGGCCGGATTCGATTTCCGCGATGAAACGGTCCCGCTCCGCATCGTCCCGCGTCCAGGCGGATGCGCCAAGGCCGAAGGTTGTGCCGTTGGCGATTGCGATGGCTTCGGTCAGATCCTTTGCCTTGAACAGCGAGGCGACCGGGCCAAAGAGCTCGTCGCTCGCAGCGGGTGCGTCCGATGGTATGTCGACAAGGACAGTCGGCGCGTAGAAGTAGCCTTCCCGCTCGATCTTCTTTCCACCGGTGAGGAGTCGAGCGCCTTTGGCAACAGAGGCCTGTACCTGCGCATCAAGCTCGTCTCGGATCGCTGCGGTCGCCAATGGGCCCAGCTCAGTGGTTTCGTCCATTGGATCTCCGACTTTGACGGCGGAGACCCGAGCCACGAAGGCTTCGAGAAAGGCGTCGTAAATCTTCTCGTGAATGATGAATCGCTTTGCAGCGATGCACGACTGGCCGTTGTTGATCATCCGCGCCGTGACCGCCGTGGAAACTGCCGCATTGAGATCGGCGCTGGGCATCACGACGAAAGGATCACTGCCTCCGAGCTCGACGACTGATTTTTTGAGGTTCGTTCCAGCCGCGCTCGCGACTGACCGGCCAGCTCCTTCGCTCCCGGTCAGAGTGACGGCAGCTATTCGCGGGTCAGCAATGATTCCTTCCACCGCGTCAGAGCCGATGAGCAGAGTTTGAAAGGCACCGCCCACAAAACCAGCGCGGGAAAAAATGTCCTCGATCGCCAGGGCACATTGAGGCACGTTCGACGCGTGCTTGAGAATCCCGACATTGCCGGCCATCAGCGCCGGAGCGGCAAAGCGGAACACCTGCCAGAACGGAAAATTCCACGGCATGATGGCGAGCACCACACCGATCGGCTGGAACGCCACCCACGCGTTACCTGATTCCATCCTGACGGGCTCGTCCGCGAGGAATTGCTGAGCGTTGTCCGCGTAATAACGGCAAGCCGTGGCGCATTTCTCCGCTTCCGCTATCGCCGCCTTATAGGGCTTCCCCATTTCCAGCGTCATCAAGCGGCCGAGCTCGCGACACTCCCCATCGAGGATCCCTGCGGCTGCCCGCATGTGTACCGCGCGTTCGGCAAAAGATGTCCGCCGATGTTCGCGATAAGCAGCCACCGCGCGATCGATGCATTCGTTGACTCGAGCGCCGCTGTAAGGCTCGAAAGCGCGAACGGTCTTGCCGGTCGTGGGATTTGTGGTCGTAATGCTCATGATCGGCGAATTCGTTTCACTTCGCGTGCCGGAGCTCGTGTTTGGCGATGCGAAGACGGGGATGATGCGGATCAGTCAGGTCCATGTCCTGCCAAGGTACCCGATAAAGCGAATAGACATTGCTGCTGTGCAGGAATCGCACGACGGGTCGCACGAGAGTCCAGGCCGACAATCGCTCTATCAACGCCGACGCGCCGATGAGGTAGGCATCTACCAGACAGGATCTTTCATCTCGCTCGACGTGAATCTCCTCGATGCGGCCGATCTTCCTGCCATCGACATCGCGCACTTTCGCTCCGATGAGCAGCTCGGTGTTGACCTCCATCCTACTCCTCCTCCTCGTGCCCGCCACCGGGGATTCGCTCGATGATATGGCGGGCAATCCAGATCTCCCAGTCAATTGCCCCAGTTTCCCGGGCGTTGACATCCAGCTTGATGTCCCTGCCAACGGTTTCCACGCGTGACCACGGAATCCGCACGGGCTCAGTGCGCTTCGGTCCCCATTTTCCAGCGAGCTTTGCCGCCAACCTGCCGAAGACCGGATGTACTCGCGTCCACAACGTCGTTCCCCCGATCTGGATATGGGTGACCCGAGGCTGAGCATGCTCACCGACGTGCATTACAAGCCCGTCGACGCGACCCATCTCGCAATGCTCACGGTCCACGAGCTTCTTATCCAGTACATCGCGCACCAAATCCATGTGTCAGCCTCCGATGATCTCGAGCGGGATGGAGATCACCGCCAGCACGAACGAGATCACGATGATGATTGCAACGAGTGAGTTACTGACCCATCCGTTGCGGTGCTTGCCCAGATAAACCGGATCGTTCATGAGAAACAGAAAAGGAAAGACTGCCAGCGGTAATGTCGCGGCCGTAAGTGCCATTGACATCATCGTCACTTTTATCGGATCGACTCCGAAGAGCAGCGGGACAGCGGCGAGCAGGATTATGACCGTATAGGTGAAACAAAACCGCGCGTCCTTCGATGGCTCCAGATCTTCGCTCCAGCTCCAACCGAAACCCTGAGCGAAGAAGTAAGCGATAGCGAGCGATATTTGGAGAGCCGCGCCGAGGCAGGCCAAAAACATCGATATGGCAAAAAGAAAGAACCCCCATTTCGGCAGAGCGAGCGTCATGAGCAGCGCAGCCTGCTCGAACTTGTCGACGTCGATACCTTTCGGTTCGAGTGCAAGAGCAGCGGTGACGAGCACCGCCATTGAAAGCACGCCACCAAAGCTCATTCCCAGCGTTGCGATGAGGCGATTGATCGGGATGTAGGTTTCATCCCATTCGTGTTCGATCGCACCGGATGAATAGAAGTACATCAGGTATGGGGAGATCGAAGCGCCCAGAATGCTCACGGCAATAAACCCGTACTTCGCCTTCTGGTCGCCGGGAAGAGTGGCAACGAGCCCGTGAGCAGCATTGCCCCAGTCGGGATGTAATTTCACGGCCGCCACGACGAAGCAGAGCGTGACGAGTCCGAGCAGCGAGACACCACGCTCGATCAAGCTGAATGTGCCCTTCCACATCAGTAGCCAGGCGACGAAGGAGACAGGAATCGCCCACCACGGAAATCCGATACCGGTCAGAATCTGGAGCGCCAGCCCGATCCCGCCGAGCTCGGCGACCAGTACCATGAATGCGACCAGCACCATCCCGACGAGAATGATGAAGAAAAAAGGAAATCCAAAGCGCTCGCGCGTCGCGTCGACGATGGTGTGCTTGCTCACGGCGGAAAACCGGCCGGACATCTCCACGAGAAAGATCAGACAGATCGTGCCGAGGAGAATTGCCCACAAGAGTTGATAGCCGAAGGCAGCACCGGCCTGCACAGCCGTGGTCACGGATCCGATCTCGAGAAATCCGCCAACGCTCGTAACTATGCCAAGCGTTATCTCGAAGGCTTTCTTCATTGCTTCGACTGGATGCCGTCCGAGAGGTGCTGTAGAAGCTTCTGATCGCCCCGCAGGGAAGCCAGGTCGCGCGCGAAGTCAGGAGCGTTCTTCGCGGTGATCAGCGTCGCCATTCGAGCGATCGTGATGCGACTTCTGGCCAGGGCGCTGTCGAGGGCGGCAGTGTCAATTCCGGGCGGAGGAGATTTTAACAGATCACTCGAGATCTGTTCGACGGTCTTGCTCGAAAGCTCCAGGGTCTCGCGCGTATAGCTGTCCGGCGTACTGTGGCGGAGCCACGCATCCGCGGCCATTCCCGCCGTTCCGATCCAGGACAGAATGGAATCGAGCTGCTCGGCGGGAGTCGGCGGCTTGCAGGCCGCGCCGAGAATCAGCGAAAGTAGCAGCAGCCGTTTGGCGCGCATCTGATTTACATTCCTCTCCTATGCCAAGAATCCTGCTCCGTCTGGTGCTGTTGTCATTTTTCGTGCTCACCGGTTTTGACACGGCGTGCGGACAAGTTCCGGTAAATTCCGTACAGAATCTGACTCCACCTCCGCCGATTCGACGCGAATTCAGGGGTGTGTGGGTGGCATCGGTCGAGAACATAGACTGGCCCTCGGTGCCTGGTCTTTCGACGCGGGAGCAGCAGGAAGAGCTCCTCGCGATTCTCGATCGCGCGGTGGCGCTGAAGCTCAATGCCGTGATTCTGCAGGTCCGACCGGCCGCCGATGCACTCTACGCTTCGCCGTACGAGCCGTGGTCGGAGTACCTGACCGGTAAAATGGGGCGGCCGCCGAATCCGTGGTACGACCCACTCGAGTTCGCGGTGAACGAGGCGCACAAGCGCGGTTTGGAGCTGCATGCGTGGTTCAATCCGTATCGAGCGCGGCATCCTTCGGCCAGGTCCGCTCCGTCTCCCAACCACATCAGCGTCACGCATCCGGAACTGGTGAGGCGATATGGAAAGTACCTGTGGATGGATCCCGGCGAGCCTGCCGTTCCACGACACACGATCAAGGTCGTACTCGACGTCGTCGCGCGTTATGACATCGATGGCGTTCATGTCGACGACTACTTCTATCCCTACAAGGAAAAGGATAGACGAGGAAACAATATCGAATTTCCCGATGCGAGCAGCTATCGACGCTATCGCAATTCTGGTGGAACGCTGGGGAGAGATGACTGGCGCCGCGAGAACGTCGACAGCCTCATCCACCAGATGTACGTCGGCATCAAAGCAATAAAGCCGTGGGTGAAGTTCGGGATCAGTCCGTTCGGGACCTGGCGTCCGGGATACCCGCCACAGATGGGAGGGCGCTTCGATTCATACGCGGAGCTTTACGGCGACTCGAGAAAATGGATCCTGAATGGCTGGGCGGATTATTTCACGCCGCAACTTTACTGGCCGACGTACCATCCTGATCTGAGCTACACGATACTTCTGCCGTGGTGGGTCGAGCAAAATGCCAAGGGCAGACACATGTGGCCGGGTAACTACGTCGACAAAGTCACGGGAACGCCGGATGGATGGCCCGCCCAGGAGCTGCTCGATCAGATCGCGCTCACGCGCGCTCAGCGCGGAGCCACCGGCAACGTCTACTTCAGCATGCGCTCGCTGATGTACGGTCGTGATGGCCTTCCGGAGAAACTGGCCGCCGGCCCGTACGCGGAGAGAGCGCTCGTCCCCGCATCCACGTGGCTCGATAGTATTCCACCGGCTGCTCCCGTCGTTCGGGCAGGCCGCGATGCGGGAACAGGCGCGAGCACATTGTCGCTCCAGCCACAGGGAACAGAAGCTACATGGCTGTGGGTTATTCGCGCCCACATGGGAAACGGCTGGTCGACGGAAGTAGTGCCGGGTCTGCAGAGATTTTTCATGCTCCCGCGCTATCCTGGAGGAACCGAGCCGGACGCGGTAAGTGTGTCCGCCGTCGATAGAAGCGGCAACGAGAGCACACCGGTCGTGGTGGCGATCATTCCTTCGCGCTAGGACTTTCTCCGACCGACTATTTGTCTTCTCGCTTGAGCGAAGCGGAGTTGATGCAGTAGCGCAGGTGCGTAGGTCCGGGGCCATCGTCAAACACGTGTCCCAGATGAGCATCGCACTTTGCGCACAAGACTTCCGTCCGCCGCATGAACAGGCTGGTGTCCGATTCGGTGCGCACGTTTTCGCCGTTCACCGGCGTCGTAAAGCTCGGCCATCCGGTGCCGGAGTCGAACTTTGCATCCGAATTGAACAGCGGCGTGCCACAGCAAACGCAGTTGTAAGTGCCGGGCTGCTTGCTGTCGTGGTACTCCCCGGTAAAAGCGCGCTCTGTTCCCTTCTCTCGCGCAACCCGGTATTGCTCCGGGGTAAGCTGCTTGCGCCACTCTTCGTCGCTCTTTTCGATCTTGTCGCTCATCTAGCCACCCGCTGACTGTCCAACAGACGTGACTTCAAGGTAACCGCATCAGACGTCGCGGCGCCGAGCGCGGTATTGTCAAAGATACACCAGGTGCAAATCCCCTGGGTCGTTTTTTCTTCGATTGTTTGCGAGATACGCTCGAGCGATTTTGTCGGGTAGGCAGAATAGTAGATGCGTGGTGAACCGTGGAGTCTGACATACACAATGCTGCCGTATCCACCGGGCTCCGTGGCGCGCGGCACTCGCGCCGGATCGGCGGCCACGCGCGCGATTTCGTGCTGAATGAGCATCGCTTCCACTTCGTCCGTGAACCATGAGTCGTGCCTGGGCTCGAGCACGACATTGCCATTGAAGCGCGTCCGCAGGTCCATGAAGAAAGAAGAGGCGACGGCGGCGTCAAAAGCGAAGCTGGGTGGAAGCTGGATGAGGATCGGGCCGAGCTTCGTTCCGAGTCCTGATGTCTCGCCCAGGAATCGATCGAGCGCGGGAGCAGCTTCGGAGAGCCTCGACTCGTGAGTGATCACCTTCGGCAGCTTGACCGCGAAGCGAAAATCTTCCGGCACCGACGCGGCCCACCGCTCGTAGGTGCTGAAACGATGCGGCCGATAGAAGCACGAATTGATCTCCACCGCGTTGAACAGGCTGGCATAGCGCCCGAGGTGCGTGCCGTCGCTGGAGAACCTGTGCGCGTGCTCACGTCGGATGTTCCATCCGGCAGTACCGACATAGGCGTTATGAGGGGGAGATTCGTGTGGTATATCCGTGCGCGGCATCCTAGCTTGTGCTCAGTCACATGAATCGACCACGGAGAGCTACGCACTGGTCGCGCCAATCCGCCAAACCGCGCGGATACGTCCTCCTGTTCGCCGCAATTGTGATGGCGGCTTGCGTCCATGCGCCGGTCACGCCTCGACCGGTAGGCCGTGTCAGCTATTGGGAAGCGTTGGCCGAGCTTCTCCCGGTCGATGCGGCTGCCGTAGCGCGCACGGAATCGGAGAAGAAGTTCGCCGAAGCCCTCAACAGTCTGATGGCCGGAGATCTGGTTAAAGCCGAGCAGGGCTTCGGCGAGCTGCGGCGGACAGCGACCGACTCGATCATCCGCGCCGGGTCCAGAGTGATATACACCGCGACGCTGCAGTATCAGGAAAAGTGGGAGGCTCTGGCGGGGTTGAAGAATGAGGCATCGGAGCCGAAAGCCGATCGGACTGACAAGGCAAGCATTGAGCGGTGGGCGGAGGCGTTCAAGAACGTTCCGCCGAAGACCATCGCGTTCCGCGCGCAGTCGATTCTCCTGCCGATGTTGGTCTCGGCGGTCGGAACGCCCCTCGTTCCGGTTAGGATCGGCGGCAGGGATTACAACTTCTGGCTGGACACGGGATCGAGCATGACGATGCTCGCCTCCGATGTCGCGCGCGATCTGAACATTGCACCGCTGGTGCCCGACACATTCGAGATCGTCACCAGCACGGGGAGAGTGAAAGCACAACCATCGCTGCTTCCCCAGCTCGAGATCGGCCAGCTCGTGGTGCGCAATGCGCCTACCATGATCGTTGACGAATCGCTGATGCAGATGAGGGAACCGAAGCCCATCGAATTGAGCGCGCAGGTCAAGATCGACGGCATCATCGGGTTCGACATCATTCACGAGGTGGACCTCGAGGTCGATTACGAGGAAAGCACTCTTCGACTCCGAAATCCCGTGGCATCGGGGCGGGCATCTGATCGCAACATGTTCTGGGTGGGACTCCCGGTGGTAAGGCTCACCAGCGGCGACGGGGTTCCACTCCATTTTGGTCTTGATACCGGAGCGCAGACGACGTTCGTGACGGAGACGCTGCTCGACAAGCTCCAGCTGCAAGTGGCGCGAGTCGAAAGCCGGAGAGTCGGCGGACTCGGCGGCGAGATCTCTCTCCGTGCCCGTGTTTTGCCGGACATTCGATTGTACGTCCGCGGCTTTCCCCTTCTGTTCAAGAACGCGGTCCTGCGCGCGCCGGTCTACCAGGTTCTCGCGTCGCTCGACGGTGTGTTGGGCGGGGACGTCTGGAACAGCGGCGTAGTGCGGATCGACATGACAAACGGAGTCTTTGCGATCAGGCGGTCCCGGCCGGACTAGAACATGTTAGTTTGTTAACTAACAATGACTCGCTCTGTGTCCCTTCCGATCGAGTTCGTCGTGACGCCTCGTTTCGAGGCGTTCTACGCGCTCTACACTCTTACCAGCAGCGCGCCGACTCAGCTTGGTCGCTGGAAAGAAAGGGCCTTGCTTAGACTTCCGCGCAATTTCGAGCGCGTCGCGAAACGGGTCGCGCCCGTCCCTCTATTCTGGCCGTTGCTCGCCGATGCGCTGCAACGAACACCGGGAGAAATGAGCTTCGACGAGGTTCTCTCCAGCGTGCTCGAAATGCCGCTCGAGGACCTCACGTCGAACATTCTCTCGGGAATATTCCACGACCCGGGGACGGTCCAGTCGCTCATCGCGCGCAAGAAGACTCTCAAGCAAATCCTCACGAGCGGCAAACTTCCGGGCGCAGAATTGCTCACGCATTTTGGTCTGAGGCCGTACTCAGCGGACTCGCACGCCACGAATGCGATGGCGAGGCTGTTGTCCCAACCGGCTTCGTTCCGCGACGAAATCGCGCTCGTGCTCCAGCGTTTCTGGCAAACAGGATTCAAGCGCGACTGGTCCGCGCTCGAGCCGCTGCTACGGGCGGAATCGTTTCATCTGAAGGATCTGTACGAGAACTCGTCACTGGGCGAGCTGACCCGCGAGCTTGGTCTGCCGGTCGCTATCGATGAGGATGCAGGAGAACTCCGGCCAAAGGCGGGACCTGCCATCAAGACTGACCAGATCGACCGGCTGTACGTAATTCCATCCGGATTCAACACCCGCAGATGGTGGGCGAAGTACGAGACGAGACCACAGCGTTTCACCCTTTATTTTCCGATTGCACGAGATGCCGTCTCCCCAAACAGGATCGTCGCGGATGACTGGCAAGCTCAGGAATCGCCGCGCAAGTCGAGTCATACCGTGAACGCGGAATCAGTTTTCAGGGCGCTCGGCGACACGACGCGTTACGCAATTGCATCGGTGCTCGCGCGCACGCCAACGACGTCGGCAGAACTAGCGCGAAGCCTCAGAGTATCGAAGCCCACGATCACTCACCACGTGCAGGCGTTGCGACAGGCCGGGTTGATAGAGGATGAGCCAGCTGGTGGATCTACCAGGCTGTCGCTGAACCGAGAAACTGTAGCATCGCTCTCGAACGTGGCGGTGGAGCAGCTCTTTTCATCAACCGGTGAGCTGTCGCTGGTTACCACCCGGAAGCGGCGTCGAAGCAGCTAACCAGCAGACATTCGGGGCGATCCCGCCGGTGCCGGATCGGCACCAAAGAAACCTTTAAACCTTTTCGCCGTATGGTGAGTCTAAGTAGTTGAAGACCGGCGTTGTCTCTCCGGCCTACGATGATGCTACTGATCGAGCTTGTTAGGACGGGTGGGCCATCAGTAGCTACCCCGTACCCGAAAGGGTACGGGGTTTTTCGTTTGGGAGGACTCCGAAGAAAGGTTGCTAACGGGCTGGAGTCGCGGGCTCCGGATAGCCGGTGTCCATGATGACGAGCCATCGCCCGCCATCACGCCGCCACATCGTGACGTATCGCCCACGGCCGGTCTCCTTCCCCGCATCGGTACCGGCGTGGCTCACAGCCCAGTATCTACCGGTAGTCGAGCCGATGTCGGCGCCGCGAAAGACATGAGCATCAGTCGGCTCCCAGTTCAGAACTTTGGTCGTATCAGATATGTAGGGCGAATCGTACTTCCGGATTTCGTCAAACCCTTTCACCATGTTGCCGCGGTAGCGGATGCGGATTGCATCCGGCGCATAGAAAGACATCCAGCCGTCGATGCCGCGGGCGTGTGTCGCGACCGCAAAATCCCGATCGGCCTGCATCAAAGAGCTTTCCGTGACGCCACTCACCGATCCAGGGCTATTACTGACGGCCGGCGTACAATCCGTGGTCAGTGTTGCAAGCGCGAGTGCGATCACTGTCCGATTCATGACGCCATCCTTTATGATAGGTTTGCGGTTTCGGAGCGCATCTGGCGCACCACGCCTCGTTCTTGATGGAGCGTCCATGACAGAAGTGTTCGGCAAAAAGTTGCTCGAGGGCAAGGTCGCTCTCATCACGGGTGGGGGAAGCGGGATCAACCTCGTGATTGCCAGGCGCTATGCGCAGAGTGGTGCCAGAGTAGCGCTGATCGGGAGAACGAAAGACAAGCTCGATGCAGCCGCCGACGAGATTCGGAAAGCCGGAGGCATCGCCTCGGGCCACGCCGCTGACGTGCGCGACTACGACGCACTGGCCTCCGCCATCCGATCCGCGCGCGAAGCACACGGCCAGATCGATCTGGTCGTGTGCGGAGCCGCAGGAAACTTCCCGGCCGCAGCGCTTGGAATGTCAGCGAACGCATTCAAGTCCGTAGTGGACATTGATCTGCTCGGCGCCTTCAACACCTGCCGGGCAGCGTTCGAGCATCTCAAGCGGCCGGGCGCGTCCATCATCAACATATCAGCGATGCAGGCTTTCACTCCGATGGCGATGCAGGCGCACGTCTGCGCGGCAAAAGCCGGCGTGGACATGCTCACGAAGTGCCTGGCGATTGAATGGGGTCCGGAGGGTGTGCGCGTGAACTCGATTGCCCCCGGTGCCGTTGACGATACGGAGGGCATGCGACGCTTGGCGCCAACGCCAGAGATCCAGAAGCAATTCACGCGCGGCATCCCGCTGCAGCGCTTCGCGACGAAGGATGAGATCGCAGATCTCGCCCTTTTCCTTTCGAGTGACGGCGCGAGGTTCATCACCGGTGCCGTGGTAGTTTGCGATGGAGGGCAGTCGCTGACAGGTCTCGGCCTGAGCATGGTGGACGCGACGCGGCCACGCTCGTGAGCGAGATTCGCCGCCTCGCGATCTTCTGCGGATCAAATCCCGGCGCGCGTCCGGATTACATCGAAGCAGCGCGATCGCTCGGCAGGCTTTTATGTGAGCGAGGAATAGGAATTGTCTACGGTGGGTCGAGTGTCGGACTAATGGCGGCACTGGCGGACACCATGCTCGACGAGCTTGGTGACATCATCGGCGTCATCCCCCGGATGCTCGTGCAACGCGAAGTGGCGAACACGACGCTTACCGACCTGCGGATTGTGGAATCAATGCACGAGCGCAAGGCCATGATGGCCGAGCTTGCTGATGGATTTATCGCGCTGCCTGGCGGAATCGGAACGCTCGAGGAGTTTTTCGAGATCTGGACGTGGGGACAGCTCGGCATGCACGACAAGCCGTGCGGACTACTGAACGTCGCCGGCTACTTCGATCCGCTGCTCGAGTTTCTGGATCGCGCGGTGGCCGAAAAGTTCGTGCGCGATGTGCACCGGAGCATGGTGATCGTGGAAAGCGACCCCGCTGCGCTACTGTCGCGATTCGAGAGTTATGAGCCGCCGCGTGTGGTGAAGTGGATCAACGCGGGGACGATCTAGTC
>WNGI01001968.1_pt1 | contig 19764 bp, 13 predicted proteins | sample 5400621 | NCBI WGS metagenome assembly WNGI01 (sample SAMN13153374, study PRJNA577476) | soil metagenome | isolation source: 20 cm soil or saprolite under Garry oak tree replicate 1 | place: USA:California | collected 2016-06-15
AGATCACGCGCGAGGAGACGCTGGCGCACGCGCGCCTGATCGTGGCCGTAAGCGCGCATCCCGTGGCCGCCGATCTGGAGAACGGCTTCGGCGACTCACCCGAGACGGCGGCGGAAACCATCCGCCTGGCCGCCGCGGCCGGCCTCGTGGGCGGCTCGATCGAGGATGCCAGCGGCGATCCGCGCGCGCCGATCTACGCGCTGGGACAGGCGGTGGAGCGCGTGGCGGCCGCGGCGGAGGCGGCGCATCGTCTGCCGTTCCCGTTCACCCTCACCGCGCGCGCCGAGAACTTCCTGCACGACAAGCCTGACCTGGACGACACCGTGCGTCGCCTGCAGGCTTTCGAGCGCGCCGGTGCCGACGTGCTGTTCGCACCGGGGTTGCCCGACCTGGCCGCGGTGCGCATCGTGTGCAGCGCACTCGCGAAGCCGGTCAACTTCATGGTCGGGATACGCGGCAGATCGTTCGCGCTCGCCGATCTTGCGGCCGCCGGCGTGAGGCGAGTGAGCCTGTCCACCTCGCTCTATCGCGCCGCGATCACCGCCGTATTTGTTGCGGCGCGCGAAGCGAAGCAAGTCGGGACCTTCAGCTATGTCGAGACCCTGCTGAAGGGAGACGAGCTGGACGGGTACCTGCGGCAGCAGGCTCTGGCACGCAACGCCGCCTGAGGCGCGCGCCACGGCCGCGTCAGGCCGGCGGCGTGTCTCCGGGCTGCGCGCCGCGCAGCCACTCGAGGAACTTCGGCACCGACGCGTGACCCTCGGCGGGCGCCCAGGCGGCGAATTCGGCCGCCGTGGCCGGATCGTACGGGCCCTCCTTGATCTCGAGGAAAGCACCGCCGCCGGCGCCCGGCACCACGGTGTGCCAGGCGCCCTGGGGCGTCTCGTACCCAATGCTGTCCGTGCCGTCGCCGACGCCGTAGCGCGCCGTCACGCGGCCGCACTCATCGAAAGTAAGGACGTCCACGCGCCCGCGCACCATCACCGCAAGCTCCGACCGGGTCCTGTGCCGATGCGGCCGGAAGTACGAGTCGCCGCAAGCCACCACGAGGAAGCGCTGCACCGGATCTGCGGCCGTGGCGTGCATGTTGTGATGGGCGCGGGCGCGGGGACTTGCCGCCGCCTTCGCGGCGAGCTCATCCAGCAGGGTTCGCGACAGCAGCTTCACACCGCCTCATATCAACCCGCTGCCGCGGCGTGCTGCTTGTGAACGTCGGGCAGAAAGGCAGCCAGCAGCCCGATCAGGGGCAGGAAAGCACAGAGCGCATAGACGAAATCGATGCCGACGTGATCCGCGAGCTTGCCGAGCACGGCGGCACCAACGCTGCCCATGCCGAAGGCGAGCCCGAAGAACAGACCCGCGACCATTCCGGTGCGCCCCGGGAGCAGGTCCTGCGCGTACACCACGATGGCCGGAAAAGCGGAGGAGAGGATGAGCCCGATCGGCACGGTGAGCACACAGGTCCAGAAGAGATTCGCGTGCGGCAGCAGGAGCGTGAACGGCAGGACGCCCAGGATCGAGGCCCAGATGATGTACTTAGCTCCGAGCCGATCACCGAGCGGTCCGCCCACCATGCCGCCGACGGTCGCGGCCGCCAGGAACACGAACAGCAGCAGCTGCGAGCTGCGCACCGAAACGTGAAAGTGGTCGATGAGATAGAAGGTGTAATAGCTCGTGAGGCTCGCGAGGTACACGTACTTCGAGAAGACCAGCGCCAGCAGCACCGTGATGGCGAGGACGACGTGAGCTCGCGGCGCGCCCGCTGCCTGCGATTGCGCCGCGTGCGCCAGGCGCGTGATGCCGTGCGTCTTGTACCAGTGCCCGACATTGACGAGCACCACCATGCCGAGCAGTGCCGCGCCCGAGAACCACGCCACGCTCGACTGGCCGCGCGGCAGCACCACGAAGGCCGCGAGCAGCGGCCCCGCCGCGGTACCGAAGTTGCCGCCGACCTGGAACACCGATTGCGCCAGGCCGTGCTTGCCGCCGGAGGCCATGCGTGCCACGCGCGAGGATTCGGGATGGAACACCGAAGAGCCGGTGCCGATGAGGGCGGCCGCGAACAGCAGCAGCGCATAGCTGTCGGCAAAGGCGAGCAGCACGAGCCCCACCAGCGTGAACCCCATGCCGGCGGCGAGTGAGTAGGGGCGGGGACTCTTGTCGGCGAACGCCCCCACCAGCGGCTGCAGGAGCGATGCGGTGAACTGGAAGGTGAAGGTCAGCAGGCCGATCTGCGTGAAGCTTAAGCGATACGAGCTCCTCAGCATCGGGTCCAGCGCCGGCAGCAGCGACTGCATCATGTCGTTCAGCAGGTGGCAGACGGAAAGCATGCAATTGAAGCCGATCCGGCCCCGTATGCCTATCTCTCCAAATAGGGTGCGCCGCAACGCAAGCCGCAAAGAGAGCGCGGTGCACTCCCCGAGTGCACCGCGCGCTGGCCCGGCCGTCCCGTGCTTAGAAGCGCTGCCCGAAACGGATGCCGACGGTGCGCGGCGTACCGATCACCGCCAGAGGCTTCTGGCCGCAGATCGGCGTGCCCCCCAGCTGGATGGTGCATTCCGCGAAGCGGTACACCTCCGCGCGCCTGTCGAGCACGTTGTTGGCGAAGATCTCCGCAGTGAAGTTGCCTCGGGCGACGCCGGCCAGGACATCGAGCAATCCGTAAGCCGGCTGAGTGCCGACCAGCAGGTTGTCGTACGGCACCAGCTCGGAACGGGTCGAGCTCTGGTAGTCGAAGGCGCCCTGCACGTGGGCGTCGAGCTGGCCGCCCATCGAGAAGGTGTAGCGCGCGGTGAGGTTGCCCTTGAACTTCGGGACGATCGGCAGCTGCGTGTCGGAGGGGGCCGCGTCGGTCGCCGGACAACTCGTGAGCGGCAGCGGCTGGCCACTGGGGTCGACATCGAGACAGAAGTCCTTGGCGAGCTTCGGATCGAGCTCGGTCGCTCCCAGGCTGAGGGAGAGTCCCTGCACGGGAGTCCATTCCAGCTGCTGCTCCGCGCCCTTGATGCGCGCCGCGCCCGCGTTGCGCACGATGGTGAAGGAGTTCTGGCCCAGGAACCCGAATTGGAAGTTCTTCCAGTCCTCCCAGAAGAACGCACCGTTGAATCGCAGGTGGTTGTTCAGCCAGCTCGTCTTGAAGCCGATTTCGTAGTTGGTCAGATAATCGGGTTCGTAAGTGGCGAGCGGCGCCAGCGGCGGCGGCACCTGGATGCGGCGGTTGAGCCCACCCGGCCGGAACCCCCTGGAGTAGGTCGCGTAGAGCATGTGATTGTCGTCGACCTTGTAGGTCAGGTTGAATTTCGGCGTGGAACCGTCCTTCTGCACCCCCCTCGCGAGGTCGACGCATGGACCGCCCAGAATGCCGGGCTTCACGCAGTCCACGCCGCGCGTGGCCACCGTCGAAGCCTCGCCGGTGGACGAGTTGTAGGGATTGTTCAAGCCGAAACCGAAGAACCCATCGAGCGAGTTGTCGTAGCGGAAGAAGCGGTAGCCCACCGATGCGGTCAACTGCCGTGTCAGGTCATAAGTCAGCTCGCCGAACACCGCATAGTCGCGATCCACGCGGATCTGATCGGTCAGCCAGAAGGTGTGCGGCCAACCGGTGACCGACTGAAACACGGGTAACTCATCGATCAGGTAGTCCTGCAGGATGTAGTGCTGCTGGCGCTCGTAGAACAACCCGCCGATGAAACGCAGCGGGTTCTCCTTGGGCGTTGCCACGCGCAGCTCGTGGCTGATCTTGCGGTACTGGTCCCTGCCGTCGATCCACTGCGACGGATTGATCGTGTGACCGGCGACCGGCGTGACGTTGGATTCGAAGTAGGCGATGTAGGTGGTGTTCCGGTCGTAAAGCAGCGTGTAGTCGCTGTAGTCGGACACGGTGTGGTCGTTGCGGCGCAGGTAGCCGCCGGCGTAGGTGATGTCGAAATTGCTGACATGGCCCTCGACCGTGAGCGCCGCCTGCCACCACTGGTCGGAGATGAAGTCGGGATAGAAGCGCTGTGTGGACAGATCCCCCGCGATGCCCGGATCCGCGAAGGCGGCGCCGTCCTGGCGGGTGCTCTGCCCCACGAAAGTCGGCGTCAGGGTCCAGTTGTCGTTGAGATTGACCCTGAGCGCCGCGCGGCCACCGTATGTGTCGGTGGGGTTGAAGCGCTTCCTCGCCCGTACCGGCGTGGTCTGGCAGCCCGCGGCCGGCGGACTGAAATTCGACAGGCAGCCGTCGCTCGGGTAGCTGATGGTGCCGGGGATGTTGTCGATGTAGCCGCCGTCGCGCTCCGCCCAGCCGACCAGCCGAACCGCCGCGCTGCCGCCGACGGGGATGTTCACGAAGCCCTCGGCGACGTAGCCACCCTGGCCGCGCAGCGTGTTACCCGTGAGATCGTAACCGGCCTTGAAGGCAGAGGTATCCGGCTTGTTGGTGATGATGCGCACCGTGCCGGCCTCCGAGCTCGCGCCGTACAGCGTGCCCTGCGGTCCGGCGAGCGCCTCCACGCGCTCGATGTCGTAGACGTGGATGTCGAGCGGACCCTGGATGGTCGTGACCGGCTGCTCATCCAGGTACACGCCGACGCTCGGCAGCGGGCCGGAGTGGTTGGCGTTGTCGCCGCTCGCGACCCCGCGCATGTAGATCTTGGCGAACCCCGGGCCGCCGGTCTGGTAGGCGATGCTCGGCAGGAACTTCACGTAGTCATTGAAGTTCTGCACCCCGAGCTCCTGCAGCCTCGCGGTGCCGAGGGCCGTGATACTGATCGGCACGTCCTGGAGATTTTCGGTGCGCTTCTCGGCCGTCACGACGACCTCTTGCAGGCCTCCGGTGTCGCTGGCTTCGGCGGCATACAGCCGTGGTATCGCCGCCATGACGGCGGCGGCTATCGGCGCGCGCCGCAGCAGTACCCGCGTGCGCGAGGCGCGCGCCGCCCGCTCCCTGATGCCCATTCTCTCCAGCTTGCGTGATCGGCTGCTCTGCATGGCATCTCCCCATGGATTACCGGTGTTGTAATGAGCCATCGTGTGGCTGGTTGCCGAAGTCAGGCGGCGCCTGCGGATAGTGCTCGAGCACCGCTCCGAGCGAGCGCTTCAGCGGCTCGAGCCAGGCTTCGTAGTGGCGCCACTGCTCGAGAGCCTCGCGATAGATCGGCACCCGCACCTGCTCGGAGCTCGCGGTGCGCACGGCGCGCTCATTCTCGTAGAAGCGCAGGCAGGCGGGCTCGAAGGGCAGGCCGCAGTACTGCAGCAGCCGGCGCACCTCGTGCTCGGTGTTCTGCACCATCTGCTCGTAAAAGACGCGGTGCACGCGCCCGGGCAGCACCGCATCGAAGTGCGCCATCAGCTCGACGTACGAGCGGTAGTAGGCGCCCAGCTCCGCGAGATCGTAGGAGAAGTTCTGACCGCGCGCGAAGTGCTGCTTGAACGCCGAGAAGCAGCAGCCGAGCGGGTGGCGGCGCGCATCGATGATGCGGGCATTCGGCAGCATCAGGTGGATGAAGCCGACGTGCAGGAAGTTGTTGGGCAGCTTGTCGATGAAGTACGGCCGCCCGGTCTTGCGCTGGATGCGCGTACGCGCCAGATATTCTTCGCCGAGCTCGCGCAGCTGCCCGGGGGACAGTGTCTCGAGCACCTGCGGGTAGCGGGGGCCGCCGTCGCTCGCCTGCGTCCCGATGCCATGCGCGAGTGCCGGTACGTCGGGCAACTCCATGGTGCCTTCGACCTGTGAGTGACTCGAGAGGATCTGCTCGAGCAGCGTCGAGCCTGCCCGCGGCAGTCCGACGATGAAGATCGGGTCGGCCGCCGGGGCGCCCTGACCGGAGGCGCGCGCCAGGAACTCGCGGGTGAAGAGCGACTTCGAGCGTTTGACATGCCCGTCGATACGCCCGGGGTCGTAGTGCACCTGCGCGCGCCGCAGCGTGTTGCCTTGCCGGTAGTGCTCGAAGGAGTCAGCGTAGCGCTGCTCATCTTCCAGCGCCTTGCCGAGTGCGAAGTGAAAGTGGTAGCGGTCCTCGGCGCTCAGGTCCGCACGTGCCAGCTGCTCGCGCACCCGCGCCATGGCGCCAGCATCGAAGCGATAGGTCTTGAGGTTGGCGAGGCTCCACCATGCCTCCCCCAGGCGCGGCTCCAGCTCGAGCGCGCGTCGATAGGCGCCGACGCCCTCGCTTGCCGCGCCCGCGGTCTTCAGCACGTGGCCGTAGCTCATCCAGATCTTGGCCTGGGACGGATACTCCCGCAGCACCTGCACATAGATGTCGATGGCGCGGGCATACTCGCCGACCCCGGCCAGTACCGCGGCGTGCAGGCTTCGATAATTGGGGTTGCGCGGCTCGATGGCCAGCAGCCGTTCGATCTCGGGAAGCGCCGCGGCATGCTTGCCCTGCCGGAACAGCGCGACCGCGTAGTTCTGACGCGCGCCGTGAAAGCCCGGTGCGAGCTCCAGGCAGCGGGTGAGCAGGTTCTCCGCGTCTTGATAGCGTCCGAGCCGCGCGGCGACCTCGGCGAACATGCGGATCGCCGCCACGTCGGTCGGATGCTCGCGCAGGTGCTCGCGCAGCAGGGCTTCGGCGAGCGGTATGTCGTTCTCACATAGCGCCGCCGCCGGGCGTAACAGCCGCGGATCGCGCGTGGCAGCCTTGATGTGCCGGGCGTAGGCAGCGTCCGCACCCGCGGTGTCGCCGATGGCGGTGAGGTGGTCGGCGAGCGCCCGCCAGGCTCCGGGAAGCTCGGGACTCAGCTCGACGGCCCGGCGGAGCGAGGCGACCGCTTCTTCTCCGCGGCCGACGCTCGCCAGCGCAAGGCCATATTCGTAATGCGCCGCACTCGCCTTCGGCTGCGAGCGGGTGAGATTTTCGAGGGTACCCAAGGCACTGGGGGTATCGCCGAGCAGGCGTTGCGCCGTACCCACGATCAAAGTCGCAATTGGGTGGCCCGGCACGCCCTCCAAGATCACGGTAGCTTGCTCGAGCGCCAATTGGGGGCGCCGGTTGAGCAGGTCGAACGCGTGAGTGAGCGCGACGTCAAGCGATCCGACCGGCTCCGTTGCGGCGCTTCCCCCGTTCATGTAACAAATCTACCACGACCGATCCGAGTCCAGCTACGCGCCGCCGGAAATTACCTGCGCGCCGGCCGCAACGTAAGGGCTCCACTCGTAGATCCGGCAGTCGAGCGGCAATTGTCAGGCGGGCGCAACAACCGGTTCGCTCGCGAGCCTGCTGCGCAGCCACGATGAAAGTCGGCTGCTGTGGATGATGGGCCGGGAAACTGCCAACATGCACCTGGGCAGTCCTCACCAGCGCCGCTGCGGTCCTGAGGCGGCTCAGGACCGACAGTCAGGGCGGTGAGACGTGAAGGATCTGACGCAAGGGCCCGTTACACGGCTGCTGGTCGCGATGGCGGTGCCGATCGCCATCGGCATGCTGTTCCAGACCCTGTACTTCCTGGTGGACCTGTACTTCGTCGCGCGTCTCGGGGACGCCGCCATCGCCGGCGTCAGCACCGCCGGCACCATCAGCTTCGTGATCCTGGCGCTCACGCAGATGCTCGGCGTCGGCACCGTGGCGCTGGTCTCGCACGCGGTGGGTCGCAAGGACCAGGCGGAAGCCAACCTGGTGTTCAACCAGTCGGTGCTGCTGTCGGCGATCTGCGGCGTGCTCACGCTGGCGGCCGGGTTCCTCGTGGGCGGCCCGTACGTGCGCTCGGTCGCGGCCGATCCGGCCGCAGCCGCCGCGGGCGTGGCTTATCTCTACTGGTATACCCCGGGGCTCGCGCTGCAGTTCGCACTGGTGGCCATGGGCTCGGCGCTGCGCGGCACGGGCATCGTGCAACCCACGATGATCGTGCAGATGCTCACCGTGATCCTGAACACGGTGCTCGCGCCGGTGCTGATCGCCGGCTGGGGCACGCACCATCCACTCGGCGCGGCGGGCGCCGGACTCGCCAGCAGCATTTCGGTGGCGTTCGGCGTGCTGTTCCTGTGGATCTATTTTCTTCGGCTCGAGCACTACGTCGGACTGCGCCCGGATCAGTGGGGCCCGCGGCTGCCGGTCATCCGCCGCATTCTCAACGTCGGGCTGCCCGCCGGCGGCGAATTTTTCATGTTGTTCGTGATCCTGGGAGTCATCTACTGGGTGATCCGCGGCTTCGGGCCCGCGGCCCAGGCGGGCTTCGGCGTCGGCGGGCGCGTGATGCAGGCGTTGTTCCTGCCGGTGATGGCCATCGCGTTCGCCGTGCCGGCCGTCGCCGGGCAGAATTTCGGCGCGCATCAGTATGTGCGCGTACGCGAGACCTTCCGCCGGGCGGCGCTGCTGAGCTCGGTGCTGATGCTCGCGATCACCCTGCTGTGCCAGTGGCGCCCGGAGCTGTTCATCGAGGGCTTCACCCGCCAGCCGGAGGCGGTAGCGGTCGGCTCAACCTACCTGCGCGTCATCTCCTGGAACTTCCTCGCCACCGGGCTCATTTTCACCTGCTCGGGGCTGTTCCAGGCGCTCGGCAACACCTGGCCGTCGCTGCTGAGTTCGGGGGCACGGCTGCTGACCTTCGTGCTGCCCGCGGTGTGGCTGTCGACGCTGCCGCACTTCACCCTGATGCAGGTCTGGTACCTGTCGGTGGCGTCGGTGACGCTGCAGGCACTGACCAGCCTGCTGCTGCTGCAGCGGGAGTTGCGGCGCAGGCTCGCGACGCCGCCGGCCGCGACCGGCGGCGCACCCGCTGATGCCGTGCCCGTCGGCGGGCGTGCGGACGGCTGAACGCACCCGCGCTTACTTCGGCTCCTGTCCCGGCTGCTGATCGGCGAGCGGGAACGACTTCGCGCCGCTCGCCGCCGGTGCCGCCGGCGGCGGGGCGGTCGGGCCGGCCGCCGAGGCCGAGCGCTGCACACCCGGGTGCTGCATGCGGGTGCTCGAGGCCACGGCCGCGAGGAAGCGCCGTGCGGGCTCCTCTCCGCTGGTCACCGCACCGGCAATGATGTCGCCCGAGGCGACACCGGGCTTGTGGTAGAAGGCCGCGTTCGCCTTGTCATCAATGGTGATCGCCGAGCCGTCGAGCGCCAGTCCCGCGAACACGCCGCGGCTGCGCGAGTAGGAGTAGACCTCAGCCTTGAAGGCCGCATCCGTGGCGGCCGAGGCCTGACGTCCCACCGGTCCCGCGGCGACCGAGGCATCGGCGCCGAGGGTCACCTTGCCGCCGTTGATGCCCTCCACGCCCTTGGGCGTGGTGAACACCAGGACGATGTCGGTCGATTGCACGCCCCACTGCCAGCCGAAGCTGCCGCCGGTCAGGGTGATGAACACGGGGCTGGTGAAGTGCCCCTGCTTGTCGCGCACCACCAGCACGCCGTGGCCACGGCGCCCGCCGGCGAAGAACGCGACCTTGGTCAGGTCGGGGATGACCGCAATGCCGTAGGCGCGCTCGAGCAGCCGATCGGGGATCGCTTGGTCGCGCGATCCGCGCAGCTCCTCCAGAATCTGACTCGCGGTCAGGAGGCGCCCCTGCTCGCGCGCCTGCGCGTGAGCGCCGGGGCAGGCCCCGGCGAGGACGACGCCGGCGAACAGCGTGAGGAGAGAAGAGCGGATGTGCATGATAGGAAATCCTTTTCATCCGCGGCTGTCGCCGCTTGACGACAGCGGACGAATGAGCAGTAACGACCGGACCGAAGCTTAACTCACTCACGCACCGCGGCGCAGCGTCGCGCGCGAATCTGCTGCGCGCCTGGCCGTTCAGCGCCGGTTCAGCGGCGCGTGTGCTGCGGATGCGGCTTAGAACCAGATCGAGACGAACACCTGGAAGATGTTCGCGTTGAGCTTGTAGAGCGGCTCGTTGCCGGCGCCGTAGGTGCCGGCGAGCAGCGCGTTGCGGTAGTCGCTGTAGTCGATCATGAGATGATCGACGCGCAGGTTGAGGCTGTTCTTGCCGAGCGATGGCACGCCCGGCACCGCGAACTGCCAGGAGGCGCCCGCGCCGAGGGTGTAACTGTGGAAGGCGGCGAGCTCGCGATCGCGGCCCATGAAGTTCTGATAGTTGGCGCGCGGGAACAGGTCGCTGTAGAAGTCGGCGTGCTTCTGCGTGTAGTAGCGCAGGCTGCCGTCGAATATCCAGTGCTTCCACACCGGATGGGTGTAGTCGAGCTCGGCGGTGTGCGCGACGATGCCCCAGGTGTCGTGGAAGAAACGGTATTGGCCGGTGAGCGCCGCCCGGTAGGGCAGGTAGTACTTCAGCTGCGCCGAGGCGGCATGGCTGGTGCGCGTGTTGGGATACACCTGATCGGCGAGCGTGAAGCCCGTGCCCTGACCCGGTGACAGATAGCGGATCTTGCGGTAGGGGTTGGCGAGATACCCCTGGTCGGTGAGCAGCTCGTAGTTGAAGCCGAGAATGGCGTTGCGTGTCAGGATCTGGCTCAGCGACAGCGAATAGCCGCGGTGATCGGCCCGCTGGTGAAAGGTGGGATCGTTCTCGAGCACCCCCTGCGGGGTCTTGATGTCCCGGAACACCTGGTCCCAGCCGCGCCGATAACCAAGTGTGAGCGACGTCAGATCGCCGAACATGTCCTGGCTGACCGCGAAATAGCTGGTGTTCGCCTTGTAGTCGGGCTCCTTGCTGGTGATGAAGCCGGCGCTGTAGGTGGACTTGCCGTGCAGGTAGTCCGCCCCCACGCTCTCCTGCTTGCGGGTCTCGTGATACGGACTCGCCGACAGCTTCACGTCGATGGACGCGCTCGAGATCATGTCCTCGTAGTAATTGGCGGACAGCGACAGGTTGTCGCCCACTTTCTTGCGCACCAGCACCGAGGGACCCTGGATGGTGATGTCCCCGCCCTTGTAGACGTGCCACAGGACATCGGCGCGATCCTCGGGGAGCACGCCGCCGAGCGCGGGGGCGGCGATCGCGCACAGCGTGAGCAGCGTGCGGGTGAAGGGGCTCAACCCCGCTGCGCGGCGCGTGTGCGCGGAGCGCGGCTCGCCGATCAATTGCATCCGCAGCCGCCGCCCACCGACCCGGTCGCCCCGCGGGCCCCCTCGCGGGTTTCGAACACGTGTTGCAGGTACGTGCTGGAGACCGGATCGCGGTTGAAGGACATGATGGGATCGGCGAAGTGCTCGCGTTCGTAAGGCTTGACCCACGGAGTGGGCGCCGCGCACCCGGCGAGCGCTGCCAGCAGCAGCGCCGCTTCCAGGGCCCGCATCAGCATCACTGTCAGGCTCACGCTCGGCAAGCCCGGCGACCCGCGCATCGCGCTACTCCCGGATCAGGCTGCGGATACTGTCGAGATACTCATTCTCGTCACCGGGCTTGTAGCCCCGGTGCAGCATGCGCAGTTTACCGCTGCGGTCGATGATCACGGTGCTGGGCATGCCGGCGACGTCGTACAGCCTACTCACCTTACTCTCCTTATCGTAGAGGATGGGGAAGCTCACCGGCGTCTCCTGCAGCCACTCGTCGGCCGCCTTCGAGTCCGGCTCCACGTTCACGCCGAGCAGGGTGAATCCGAGCTTGTGGTACTTCCTGTAGATGCTCTCGAGCAACGGCATCTCCTGGCGGCAGGGGCCGCACCAGCTCGCCCAGAAATTGATCATCACCACCTGGCCGTGGTACTGCGCCAGGCTCACGGCCCGGCCGCTGCGGGCGCTGAGCGTGAACTGCGGTGCCGGGCCTGCGCCAGAGCCCGCCAGCGCCGGCAGGCCGATGGCGAGCGCGGCGGCAATGGCTGCGATACGGTACTTCATCGTGCATCCCTCTAGAAGAAGACGGTCGTGCCAATGCGCGCCTCGAGGTTGTTGGTGAGCTTGGTGGTGCCCAGCAGGCTCGACTGGAACACGCGGTCCTGGACCGTGATGTGCAGCGCCAGCCAGTCTGCCGGCACGACACGGTAGCCAGCGCCAAAGTTCACCGTGAACTTCGTATCCCCGGCGAAATCGGTGCCGCCGATGCCGCCGAGCAGATAGAACGCGTTCGTCATGGCGATGCCACGACCGAGGAAGGCTTCGCCTGGCAGGAAGTTGTAACCCAGCGACAGGTCGTAGTACGTGAAGCGCCTCTCAGACTCGGTAAGCAGCTGAATGTTACCGCCCAGGGTCTCGAAACTGGTGCGCCCGCCGCGCGAGCGGCCGGCCTCAGCCTGGAAGAAGAAGTCCTCGGTGATGTGGTAGGCGGCGGTGATCCCGTAGGCCTGATGCGTGCCGAAATCCTCGATCGACAGCACACCGTAATCGAGGCCCACCTCGACGTTGGAACTCCTGATGCGCGGCACCTTGATCTTGCGCCGCGCCACCTCCGGCTCGATCACACGTGGCGGCGCGTTCTCGTCCTGCGACGACTCGCTCACCGGTGGCGGCGCGCTCTGCGCCCGGGCCGCGGCGCGGCGTTCGGCGCGGTGCTGATACCAGTCGCGCACCGAGGCGCAGCCGGGCAGCGCCCCCAGCAGCGCCGTCAGAAGAAGAATGCGAATCCCAGTTTCCATTCGTCGGCTTCCTGGTTCTGGTTGCGCTTGGTGAAGATGTAATGGGCCTTGTATTCGCCGCGCACGAAAATGCGCCGCGTGAGGTAGTAGCGTACACCGCCGCCGACATAGGCCGTCTGTTCGGTGCGGTTGGCGGCCTGCACCAGGGTCGCCTTGGGCTCGATGTGCACTTCGCCGAGACCCAGCGTCAGGAACGGTGACCAGCGTGCCTCGGGCACGATCACGTGTGTCAGTCCCACATCGCCGGTCACGCCGTTGGAGAACCTGCCGAGGAACTGGCCCAGCGCTCCCTCCAGCGCCAGCTGCGAGTTGAACGAAAGCGACGCATACCCCGATACGTAGTTGGCGCCGCCATAGGCTCCGGCGAACAGGCCCATCTCGTAGCGGTGCGAGTTGAAGCCGGCGCGGTCCCCGACGCTGAACCTGAACGGCGAGCCGTCCGCCAGCACCATCTGCTGCATGTCCCGTTGCGAGGCCCAGCCTTCCACGCCGTGCTCGGTGCGCACCTTGAACCAGTCGGTGCGCTGGAACAGCACATCGACGCTGGCATCGCGCGGCACGACGTGAAACACCGGATAGCCACGGCCGGGGCCGGTGTGCAGCTCCAGATACGGTTGGGCCACGAACAGCTGCAGGTACTCGCGCGCGCCGCTCACGGCGGGCATCAGCAACAATCCCAGCAACACGAGGCTCGCGAGCGCGACCTGGCGCAGCCGCGCGATCAATTCGAACCTTTGCTCAATTGACCGGGACCGCGGGATCGAACGGGTTGTTGAAGTACTGCGCGCCAATATCCAACCACTCCGACAACAAGCGAAGCTCCGCGATGTTCAGCCAACCGGTATGCGCCGGATTGCTGCACCCGGAACCTGTTGCGAAGCAGCTGAAAAACGCGCCCGACGCCCCACTATTCGCGCTACCCGCATTCATGAACGGACCCACAGCCGGTCCGGGGGCGCCCATGATAACTGTGTTATGGGGGAACAGCAGCTGTCGATATGAGGTCAACTCCTGCGGCACGTCGTTTGAGGCGGAATTGGTCAGGTCGAGATTGCCCGCCGGGGTCTGCGCTGCACCTGCAGCATTTTTCGGATTGTGGCAACCGCCTTGGGTGCAGGTGCGGCTCGTCGTCGGCACCGCCGGATCGCTGCGCGGCGCATCCCAGATCGGCTGGATGTGCTCGGGGTAGTTGATGATGATGCGGCAGTTGGCCGCCCAGGCCGTCACGCAGGCGGGGCTGGTTGGGATCGCCGGGATCGGGTTGGTCGCGTCGTCGTAGCGGTAGTTGATCGGCGTGCCCGGCGTCGCCTGCGCCGGATCGGTCCACACGTCGGTGTAGATCACATTGACGCCCGGCGCCATCTGCTTGCAGGGCGGGGAGTCGCTGGCGCAGCTGACGCGCATGCGCGCCTGCGCCATGGTCTCGCCGGCCTGCGGGATGAAAGCCCCGGCGCCGCTGGCAAGGGTGTGCGGGAAGGGCACCCCGCTCGCGGCGGCCCCGCTCCACGCCGACGCGAACAGGCCCGCCCGACCGTGCGAGATCGGGCGCTGAGCGCTCGCCGGCCGATGGCAGCCGTTGCAGGACACCACCTCGCCCGGCTTCACCTGCAGCCACACGCCCTGCGCCGGGGTGATGCGGCGCGCGTTGCGATCCAGCACGCTCATGCGGAAGGCGACGTTGGCCGGCACCTCGATGCGCACCGAGCCGTCGGGCTCGATGGGTGCGTAGCCGAGGACCTCGAGCATGTAGTCGCTGGCGCCGAAGGCGGCGGCGGAGAGATTGACGATGCTCATGTCAGGAATCGACACCGCCTTCTCCAGACGCATGAAGCGCGCCGGACGCGCGCTCGCGGCGGTCCTGGCGGGATCGGCGACCGTGGCGATGTTCGGGTTGGCGGTGTCGAGGCCGTCGATGTCGTAGACACTTCTTATATCGATGACGCCCACGCCGGCGTCCACCAGGCGCTGGTCGAGGTCGACCCCGGGCACCTTGTCGAGGATGATGTTGGGAAGCGCGCGCGGCTGCGCCACCGCGACGTCCGTGACCATCACGCCCTCGACCGGCGGCATGATCGGCATGAGGGTGTTCCTCTGCGGATCGAACATCCATAGGCTGTACAGCGGCGGCGCGGTCTGCGGACTCGGGGCGGCGAGCGTCGTGGAGGTGCAGGGCACGATCGCCGGCGGAGTCTGCGTAGTGTCGAGCAGCCGGCACTGTGTCCAGCTGACGAGAATGCGGCCGGTGCCGTCCTGCAGCGGGTAGGCGGAAGTGAAGCGTCCGCCTGGTGAGGGACCCGGGATGGTCCGCACGTCGTTGGGAGTAGCCGGCGTCTGCGCCGGGCCGGTGAGCGTGGAGTTGGCGGCGAGCGGCTGCGTGTTCTCGACGAAGTGAGTGCCGTCGATGATGACGAGGTTGCCGCCGAAGTCGACGCCGGTGTACTGGCGCATGAGCGCGAGGATGCGGCCATCCTGCATCTGCCGCGGCTGCACGAACTCGACGACGGTGTTGTTGGTGCCGGTCATGTGGCTGTTGGCGCCGTAGTAGAGCTCGAGATCCGTGCCGTCGGGATTGGCCGAGTACAGGTGCATGGCGTCCTTGCCCGGGGCGTGATCCCAGCGGCTCCACAGCACCCGGCCGTCTGCCAGCACGGTCGCGTCGCGGTCGTGGCTCTGGTTGAAGGAGATCTGGTGAACGCCGGTGCCATCCGCGTTCATGACCTCCAGTACGAACGCCGGTTCGTTGCGGTCCTCGTCCTGCGCCGGGAATTGCGGTTTGCCCTCATCGAGCAGGATGCCCTGCGACTGCGTCTGGCGCGTGGAGGAGAACACGATGCGGCCGTCGGGCAGATAGTGGGGCGAGACGTCGTTGACCGTGGGCGGATCAGGGTCGCTGGCGGGGTTGATGACTGCGTGCAGGGCGTCGCTCGCGATCACGTACTCGTAGATGCGCCACGACGGCGGCATCTTGGGATCCTGGTTCACGGCGAGCGGGCCGCGCATGGCGAACACCACCCGGGTGCCGTCGGCGGAGGCGTCGACGTCCTTCACGTCCCAGCGGGCGCCGGCGGTGAGGCGCGCCGTGACGTTGGTCTCCGTCGCACTCGGCGAGGCGGTGGTGCGCTTGTAGAGATCCGCGGACGGCAGCGCATCGCGCAGCACCCGCAGGTCGTCCTGCAGCACGGTGCCGCCGCTGTTCATCGGCACGGGGCGCTTCACATAGAAGATGGGAAAGTCGACCGTGGCCGGATCGCCGACCTGGCTGTTGGCGATGTTGACGCTACCGCCGCCGCTGCAGGCTGCGAGCGAAGCCGCGAGCGCCGCTGTCAGCAGCGCCGCGGTGAGCCGCGGCAGCGCGATCGCCCTCCGTGTGCATCGCCTCGGGTTATGTCGGCCGCGCTGCGCGTTCATGTGCGCCTCCCCGGCTACGCGGACTTTCCGCCGCCGGTGAATGTAACGTAATTCGAGGTCGTTCTGAGTACTAATCGCCATAACTGTTGCCCTGAACGCCGATTCCATCACGGCGCCTCGCTGCGCCTCACGGTTCTCATAGGCCGCGGCGTGCCGCGCCCATCGCGCTACCAGGTAAGTGCCCGATCGCAGGCACGCCGTGACCGGGCTCGCAGTTCGCGTCGCAATGATCCGCGCGAACCAACAACCGGCGCGAGTGTCGTCGATCGGCGACGTTACCCGGTTGAGACACTCGGGACGGGGGTCGATCGCCGTATAGTCCGCGGCGCGCTTCGGGCAGACAAGGGAGTGGACGGGCGCCATGAATGTCAGACTGAACAAGGCACAGGTCATTTCCGCCCGCGCGCTCACCGGCGCTGCGCTGCTGCTGACGCAGCTGGCAATTCCCGCCCACGCCGGACCTAACGAGCAGGCGAAGCGCATCTACGAGCGCGTAGCCGGCGAGCCGGCGGCGGCGGCGGTGCTCGCCCAGATGGCCGGCGCGATCAGCGGCAGTCCCGGCCAGGCGGGTCTGCTGGCCGCCGCGGCCATCGCCACCAGCGCCCCATCGTTCTACAACGTGACGCTGAAGAACCTGGTGATCCCCTGGACCAATCGCGACCAGACGGTGTTCGCGCCGTTCAATGACTACGCCGCGACCGTCATCGGCATGACCCGCGACGACGTGGCGTTCAACACCGCGCTGTCCGACGACATTCTCTACACCGTGAACGCGCCCGGGCTGCCCGCGCCCTCGGCCGCGAACAACAACCACTACGCCACCGCGGAGAGCAACGGCGTTGATTTGAGCACCGCGCTCAGGCGCACCACGCAGTCGGCCGCCTACGGCACGCCGGTGCAGGCGACCGCCGGGCTCATCACCACGCGCGGCGCGGCATCCGCGTTCTTCGTGAACGGCACCAACCGCGCGATGTTCCGCTTCACCATGATCAATCACCTCTGCCATGACATGGAGACGGTGATGGACACCACCCGTCCCGCGGATCGCATCCGCCAGGACGTGGCGCGCTCCCCGGGCGGGGACAGCCGCGTGTTCCTCAACAACTGCGTCGGTTGTCACAGCGGCATGGACCCGATGGCGCAGGCGTTCGCGTACTACAACTTCGACGCGACCGCCGGACAGCTGGTGTACACGGCCAACCAGGTGCAGCCGAAGTACCTGATCAACTCCACCAATTTCCCGTTCGGCTTCGTGACCCCCGACGACAGCTGGTCGAACCGCTGGCGCGCCGGGGCCAATGCCTCCCTCGGCTGGGATCCCACCCTGCCGGGCAGCGGTGCGGGCGCCAAGTCACTCGGGCAGGAACTCGCATCGAGCGATGCCTTCGCCCAGTGCCAGGTGAGCAAGGTCTTCCAGGCGGTGTGCTTCCGCGCGCCCAACAGCGCCGCCGATCAGGCGACCGTCGCGGCCATCAAGGCGAGCTTCAAGACCGGCGGCTACAAACTCAAGCAGGTGTTTCAGCTGTCCGCTGCCGCCTGTCCGGGCCAGTGAGGGAGCGCCGCAATGAACCGCAAGCCTGTTGCCAGCCTGCCTGAGTCTGTTGATGCCCTGTCAAGCGGGTTCATGAGCCGCGCGACGCGCGCGCTCGCGCCCGGCGCCGCGCTGCTGCTCGCCGCTGCCCTGGCCGCCTGCGGCGGCGGCGGCGCGCCGACCACGGTGAATCAGCAGTCGACGCCCCCCAGCAGCACCGCGAACGCCTACACCGGGCCGGCACCCGCGAATGCGGACGTGCAGGCATTCAAGATCAACCTGTGGGAAAACATCCGACCCGCCAACCGCTGCGGCGGCTGTCACCACCAGGGCGGGCAGTCGCCGATGTTCGCGCGCTCCGACGACGTGAACCTCGCCTACCAGGCCGCGGGCCCGCTGGTGAACCTGGTGCGGCCGGACCAGTCGACACTGGTGCTCAAGGTGGGCAGCGGCCACAACTGCTGGGTCGCGGACCCTTCCGCCTGCGCCGCCACCATGCTGGTGTGGATCCAGGCGTGGATCGGGGCGGGCTCCGCCTCCACCACCAGCGTGCAGCTGACCGCACCACCCGTGCAGGCGGCGGGTGGCGGCAAGCAGTTCCCCGCCGATCCCACCGCGGGCAACCCGAGCTTCCAGACCACGGTCTATCCGCTGTTGACCCGGTTCTGCTCGGGCTGCCATACCTCGAGCTCCGCCACCGCGCAGCAGCCGTACTTCGCCAGCTCCAACATAAACGAGGCCTATGCTGCGGCGCAGCCGAAGCTGAATCTGGCAAGTCCCAACCAGTCGCGCTTCTACGTGCGCCTGGCGGACGAGTTCCACCATTGCTGGGTCACGCCCTCATCCGGCGGCGCCCCCGACTGCCCCGGCAGCTCGGCGGCGATGCTGGCCGCGATCAGCGCGTTCGCCAACGGCATCCCGGTGACGCCAATCGATCCCAACCTGGTGATCTCCAACGCGCTCACGCTCAAGCAGGGCACGGTCGCCGCCGGCGGCAATCGCTATGAGGCGAACCTGGTCGCCAAGTACATGTTCCAGACCGGCAGCGGCAGCACCGCCTACGACACCAGCGGCGTCACCCCGGCGGCCGACCTGTCATTGTCCGGGAACGTCAGCTGGGTGGGCGGCTGGGGCATCAGCATCAGCGCGGGCGGCAAGGCGCAGGCCTCCACCAGCACCAGCCAGAAGCTGGCCGCCATGATCCAGTCCTCGGGCGAGTATTCGCTGGAGGTGTGGGCGGCGCCGGCCAACGTCGCACAGACTAACGCCTACATCGCCAGCTACTCCGGCAGCAACACCACGCGCGATGCGACGCTCGGCCAGGACGCCATGCAGTACGAAGGGCGCACGCGCAGCAGCACCACCGATACCAACGGTGCTCCGCCCCTCATGACCACCACGGCCAGTGGCGCGGCCCAGGCCGCGCTGCAGCACGTGGTGCTCACCTACGATCCGGTCAACGGACAGAAGATCTACGTCAACGGCACTTATACCGGCGATGCCGATCCGGCCAAGGGCGGCTCGCTCGCCAACTGGGACACCACCTTCGCACTGGTGCTCGGCAACGAGACCACCGGTCAGCGCCAGTGGCAGGGCGTCATCAAGTTCGTCGCCATCCACAACCGCGCGCTCACGGCGGCACAGATCCAGCAGAACTTCGCCGCCGGCGTTGGGGAGAAGTACTACCTGCTGTTCGGCGTGAGCTCGCTGTCGGGGGTGTCGCAGTCGTACATCCTGTTCCAGGCCAGTCAGTACGATAACTACAGCTACCTGTTCTACCAGCCGAAGTTCATCAGCCTGGATCCCAAGGCCGTGGTGCCGGCGAATCTGCCGATCAGCGGTATGCGCCTCGGCGTGAACGGCGTGCTGGCCCCGGCCGGGCAGGCTTACGCGACGCTGAGCGCCAGTGTCGGTGGCGCGAACTACAGCGCCGCCAACGGCCAGCTGCTCTCCAGCCTCGGCACCGTGGTCCCGGTGACCCTGGGACCAGCCAACGACCTGTTCTTCCTGGCCTTCGATCAGCTCGGCTCGCACGTGCACGCCTACGTGGAGCCGACGGTGGTGGTATCGCCGCCCGCGCCCGACAACACGCCGCAGCCCGACTTCGGTGTCGCCACCTTCGAGCGCATCAACAACTCCCTCGGGCGCATCACCGGCGTGCCCATCACCAACAGCGTGGTGTCGACTCTCTATAACAGCGAGCAGCAGTCGCTGCCGTCTGGACCGCTGATCGCGGCGTTCCTGCCTTCGCACCAGACTGCCATCGCGCAGCTGGCGAACGCCTATTGCGGGCAGCTCATCGCCACCCAGTCGCTGCGCGATGCGTTCTTCGGCGCCGGGCTGGATGGCAGCATCAACGGCAGCGCCGCGGCGTTCTTCGGCG
>WNGI01003161.1_pt1 | contig 19757 bp, 19 predicted proteins | sample 5400621 | NCBI WGS metagenome assembly WNGI01 (sample SAMN13153374, study PRJNA577476) | soil metagenome | isolation source: 20 cm soil or saprolite under Garry oak tree replicate 1 | place: USA:California | collected 2016-06-15
GCCCGGGCGGCGAGTGTTCCGTACGAGAGACGGCGGCCGGTCGGCACGTGGACGACTGCGCCCCTCTCGGCCCGGCATGTGGCGGGCTCGACGTTCCAGGTCTGCGCGGCGGCAGTGACCAGCATCTCGCGCGCGGTCGCGCCCGCCTTGCGCAACGCGTCCCAGGAGCCGCGGATCGCGTTCGAGCCACCGGTGCTCATCTTCCGCGTCCACGCCGCGGGGTTCTCCGGCATGGGCCCGAGTCGCACGCGGGACCAGTCCGCGTCGAGCTCGTCGGCCAAAATGATCGCGAGGCCCGTTTGGGAGCCTTGACCCATCTCCGATTTGTCGATCGTGAGAGTCACCGAACCGTCGGTGCCGATGCGGATCCAGGCGTTGGGAGCGAACTCAGGTGCGCCGGAGGTGGTGCGGGCGAAAGGCTGGCGCGTCGGGAGGTGGAACGCGATGACGAGGCTGGCCCCGGTAGCAGCCGCGGTCTCGAGAAACTCGCGTCGAGTGACGGGTGTGCGCGCGCGCATGCGGCGTGTCCTTCAACGTGCACCGCCGCGTCAGGAGAGGGAAGGGGGAACGCTTGCTGAGTGCCGTTGCGTCAGCGCGACGTTCGGAGCAGCGCCCGCAGCTTGAGACTTCGGGCCAGGATGCCGAGGCCGGGCGCGTCGCCGTCGCGGCGCGGCGTGGCCCGGTAGATGAGCACGACGAGGATCCAGGTAAGCCAGCTCATTCGCTCAGGCCACGTGAGCGTGCGCAGCATGAACCAGGGTTGCGTGTAGGGCGCGGTCCAGGGCAGCCACTCTCCCTGGACCAACACGAGCGGACGCACCAGGATGCGGTTCGCGCTATAGCCGTGCGCACTCGGGCTCGCGAGATTCCACACGCACGTCACCTTGCCCCAGCCGTGGTTGTCGCTGGCTCCCACCACCAGGAGGTTGTGCTGCCGGGCGAGCGCGACGACGCGAGCGCGCGCCGCGTCGGGGAACCCGATCGCTTTGGGCGCGCAATTCGCGATCTCGAAACCGTCCACGCCGGCCCGCACGAAGTCGTCGAGATCGTCCCAGTGGTGCTCCCAGTACTCCGGGATCGAGGCCACCGCCAGCGCTCCGCGCCGGTGCAGGTCGGCGAAGATGCGGAGCATCGCGGGTGTGTCGCGCAGGTAGCGGTCCCGATCGATCGGGACCGTCTCGCCCAGGGCCAGCATGTGCTGGCCGAACACGCTCCATTCCACGCCCGGGAGCAGCGGGATCGGCTGGTCCACGCTGTCCGCGAACAGCACGTTGTGATCGGTGACGTACGATGCCTCGAAGCCCTGCACGGCGTGCCAACGCGCCAGGTCGAGCGCGGTCCAACCCCGCCGGCCGTCATGGGATGCCTGGGTGTGGGCGTGGTAGTCGATGACCGTCACCGCCTCGTCGGCCACGGCGATGCGCGGAACGGGGCGGGGCAGGAACACGGTGGCGAGCGCGAGCGCCAGCACGAGCGCAGGGCCGGCGACCGCCCGGACGAGTCGCTGCCGCAGGGTCCCCGCTCGCGCGGCCCCCCACGCGGCCAGGACCACGCTCCAGACCCCGAGCAGCACCTGCGCCCGCCCCAGGCTCAAGAACGTGAGGGCGTCCAGGAGATCCGAGAGAGGAGCGAAGGCCGTGTACGCGATGGGCCGCGTCAGGTCGGCATCCGGCACCGCCGCGCCCGTCACGACGTCCACGAGCGCCGGAAGCGGGTCCACGGCGCTCCACGCCACCAGCACGATCAGCGCCAGCGCGATCGGATGGCGGCGCACGAAATTCACTCGTAGAATCCCGGGGTGAGGGCGATGGAAGCTATTGCGTGGGGCGACGACGTGTCGAGTCTCGTGCTCGGGCCGCTCACCGAGCGCCCCGACGCCGACTGGTACGCGGCACCGCCCGGCAAATGGTGCCCCGCCCAGATCGTCCACCACCTGGCGCTAGGCATCGAGTACAGCGGGCGCACGTTCGCGTCACGGCGTCAGCACGCTCCCATGCGGCGCAGGCCGCGGTCGCCGAGGCAATTCCTCGCCTACCACCTGATCATGGACGCCGGCTGGCTGCCGTCCGGGCGGCAGGCGCCGGAGGCGACCCGCCCCGCCCAGCGTCCCGAGCGGCACGCGGTCGAGCGCCAGTTCCGGGACGGCGTGGGCCTGCTGCGCGCGCTCGCGGCGGAGCTGCTGCCGGCCCGCGCCACCGACCTCTTCGTCAAGCACCCCGTGCTCGGCGACCTCACTATCGTTGAGTGGCTGCGCTTCCACGCATGGCATTGCGCCCATCATGCGAAGCAGATCCGCGCACGGCTCGCTCGATGAGTCGCAGGAAGAAGGACAAGCTCTCGGTGCGGGTCCCGAACCCCGACGCGCCGGTAAAGGAGCGACTCAAGACGCCGTCGCACAAAGTGCACCGCTCGAAGAAAGCGTACCGGCGGCGGGGAAAACACGGGCCGGCCGTCGAGGAAGGCACTATTTGAACTTCAGCGCGTGGAAGACGGCCTCATCCACGATTAGCGGCTGCAGGACTTTCACGTCGTCAAACAAGAAGAAAATGGCGACGTCGGCAACCTGGTCCTTGTGTATCAGACTGATCATGCAGTAGGCGTAACCCCTGCCGAACTCCGAATGCAATGGGGTCAGTGACGTCCACCCATCGTCCGCGCCGAACTCGGTCTTGACGGCTTGGGGTGGGAATTGCCTGGTGTTGCATGCGGTGCCCCCGGAGACGTTCAAACAGAGCGTCTCGAGCCAGGTTGCAGAGAGGGAGCGGTTTTGCATCGCCGGGAAGATGGCATAGCGGATTTCGGCTTTGACCAGGTTCGATTTCATGGCAAACTGATACTGCACGTCTGGGTTCGTAACAACGGCCACGGGCACGAAGCCTCGGGGCAGCGCAAACGAGAGAGAATCCTTCCGCAACAGGTCGGCAAAACGCTGCTGCGACCAGGCCGTGCTGCTCAAGCACAGGGCGATGAGGACGAGTCTGATCAGTCTCAAAACCGGAACCCCGCTGCCACGTTGAGATGATTCGCCGTGAACTCGCCGGTGCTGTACGTCGTCTTCAGCTGGCGCACCTCGACGCCGAACACCAGCGGACCGCTCGGACGCAGCTCGACATGCCCCGCGCACACGACGTTCTTGAGCCGGCCCTGTGGGGGCCCGACGGCAGGCCGCAGGTCGTCGTCATTGGGGTCGTCCATGCCGCACCCGGCTCCGAGGGTCAGCTCGGGCACCGGCTTCAGATTCACCTGACCCCACCCGCCTTTCGTGCGGACCGGGGCGCTGCGGGGCCCGAGGTTCTGGCCGATCCCCCCGCCTCCGAGGCCCGCCAGCGCCTGCCCGACGAACGCCTCGCCGAGGAGCTCCAGTCGCCCGAGTTTGATCCGCAGGTCGATGGTGCCGGCGCGCGACTGGATGAGCGTGTCGCCGCGCGCGAGCCAGCCGAGGTGGCCGCCGATCGCGAGCTCGCCCGGGTCGTCGGTGGGGCCCCAACCCAGGCGCACGCGGCCCTCGAGGTACGGGCGCCGGCTGCGCTCGGCCGAATCGGGGCGCGTGACGAGGGAATCGCTCTGGGGCCGGCCCTCGGTGGGGGCGAGCGCGGCGCCCTGCACCGCGAGCCTCAGCGTGTAGCCCGCTTCCTGCGTCACACGGATCTGGGGGAGCCACAGCCACAGATTGCCGGCGCTCGCGAAGTCGGGAAACCCGACGGATGCGAGCGAGCGCGGGCTGCGCTCAGCGACGAGGGGCGACTCCTGCCCGAAGAGCAGCTGCGTGTGGGACCAGGAGACCGTGCCGACCGCGCGCCGCAGCCGTAGCAGCGGGAAGGTGCGCCCGCCCGAGCTTGGCTCCTGGCCGCCGAAGAAATCGGCGTCAAGCTCGCCCGTGAAGCTGCCGCGCAGCACGTCTGGCTCGGTCAGGAACACGCCGACGCGAGTCTGCCGGATCGCCGCTCCGCCGGCGCCGGCCGGCGCCGTATCGGGCAGGACGAGCTGCGGCACGTCGCTGTTGTTCATCGGCGCACTGTTGAAGAAGCCGTTCACGAGCACGAGGCCGGAAAACTCGACGCTGCGCTTGGGCGCTTGCTGCGCCGCGAGCGGGAGCGCGGAGGCGAGGACGACGAGGACGTTCAGCGTGCCCCGTGTCACGGAGCGCTCCTGGCGAGGGAAGTAGCAATACACTAAGCTCCACGCCCGTGCACGCAAAGTGGCCATTCCTCGCGCTCCTGATGTGGCTCGGGCTTCGTCCGGGGGGTGGGGTCCGCGGCCACATCACCATCCTCGAGAAGGGTAACAAGCCGTCCCCCGATCTCGGCAATGCGGTCGTGTACCTCGAGGGAGGCCCGCCCGCCCCGGTCGGCCCTGAGACATTCGACGTCGCCACCAGCGACAAAGAGTTCGTGCCGCGGGTAACCGTCGTGCCGCTGGGCGCGACAGTGCAGTTCGCGAACCACGACCCCTTCGAGCACAACGTCTTCTCTGTGACCGAGCCCAATCAATTCGATCTGGGCCGCTACGGGCGTGGCGAGGCGAAGGGCCACACGTTTACGAGCCCGGGTCTGGTGCGCGTGTTCTGCAACATCCACCCGCGCATGGTGGCGTTCGTCCAGGTGATGGCTGGCCGCCACTTCACCCAGCCGACGGCGGACGGCAGCTTCGCAATCGCCGGCGTGCCGCCGGGACGCTACACGCTGCACGTATGGCACGAACGCAGCCCGCAGGTGACGCGAGAGGTGACGGTTGGACCGACGGGGGTCGACGTGGGCGTAGAGCTGGACGCCCGAGGGTTCCACTGGGTGCCCCACAAGAACAAATACGGCAAGGACTATCCCACCAATGCCGGGCGCGAGCGCTATTAGGGGAGTGAGGTTCGGGCTCGCCGCCAGGATCTTTGTCGCCTCCGCGCTGCTGGTCGTGGCGGTGCTGGGCGCGACCTTCGGTGTGACGGCGCTGCGCGCCAACCGCACCGCCGACGAATCGATCCATGGGGCGCTCGCGAACACGCGGCGCGCCGTAACCGACTTTCTGAGCGCACATACGCGCGCCCTCGCCGGCCTGAGCCAGGTCTCCGCCCGCGTGCCCCAGTTCCGCGAACGCCTGCTCACGAGCCGCGAGCGGGCCAACGTGCTGGACCAGGCCCAGGAGTACCGCGACCTGATCGGCGCGGCGTGGATCCTCGTGACCGACAGCGAGGGGATCCTCCTCGCGCGCACAGACTACCCGGAGCAGTACGACCGCGACCTGTCGCGCGGGGCCCTGATCGGCGGCGCCCTGTCGGGCGGGGAGAGCGAAGGCGCCTGGCTGGACGATGCGGCGCACAAGCTGTTCATGGCCGTGGCGACGCCGCTGGCCGCGTCCAAGGACGCGGCGCCGCAGGGCGTGCTCGTCGCCGCGGAGCACGCTTCCCCGCGATGAGATCGCCACGGCGCTCGCCACGGATAGCGCCGCGATGGGCGGGCTCGCCTCGGACTCGAGCGGGGTGGAGATCTCGGCGCGGGCGGGCGGCGAACACCTGGTTGGCCTCGCCGGGGCGATCCGGTCCGCTGGGGGCGACCCGTACGGGGGGTTCGTGCCGTTCCGCTCGCACGAGGCGGAGCTGGCGGCGTTCCGCGCGCTGCAGCGCACCATGACCCTGGCGCTCGCGCTCGGGGTGCTGCTCGCGCTCGTCCTCGCGTTCCTGCTCGCCCGTCACATCGCGCGGCCGGTACAGCGTCTCGCGCTCGCCACCCGCCGCGTCCAGGACGGCGACTACAGCGTGGAAATCGATGTCACGTCGGGGGACGAGATCGGCGTCCTCTCCCACGCGTTCAAGAGTCTGGTCGAGGACCTGAAGGAGAAGGCGGCGCTCGTCGAGTACATGATGTCGGCGTCCGGCGCGATGGCGACCCAGCCGCTTGGCACCGTCGCGACGGGAGTGCGCGGCGCGATGCCGGCACCGGGCGGCGAGCTGCTGCGGCCGGGGATGCTGCTCGCCAACCGGTACGACGTGAAGGAGATGCTCGGCCTGGGAGGAATGGGCGTCGTGTATCGGGCGTTCGACCGCGAGCTGCAGGAGCCAGTCGCGATCAAGACGCTCCGCCCCGAGGCGATGGTCGGCGACGCGGTCGCGCTGGAGCGCTTCAAGCAGGAGATCCGCCTCGCCCGCAAGATCGCCCACCGCAACGTGGTTCGCACATACGACCTGGGCGAGGTGGGCGGCATGTACTACCTGACGATGGAGTATGTGGAGGGCACGTCGCTCAAGCAGCTCATCGCCTCACGCGGCCGGCTCCCGATCCCCGTCACGCTCACCGTCGGCAAACAGCTGTGCCGGGGCCTCGAGGTGGCGCACGAGCAGGGCGTCATTCATCGCGACATCAAGCCGCAGAACATCGTCGTCGAGCCGAACGGCTTTCTCAAGGTGATGGATTTCGGCATCGCCCGGCTTGCGGCCCCCACACCGGGGAAGGGGTTGACGCAGGAGGGGACCTCGATCGGCACCCCCGACTATATGTCGCCCGAGCAGCTCTCCGGCATGGAGGTCGGCGCCACGAGCGACCTGTACGCCGCGGGCGTGGTGCTGTTCGAGTGCGTGACGGGACAGCTGCCGTTCGAGGCGGAGACGACCTGGGCGCTGGTGGCGAAGCGTCTGGAGGAGGATCCGCCGGATCCGAGGGCGCTGAATGGTGAGGTCCCGGAAGGGCTGGCGCGGATCATCGTGAAAGCGATGGCGAAGCGGCCAGCCGACAGGTACCAGAGCGCGACGCAGATGCATGATGCCCTAGCCGCGATTGGATAGGCGGGGCAATGCAACAGCTAGACGGACAGACGGCTAGCGGTCCTGAGCACTGAGGGGTCAGGAAAAGCTCTTCCTGACCCCTCTCACTGTGCACCGCTGTCCGTCTATACGTCTAGTCGTTGCATTGCCCCGTCTTAAATCCCTCCGAACCATGGATATCCCTGATCTTCCCAGTATCCCCCCGGCCGTTGGTCGGTGAACGTCATCGAGACCAGATACTTCGTCATCTTGTATCCCAGCTTCGTCGGAGAATAGAGTCGGAGCGGCGCCCCATGGGCCGGCGCGAGCGGAGCGTCGTTCATCGCGTACGCGAGGATCGTCTGCGGGTGCAGCGCACTCGCCATGTCCCAGCCGTTCGAGTAATCGGAGTCGAACGACAGGAAGCTGATGTAGCGCGCGGCGGGAAGCGGACGGCACCGGTCGACGATTGCGGACACGGGCACGCCGTGCCACGTTGCGATCGCCGTCCATCCTTCCACGCAATGGTGCTTCACCGTGTAGGAGCTTCGGGGCATCCCCATCAGGTCCGCGAGCGAGAGCACGAGCGGCTCCCGCACCAAGCCGGCGACCTTGAAGCGCCAGGCCGCGGGGTGCTCGAGCAGCGGCATCGTCCGCGAGATGAAGTAGCTCGGCAGCGCTGCGGCGCGCTGCACGGCGTCGTACGTCCGCGCCAGGCGCGTTTGGGAATAGAGGATCTTCTCCCCTACCCAGTCGTTGAGGCGGCTCACCGCGAGCAGCTTGGGGCGGATCGCCTCGCCGCCGTCCCAGCCGCACGCCGCCACGAGCGAGGCGGTCCCCGCGCCCGCCGCGAGTTTGATAAAGGCGCGGCGGTCAGTCATGGCTCGGGAACCGGCCCCGGTAGCGGCCCGTGAGCATGGCGCGGAAGGACGGGGGATCGACCGCGAACACGAGGATGACGTGCACGATCGTGAACGCCACGAAGATCCACACGATCCAGAAGTGCCAGTAGCGCGCCGCCTGGAAACCGCCGAACAGGGTGGTCAGCCACGCGAACTGGAGCGGCTTGTAGACCGCCAATCCCGTGAGCACCGCCAGCACGCCCAGTATCACGATGCTCGTGTAGGCGAGCTTCTGGAGCGGGTTGTGCTTGCCCTGAAGTGGGTGATCGGGCGTGAGGCGCAGGTAGTAGCGCGCCATGGCGATCGCGCCCGGGAGGTCGCGCGGGCGGAACACGAGCCCGCGCCATTCGCCGCTCGCGGCGAGGTAGCCCGTGTACACGAGGCCCGCGCCCACGAGAGGCCACATCAGGGCGAAGTGCCAGTTCAGGGCCCCGGCGAGCCAGCCGCCGAGCCGGCTCCATGCGGGGAAACGGGCGCCGTCGAAGGGGTTCGGCAGGAGACGCCCGCCGCGATTCCCGAACCGCGAGTACCCCTCGTAGATCTGCAGGCCGCTTGTGATCATCCCTGCGAGCACCACGACCGTCACCCAGTGCGTGACCCTGACGAGCCAGTGATGACGCAGTGGAAAACGACGCGTGGGAGGCGCCGCGGGGACGGCCATGCAGCGAATATATTTCGGCGTATGAAGTATGCAATCGTGAGCGTGCTCTTGCTGCTCGTCGTTGCGTGCAACGGCCGTCGCGACCGGGATCGTGCCGCGCGCGACGATACGAGCGACGTCGCCGGCATGGGGCCGCTGCACCACGACTCGACCGACGGTATGCTCGCGACGCCGCGCGTCCTCACCGACCCGACCGTCATCGTCTTCTGGCTGCACGCCGCCGATACGCTCGGCGACAGCGAGCGGGCCGACGCGTTCGACGACCTGCGCTATTACACGGCACAGGTCGCCCCCACGCTCCGCGCCAACGACATCTCCCTGCTCGCGACGCGGGCAGAGACCGTGTACGTCACGCTCGCCAACAAGCAGCGGCGCGCCATCCTCCTGTCCGGGCTCGACTACCCCTTCGGCTACGTGCTCGTCGATCCAGGCGGCCCGGAGCGGATCCTCACGGGCGTGTACTCGGACGACGATCTGCTGGACGAGCTGCGCGCCTACTTCGATCTGCCCGGCGACTCGGACAGCACGCCTCCTCGGGCGACGACCTGACCGCGAAGACGCCGGGGTGGACGCGCGGAGCGCGGGGCGCGACATTCCAGGGAACGTCCGCCAACACACACCCCGTCACCACCGAGCACATCTTGAAGAAACGTTCCCGTTCTCCCGGTCTGCGCGGCATCAGCCGCATCGACCAGCCTTCGACCCGCACGTTCGGCTGGTTCGTCCGGACGGGCTTCTACAAGCGTCGCGACGGCACCTACGCGCCGCGCCATCGGAGGTTCTTCGGCGACGTCACGCATCGCGGGAAGCGTCGCGCCCTGCGCGCCGCGCGTGAGTACCTGGCGAAGGTGGCGCGCTCTCTGCGGCGGCGCGCAGCGTGAAACAAGGCCCCCAACCCGTTCACAAGGAGGTCCCATGAGGGCGCGTTTCCTCCTCCAGGCCGTCGCGGCGGCCGTCCTCAGCCCGCTCGGCTGCGACAGCGGCGCCACGGCTCCCCAGAAGGCATCCCCCCCGTCCTTCATCACGTACGGCACCGTCGACGACGATGCCCACCCGGCGGTCGTCCTCATCGTGATGGATGTCGCCGGGAAGCCGACGTTCCGGTGCTCCGGCACGCTGATCGCCGTGAAAGTCGTGCTGACCGCCGGCCACTGCGCCGGGGAGCCCGGCGAGTTCAGCGGCATGCGCGTCTTCACCGAGTCCGACGTGCAGAACGGGAACAACAACTACCCGTTCGCGGGCCCCAATACGATCGAGGCGGTGGAGTGGCATGCGCACCCGCTGTTCACCGAGAGCGCATTCTTCCGGCATGACGTCGGAGTCGTTCTCCTTTCTAAAGCGGTCAAGCTCGCCGCGGGCCAGTACGGCCGGCTCCCCGCGCAGGACCAGCTCGACGCCCTGCAGCCGAGCAGCTCGACCGTGTTCACCGCGGTGGGCTACGGGCTCCAGAGGATCAACCCCGTTTTCGTCGAGGCGGAGAAGATCCGCATGTTCGCCGAGCCGCACCTGATCCAGATCAACACGCCCGGCTTCACGGGGGATTTCTCGCTCCTGCTCTCGAACAACGCCGCGACGGGCGGCACGTGCTTCGGCGACTCGGGGGGTCCCAACTACGTCGGGACGAGCAGCGTGATCGGGGGCGTGACGTCGTTCGGGCTCAACGGCACGTGCGGGGGGACTGGGGGTGTGTTCCGCCTGGACAGGAAGAACGTTCTCGATTTCGTGTCGCAGTACCTCAAGTAGGTTGACCCGCATTGGCGCGCGTCGCGCCCTGGGGCGATCCCCTCAGGCAGCGTGATCCCCAAGGCGCTCATCTTCGACGTGGACGGCACGCTCGCCGACAGCGAGCGCGACGGGCACCGCGTGGCTTTCAACCGGGCGTTCGCCGAGGCGGGGCTCGATTGGGTGTGGGACGTGCCGCTGTACGGGGACCTGCTGGCGATCACCGGGGGCAAGGAGCGGATCCGCCATTACGTGGAGCGGTACAGGCCCGATTTCCGGGCACCGGGCGATTTCGCGGATCTGGTAGTCCGGCTGCATGCGGAAAAAACGCGGCACTACGCCGCCCTCGTCGCCGCCGGGATCCCGCTGCGGCCCGGCGTGCGGCGGCTCCTCGAGGAGGCGCGGGGCCGGGGCGTTCGGCTCGCCATCGCCACGACCACGAGTCCCGACAACGTCACCGCGCTGCTGCGCCATGCCCTCGCGGCCGACGCGGAGCGCTGGTTCGATGTGATCGCCGCCGGTGACGTCGTGGCGGCGAAGAAACCGGCACCGGACATCTACCACTATGCCCTGGAGCGCCTGGGCCTCGCGCCGACTGGATGCGTGGCGTTCGAGGATTCCGAGAACGGCCTGCGCGCGAGCCTCGCTGCGGAGATCACGACCGTCGTGACAGTGAACGATTACACCCGTAACCACGACTTTCGCGGCGCGGCGCTCGTGCTCGAGGATCTCAGCGAAGTCGATCTCGCGGCGCTGGGGGCGCTGCTCGCTGCTCCTCGCCCGGCGCCGCGCCGTTCGTCTGGAAGCGGCCGATCGTCTCGGTGAGCTCGGTCGCGGCGGCCGCCACCTGGCGCGAGGCAGCCGTCAGCTCGCCGAGCGAGGCGATCTGACGCTCGCTGGCAGCCGACGCCTGCTCCGCACCCCGTGCCGCCGTGTCGGCGATGGCGGCCGCGTCGAACATGCGCTGCGTTACCTCGCGGATCCGCCCCGTCTGCCCCTCAGTCTCTGCCGCGAATGCGGTGGCGAACCGGGCGGTGGTGTTCAGGTCCGCGAAGATCGCCTCGAGCGCCTGCCGCCCCGCCGCCGAGACGGTGCCTACGCCTTCCGCCGTGCGGCGCGCCTCCTGCATCGCGGCGAGCAGCGCGGCGATCTGATCCTGGATTCCCTTGACGCGCGTCCGCACCTCGTCGCCCGCTCGCGCGCTCTGCTCGGACAGCTTGCGCACCTCGGCGGCCACGACCCGGAACCCGAGGCCGCCCTCGCCGGCGCGCGCGGCTTCGATCGCCGCGTTCAGGGCGAGCAGGTCGGTCTGGCTCGCGATGCGAGTGATGCTGTCCACGAGCTTGCCGATCTCGCGCGACCCCTGCTCCAGGGTCCCGACGGCGCTGGACACCTGGCCCATGTGCTCCACCAGGGCGGCGAGCAGCAGTCCCGCGCGCGCGATCTCGTCGCCGTGACGGCGCGCCTGCTGGGCGATCGCGCCGACCTGTTGCTCCGCTTCCTGGGCACGAGTGTGCAGGGCCGCAGCCACACCCGCCGCCGCGTCCGATTCCTCCCGCCCCTGGCCGATCAACGCGCGCTGCCGCTCCGTGCCCTGGGAAAGGTGCCGGGCGGCGGCCGAGACCTCCTGAGCGGTGGCTTGCAGCGCGGCCGCGGAGGCGCTGAGCTGGTGGGCTGTCCCCGCGAGCCCGGTGACCTGCCGCTGCGCGTCACTGACGGTGCTCGCGATGGCGTCCGCCGTGCGGTTGACGCTCGTCCCCAGGTAGCCAAGCTCGTCGCGCTCCGTGTCCGTCACGCGGGCGGTGAGGTCGCCGCGCTCGAGCTGGGCGAGCACTTCGCGTGCGGCGCGTAGGCGGCTCACGATCGACGCCAGCATCGGGATCATCGCCACGCAAACGAAGCCGAGCACCCCGCTCTCGACGACGAACGCGCCCCAGCCCCACCAGCCTCTCGCGGCCTGGAGCGCCGTCACGAGCGCGAAGCCCACGAGGTTGAGGCCGAGGGCCTGCCACGCCTCCCTCGGCCCGAGGTAGTAGGCGGCCTGGAACGGGGCGATCAGATAGGCGGCGAACAGCAGGTCGCCGCTCGGGCCCACCGCGTAAGCGACCGCGGAGATCATAGCGGTCCCGACCGCGATGTTGGCGTGGGCGTACCAGGTGCGAAACGGCGTCTCGCGCGCGAAGCGTGCTATCGCGTAGTTTACGCCCGCGAAGGACGCCGCGAACACCGCCATGAACCACCACGAGATGCCCGTCAGGCCGAGCAATCGGCTCAGCGCGAGCAGCACGACCCCGCTGCCCACGATGCGCCAGCGGGCCCCCGTGTTCGCGAGCACGTACTCGCGCCGCTTGGCGCTGAATTCGTCGGTGAGCGCCTGGGCGAGCGAGCCGGCGGGAGGAACGAGGGGCATGAGGAGAAAATGGCTGCGCCCGGACGCGATGGGTAGAGGGCGCAGAGGCGTCGCGGTGTGAGCGCCGCCACGACGCTGCTCGTCGCCGCCCTCGTCGCGCAGGGACCGCCCGATTCGACGGGCGCCATGCTGTACCGGGCCTGGTGCGCAGCGTGCCACGGCCACGACGGCCGCGGGGACGCCGCACGCCAGACGCATCTCTCGGTCCGTCCGGCGAATCTCGCCGAGTGCAAGAGCTCCACCGCGGAGACGGACGACGCGTGGATCGGAATCGTGCGGGACGGTGGCGCGGCTTACGGCCTGTCGCTCGACATGCCGGCGTTCCGCGACGGGGCCAGCCCCGAGCAGCTGCGGGCCGTGGTGCGCTACATCCGGTCGCTGTGCGGCGAGCGCGGCTGGCCGCCGGGCGAGCTGAACTTTCCGCGGCCGGTGCTCGCGGAGAAGGCGTACCCCGAGAACGAAGCCGTGCTGGCCCTGCGCGGGCGCGAGCAGGAGTACATCTACGAGCGCCGGCTGCGCCGGCGCGCACAGCTCGAGGCGAGCGCGCGGACGGTGGTGGACTCGCTCTCCCGCCCGTTCGATGGCGTGACCGCGGCGCTCAAGTACAACGTTTGGTATTCGGGGGAGCGCCGCGCGCTCGCGAGCCTGGGCGTCGAGGCGACGCCACCCCTGGGCCGCCAGGACCTGTGGGAGCTCGAGCCGTTCATCGCCTTCGGGGCGAATCCGCTGCCGGCGTTATTCCTTCAAGGCGAGGTGCTGGGCGCCTGGGAGGCGACGCAGGGAGTGACTGGGTTCTCGTACAGTCTCGGCGCGGGCCGGGAGGTTGGGCGATTCGTGCCGATGCTGGAGGTGGGAGGCACTGTGCGCCGCGTGGGGAAGAGCACGGTGTCGCTCGTGCCTCAGATGCGGGTCCAGCTCTCGCGCCTGGGGCACGTCGCGGGCTCGCTCGGCGTCGAGCTGCCGGCGGTCGGTCCAGCGCCGCGCCATCCACGGCTCACCGCGTTCCTGCTGTGGGACTACGGCGATGCGGGGCTGTTACGGGGCTGGTAGGAGGCGAGATGCGAGATGCGAGATGGGAGATGGACGCCGCGCGTCTCGCATCTCGCCTCCCGCATCTCGCATCCCGCTACTCGTATCTCAACGCCACGATTGGATCGAGGCTCGCGGCCCGGCGCGCCGGCCAAATGCCGAAGAACAGGCCGACGGCGGCGCTGAACACGAACGCGAGCAGGATGGCGAGCGGGGAGATCAGCGTATTCCAGTGGGCGAACGAAGAGATCACGATCGCCCCCAGCGTGCCGAGCACCACACCGATCAAGCCGCCCACCAGACACAGCACCAGCGCCTCGACCAGGAACTGGAACAAGATGTTGAACCGCGTAGCGCCGAGCGCCTTGCGGACGCCGATTTCGCGAGTGCGCTCGGTCACCGAGACGAGCATGATGTTCATGATGCCGATGCCGCCCACGAGCAGGCTGACCGCGGCGATTCCGGCGAGCAGGTACTTGAACGTGTCCGTGGTCTGCTGGAGGGTCGCGAGGATATCGGTCTGGTTGCGGATCTGAAAATCGTTGTCCTGGCCAGGCCGGATTTTGTGCTGGCGCCGCAGCACCCGCTCGATCTCGATCATCGCGAGGTTCATCGACTGGAGATCCTGCGCCTGCGCCGTGACGCTGCGCAGCCGGTCGGTCCCCATGACGCGATAGCGAGCCGTCTGGAGCGGGATGAGGATCTGCTCGTCGGGGTTGAAGAACGAGCCCTGCGAGCCCTTCTCCGACAGCACGCCGATGATCTCGAAGGCGATGCCGCGGATCAGCACCTCCTGGCCGATCATGGCATCGCGATTGGAGTTCAGCATGTCGGGGATCGCGGATCCGACGACCGCCACGCGGCGCCGGGCCGCGTCGTCCCCCGCGGTGAACATGCGCCCCGCGGTGATCGAATAGTTGTGGACCGGCGCGTAGTTCGGCGTCGTACCTACGACGCTCACGTTGATGTTCTGGCCGCCCTTCTCGACCTGCAGGTTGCCTGACAGCTCCGGCACCACGGCACTGATGTAGCGGGCGTTGTTGGCGAGCGCGGTGTCGTCGTCGAGGGTGAGGCTGACCCGCTGGCCGCTCGCGACGCCACGCATGAAGCTCTGCCCAGGGTACACGCTCAAGAGCGTGGGGCCGAGCGCCTGAATGCGGTCTTGGACCGACTTCTGCGCCCCCGACCCGAGCGCGATCATCGTGATGACCGCGCCCACGCCGATGATGATGCCCAGCATCGTGAGTAGCGAGCGGAGCTTGTTGGCCCGCAGCGCCTCGAGGGCGACCTGGATGATCTCCCCGAGCAGCACCGTTACCTCGAGGTCCCGCCTGCCAGCACGACCACGGTGTCGCGCTCGGTGAGCCCGCCCGTCACTTCGATGTAGTCGAGGTCGGTGAGCCCCGTCTGGATCCGTACCGGCACCACCTTGCCGCCGCGGCGCGCGAACACGACGTAGCTCGGTTCCGGCGCGTCGCCGCGGGACGGCCTCGTAAAGGGCGCCTCGGCGGCGTGCAGCATGCCGTGGTCGGCGGTGTTGGCGGAATCGCCCGGAGGACCGGCCGCCGCGACGCCCGTCTGACCGAGCTGCTGCCGGACCGTCTGGGAGTCGAGCCCGAGGACGGCGGCGGCGGACGCCAGGTCGCGCTCCGTCCGCAGGGCGGCGTTCGGAATCGCGAGCACGCTCTGACGCTGCCCGATGTGGATCTCGACCTCGGTGTTCATACCGGGCTTCAGGAGGTGCTCGGGGTTCAGGATGTTCACCTCGACGGGGAACATCGTGACGTTCTGGGTCACTTGCGCCTGCGGCTCGATCTTCAGGACCGAGCCGTCGAACGTACGGTTCGCGTACGCATCGACGGTGATCGTCACCGGCATGCCGGGTTTCACCTTACTGACGTCCGTTTCATCCACCAGCGCCGACACCTGCACGGTATCGAGGTTCGCCATCTTGAGGATCACCGTGCCACCGGCCACGTCGTTCGTGGGGCTCGAGATCACGGTGCCGAGCACGGCGTCGAGCTCGAGGATCGTGCCCGTGATCGGGGCGCGGACCTGCGTGTCTTCCATCGCATCCTTGGCGGTCTGCAGGCTCGCCTGAGCGGTCGCGACGGCCGCCCGCGCCGTCGCGGCACCCAGCTGGGCCGAATCGTAGCCCGCCTGCGTGATCGACTGAGTCTGAAACAGGATCTCGCTGCGCTTGAGCTGCGAGGTGGCGTTGTCGAGCTGCGCCTTGGCGACGGCGAGGTTCGCTTGCGCCTGAGTCAGGTTGTTCTGCGGAATGCGCGGGTCGATCGTCGCCAGGAGCTGACCCTTCCTTACCTCGTCGCCCGACTGGACCGGCATCGTGAGGATTTCCCCGGAGGCCTTCGACTTCACGCTCAGGGTGAGGATCGGCTGGATCGCGCCGGAGGCGGTCGCCGTCACGACGATGTCGCGGTGCGCGACGGGGACCGCCTGGTAGAGCGGAGCGTTCTGCGCCTTGTGGCAGCCGACGGCGAGCAGCGCCGCAGTGACCGTCGCGAGATGGCACTGCACTGTGCGCGTCATCTAGAGGTGGTCCCCTGCGACTGCTGTTGCCGCAGCCCGGGCAACCCGCCGCCGGTGACGTTCTGGAAGCGCTGCTTGAACTGTTGCTGCGCCTGTACCAGCGACGCGCTCGGCAGCACGAGCACCGTGTCGTGCTCCACCAGGCCGCCCATGACCTCGCTGTAGTCGAGGTCGCTGAGGCCCGCCCTGACGGGCACGGGGACGACCTTGCCGGCGCGCAATGCGAAGACGATGTACCGACTGCTGTTGGCGCTGCGGCGGCCGGGACCGCCGAGCCGGGCTCGCCCCTGGCCTCCTCCGCCCCCCCCGCCCCCGCCTCCTCCCCCGCCCCCTGCTCGCCCGAACAGGCTGCGGAGCAGAGCACGATCGGCGGGCGTGGCTTCCCTGCCGCTCCGCATCTTTGTCATCGCCGCGCGGGCCTGCTCCTCGGTGACGCCCGGCGGGAGGTGAATGGTCCGGCCCGAGGGCGTGGTGAAGGTGGCGCCGCTCGTACGCAGCGTGTCGGCCGCCGCCTCGGCCTCCGCCACTTGTTGCAGGACCGCTTGGGCATCGAGGCCGAGGAGACCGGCATCCGTGGCGAGATCGCGCGTCGTGCGCAGGGCCGCGTTCGGCACGGTGAGCGCGCCCTGCCGCTGGCCTGTGTGTACGCGGACCTGGCTGTTCATCCCAGGCTTGAGGACGTGTCGCGGGTTCGCAATCCCCACGAGGACGGGGAACATCGTGGCGTTCTGAATGACCTGCGCCTGCGGCTGGATCTTGAGGATCGTGCCTTCGAACGTGCGGTTGGCGTAGGCATCGACGGTGATCGTCGCCGGCGTACCGGGCTGCACCTTCCCTATGTCCGTCTCGGCGACGAGGACCGAGTCCTGGACCGTGTCGAGGCTCGCCATCTTGAGGATGACCGTGCCGCCGCCCAGAGTCGGGCTCGAGATGACGGTGCCGAGCACGGCATCGAGCTCGAGCACCGTGCCGGTGATCGGGGCGCGGACGTGGGTGTCCTGCATCGCGTCCTGCGCGATCTGGAGGTTGCCGGTCGCGGTGGCCACGGCGGCCTCGGCCGCCACGGCGGCGAGCCGGGCGGCGTTGTAGTCGACTTCGGAGATGGCGTTGCTGTGGAACAGCGCCTCACTGCGCCGCAGCTGCGCCGTGGCATTGGCGAGCTGCGCGCGCGCCTTGTCGAGGCTCGCCTGCGCCTGTGTCAGGTTCTGCTGCGGGATACGCGGGTCGATGCGTGCCAGCAGCTGGCCCTTCTTCACTTCATCGCCCGTCTGGACCGGCATGTCGAGGATCTGCCCCCACGCCTTCGACTTGACGCTGAACGTCAGGATCGGCCGGACCAGACCTTGGGCGACGACCGTCACGACCACGTCGCGGCGCACGACGGGGACCTTCTCGTAGAGCGGAGCGGTCTCCGCCTTCTGGCAGGCGACGGCGAGCACTGCGGCCGCGGCGGTTCGGGCAGTTGCCCTCACGCGCGTCGCTCCGTCTGCTGGTCGCGCTCCACGAGCCCGTCCCGCAGGTGGATCTGGCGGCGCGCGTGCGCGGCGATGTCTTGCTCGTGGGTCACGAGCACGATGGTCTGGCCGGTGTGGTGCAGCTCCTCGAACAGGCGCATGATCTCCTCGCCGGTGGCGGAGTCGAGGTTCCCGGTCGGCTCGTCGGCGAGCAGGATCGAAGGCTCGTTGACCAGCGCCCGCGCGATCGCCACGCGTTGCCGCTGCCCGCCCGACAGCTCATTCGGACGGTGAGCCATACGGTCGGCGAGCCCGACCCGATCGAGCGCCCGCGACGCCTGGGCGCGGCGCTCCTTGGCGGGCTTCCCCGCGTAGATCAGTGGCAGCTCGACGTTGTGCAGCGAGTCGGCCCGCGGCAGCAGGTTGAACGTCTGGAACACGAAACCGATCTCCTTGTTGCGGATGCGCGCGAGCTCGTCGTCCGACAGGTCGGACACCTTCTGGCTGTTGAGCCAGTATTCCCCGCTGCTGGGCGTGTCGAGGCAGCCGATCAGGTTCATGAGCGTGGACTTGCCCGAGCCGGAGGGTCCCATGACCGCGACGAACTCGTTGCGCTTGATCTGGACGTCCACGCCGCGCAGCGCATGCACGACCTCGCCGCCCATGTCGTAGTCGCGCTTCAGCTTGTGAGTCAGGATCACGATGTCGGGCAGCGGCGTGTCGCCGGTACGGAAGGTGGCGGGTTGCGTGCTGGTCATAGAGAGCGTCCCACGAGCGCCTCGAGCTGGGCGCGCGCGATGAGGTAGTTGTAGCGGGCCTGCACCTGGTTGACCTCGGCCTGGGTCAGGTTGGCCTCGGCGGTGAGCAGGTCGAGCAGCGTCGCGGCGCCGAGCCGATAGCGCTCCTGCTGGACGCGGAGCGCCTCCGCCGCCGCGGCGACGTTGGCGACGCTGATGTCGATCTGCGCATGGGCGGTGAGTACGGCGGCCGCCTGTTGGGTGAACTGGGCGCTGATCTGGCGGCGCGTGTCCGCGGCCGTCGCGGTCGCCACGTCGCGCTGCACCGAGGCCGACACCTGGTTCGCCTCGCGGGTGAATCCGTTGAAGAGCGTCCAGCTGAGCGAGAAACGGAGCCCCCAATTGTTCTTGTAGGGCCCGGTGGTCGCCCCTGGCTGGAGCGCGAACCGGCCGAGGCTGTCGGAGCCGGCATAGCCGTTCGAATAGGACGCCGACAGGGTGGGCCAGTACTCCGCGTGCGCCACGCCAACGAGCGCTGCGGCGGCGCGGGCCTTCGCTTCCGCCTGCCGTACCTGAGGCGAGGAGTCCAGCGCCTCCGCCCGGAGCGCCGCCGTGTCGGGGAGCGGCGGCAACGTGGTATCAGGGAGAGCGCGCACAGGCTGGTCCACGCCGACCTGACGCCCGAGCGTCGCCTGGGCCGCGGCCAGATTCGCCTGCGCCTGGAGGAGCGCGAGCTGAGCACTGCCGAGGTCCACGGTTGACGTGAGCGTATCGGACCGCGTGGCGGCCCCCGCCTGGAACTTGTTCACCGAGATCTTGAGCTGGGCCTTGGCGCGCTCGAGTTGAGCCTGCGCCACGCGCACCAGATCCTCGTCGGCGAGCGCCGTAAAGAAAAGCTGCGCCGTCGTCGCCCTCACCTGGTTGCGCTGGTTGACGAAGCCGGCGTCGGCGGCGTCCGCCGTGGCGGCGGCGGCGCTCCGAGTAGCGAAGCGCCTGAAGCCGTCGAACAGATCGAGGCTGACGCCGATCGAGCCGTTGTAGGACGTATTCGTGGCGCTCACGATCTGCCCCGTCGAGTTGAGGCGGTTGGTGCCCCCCATACTCGAGCCGCCGCTCATGGTGAGGGACGGGAGGAAGGCGCCCGTCGCGGAGCGTTCTCCGGCGCCGGCGTTCCGCTGGTCACCCCGCGCCTGGATGACCGTTGGCTGCACCGCGAGCGCGTGCTGCACCGCTTCCGCGAGCGTCACCTGTATTTGTTGCCCGGGCGCGGCGCGGACGAACACACCGAGCGCCGGCACCACCGCAAGGAATCGCCACATCCTACCTGTGCTCCTTGCTCCCCGTATCCGCTCCCCTGCGTTGATGCTCGAACCGTGCCACAAGGTCGCGGTAGCGACTCTGCTGCGCCGGCGTGAGCTGGGCGCCGATCTCGGCCTGGAGGACCGCACGCAGCGAATCGGCGCGGGGGTGGACCTGCTTCCAGATCGCCTCCATTTCGGCGCGGTGGCGGTCGAGGATCGTCCGCACTGAGTCCTGCTGCGCGGCCGAGAGGTCGAGCTCCTTCG
>WNGI01003242.1_pt1 | contig 19753 bp, 19 predicted proteins | sample 5400621 | NCBI WGS metagenome assembly WNGI01 (sample SAMN13153374, study PRJNA577476) | soil metagenome | isolation source: 20 cm soil or saprolite under Garry oak tree replicate 1 | place: USA:California | collected 2016-06-15
ATGGGCGGTCCGGTCGAGCTGACGGAGGCGGCCTGGCGGCGCGTGCTCGACGTCAACGTGACCAGCATGTTCCTCACCTGCAAGCACGTCCTGCCGACCATGGAGCGCCAGCGCAGCGGCGCCATCGTCAACATCTCCTCGCTCGCCGCGATCCGGGCGGCGCCGTACCCGATGCTCGTGTACAACACCTCGAAGGCCGCCGTGAACGGTCTCACCCGCTCGATCGCGATGCAGTACGCCGACCGCGGGATCCGCGCCAATGCCATCATGCCCGGCTTGATCGAGACGCCGATGGCCATGGAGGGCATCGCCGCGGGCCTCGGCATCCCGCGTTCGGAGCTGAAGCGCCGGCGCGACGCCGCGGTCCCGATGAAGCACATGGGCGAGGCGTGGGACGTGGCCTGGGCGGCGGTCTACCTGGCGTCGGACGAGGCCCGGTACGTGACCGGCGTCCTGCTACCCGTCGACGGAGGCGTCACGCTCAAGGGGTGACCGGAGCGCGACCCAAGATTCTCCGCGCGCGAAGCGCGCGGCCGAGCGAAGCGAGCGGGGAGTCAGGACCCGCGGGGCTTCGCCCGGCGGGGCGATGGGTGGAACCCCTCGCGTAGATTAGTGCTCGTGGTGCCCGAGCACGAAGAACGCCCAGAAGAGAGCCGCCGCGAGCGGCGGCCAGGCGAGGATCGCGATCAGGTTCCGTGGCAACGCCGCCCGCCGCGCCACCACCCATCGGTCGAACCGCAGAACCTCGAGCATCAGGAGCGGCGTGACGAGCGCGTACGTGACGATCAGGATCGCGCGCAGGTGGCGCAAGTGAATGGTCACGGTGACGACGTGCACCAGCGTCAGGATCGCGGCCGCGTAGAGAAGTCGCTGCGCCGGTTTCCACGATCGCCCCATGCGCCGCATGAGCGCGGGGAGCGACATGACGGAGAGGGCACACAGCACGGCGAGCGCCAGCAGACCGGCGAGGAGGGATCGCGCGAAATAGCCACTCCAGTACCGCAGCCCCTCGAGGCCGCCCACGAGCCGATAGAAGCCGAAGTAGGAGTGGAGCAACGCGAACCAGCAGGCGGAGACGCCGAGCGCGCGTCGTGCCCGCGGACCGGCCTCGACCCGCATCGCCGTCGTACCCGCGACGGCGCCGGTGAGGAGCGTCAGATACAGGAAGAGGAACGCCGCGCCGGCGTACCACTGGGTCTCGTGGAATGCCGGCTCGGTGTGCGGCGACGTCAGCAGCACGAGCCCCGACAGCAGGACGCTCGCCGTGTAGATCGCCGCCGACGCCATCCGCGGCCCCGTGTACCTCGCGGCGAACCGGCAGGAAATGCGCCCGTCGGCGGAATTTTCCCGCCGTCCGCCGGAGAGCGCTCTCCACACCCGGGTGCCGTGGTTGGCACCGCACATGCTCTGGATTGCATGGACGGACGTCGGAAGCGTGCCGTGATCCTGGGGCTCGCGGGCGCCGCGGCGGTGACCGCCGTCGCGCTGGCGACGGGCTTCATGGATCCGCTCTCTCTCACGATCACGATCGGCGGCGCGCTCGGCGTCACGCGCGCGACATACTCGCGGGCGCGACTGGCGAGCGCCTGGCGGCACGTCGCCGCGGCGCTCGAGGACGACACCGGCCCCGAGGAGGCCATCACAGCTCTCAAGCGGCTCGCGCGCGCGCACCGCACCGGCGGCGCACCCGCCCTCGAGCGTGCAGCGGAGGAGGAGGCGGACCCCTTCGTGCGCCGCGGGATCGCGCTCGCGCTCGAGTGCCAGGACGAGGAGGAGCTCGCCGACGTCCTCTTCGCCGAAGCGCGGCGAAATGCCGCGGAGATCGAGGCGGCACGCCAGGTGCTGGCCACGCTCGGGAAGCTCTTCCCGGCCTTCGGCTTGATCGGCACGCTGATCGGCCTCGTGCTCCTGCTCCGCCACCTGGTCGACCCGAGCCTCACCACGATCGGGCCCGGGCTCGGGATCGCGGTGCTGACGACGCTCTACGGGGCATTCTTCGCCAACGTCGTGATCCTGCCGCTCTCTGCCAAGCTGCATGCTCACCTCGCCCGCCGGAACCTGCGGAGCCAGATGCTGATCGACGGCATCCTGCTCGTGCACCGGCGGGAGTACCCCACGCGCATCGAGCGCGTGCTGCGCGCGCACGTGGGAGTCAGCGCCCCCGAGGGACCATGCCGTGTCGCCGAGCTCGGGCAGCGTGCGGCCTGACGAGCGACGCACCCTGGCGCTCGAGCCGGCGCCGCTGGACGACGACCAGACCGGCTGGCTCGTGACGTTCAGCGACCTGGTCCTGCAGCTCTTCGCCTTCGTCCTCGTGTCCGTCGTGCTTTCCGGCGGCGGACGGCCGTCGGCGGCGGTGCCGCCGGCGCCTCCGTCGGTCGAGGTTCCGGTGGTGGTGATTCCGGAACTACCGGCGAAGACCCCGGAGCCCGCTGTCGCAGCCGTTCCCGCGCCGCCCGACGACCCTCCGCCGCCGGAAGCGCCGGCGGCGCGCGTCGCGGCCGCGGGACGGAGCCTCCAGGAGTTCGTCGCGGCCGAGGGGCGCACCGACGCCGTTCAGGTGGCGGTCCGCGACTCCGATCTGATCGTCACGCTGAGCGACACGATCAGCTTCTCGTCGGGCAGCGCCGACCTCCTCGCCGCCGCCGCGCCGATCCTGCACCGCATCGGTGCGATGGCGCAGGCGTTGCCGGACTTCGACCTCGAGGTCGGGGGCCACACCGACGACCGGCCGATCCATACGGGCGGCTACCCCTCGAACCTCGAGCTCTCGCTCGCGCGCGCGGCGCGCGTCGTCCACGAGCTCACCGTCGAAACCCCGGAGCTCGCAGGACGTACGGTGGCCGCGGGCTACGGGGAGCACCGTCCCGTCGCATCGAATGCCGACGACCCGGGCCGGGCACGCAACCGCCGCGTCGAGATCCGGCTGCTTCCGCGTCCGGCAGTCGCTGGCGGCACATGAGGATCGCGATTTCCGGTTGACACGACCGGGTACACCCGACTGCATCCGCCGGTGAAATCCGGCGGATGATCGAAGTCGAGCGCTCTGATGCCTTCACACGACCCGGTCCCACAGCGGCACGGCGTCGGGCCGTCGGGCAGGAGTCAGCTCACCTCGACCGCGAGTCGCCTTCAGTGCAGAGAATCGTCGTCATCGTTGGAGTCGTCGTCCTCGCCGGCGGGACCTTCCGTCATGGCCATCGCCTCATGGACCGCCGCGACGATGTCTTCGTCGTCGGAGTCGGCGAGGTCATCGAGGATCTCCGCGGCTTCGTGCGGACGGATACTGGCTACGGCCTCGATCGCTGCCAGTAGCAGTGCCTTGTCGGTCTCCTCTGAAGTGACGAGAGCCACGACGTGTGGCCAAGCTGCATCCACTTCCCAGTTGCCTGCCGCAAGGACTGCCTCGCAGTGGATGTCCGGGTTCTTGCTGTCCAGGCTGCCATTCTGGTGGCCGAACGGGCCCGGGCAGACGGGATTGCCGGCTCCGTCCCGACGCCCGACACGCAGAGTCGGACCTCGCACCCATCGAGGAGGGCTACATGATGTGTCGTCTCGGCATGTGCTGGCGGCGTGGCGGACGGCTGCTGATCCCGCTGATCCTCGCCGCCGCCTTCGGGGGCTCACCGTCTCTTGCGGGAAGCGTGCACGTTTGGAGGGTCGGCACCTACCGGGGGATTTCCGGTCAGTTCCAGACCATCCAGGCTGCCGTCGATGCCGCCCAGCCGGGGGATTGGATACTGGTCGCACCCGGGGACTACCACGAGAACGGCTCGCCCGATCCCGCGCTGCCGGCGGGGGTGCTGATCCGCACGCCCGGCATCCATCTCCGCGGGCTCGATCGGAACGGCGTGATCGTCGACGGGACCCGCGCCGGCGCCCCGACGCCGTGCAGCTCCGACCCGGCCCTCCAGGTGACCGGGCGGGACGGGATCGAGGTCTACAAGACGAGCGGGACCTACATCGAGAATCTGACCGTCTGTAACTTCCTCACCGACCCCGCCACGGGCGAGCACGGCAACGAGATATGGTGGAACGGTGGCGACGGCAGCGGCCAGATCGGCATGCACACCTACTGGGGCAACTACCTCACCGCCAGCTCCACCTACTCGAACGGGACCGAGCACCCGCGCGGCGAGTACGGCATCTTCGTCAGCAACGCCGACGGTCCGGGGAGCATCAACTACTGCTACGCCAGCAACATGGGCGACGCCGCCTTCTACGTGGGCGCCTGCCCGAGCTGCAACGCCGTCCTCGACCACGACCGCGCGCAATACTCCGCGCTCGCCTACTCGGGCACCAACTCGGGCGGGAACCTGATCATCCAGAACTGCGAGTTCGACCACAACAAGACCGGGCTGGTCTCGAACTCGCAGAACAACGACGACCTTCCGTCGCCGCAGATCGGCCTCTGCCCGGCGGGCTCGCGCCCGGCCGTACCGGGCGCGGTCGGCTGCACGATCTTCATGAACAACTACTTCCACGACAACAACGACGCCGACGTGCCGGGCAGCGGCTCGGGGCTCTCGGGATCGGCGCCGGTCGGCACCGGCGTGGTGCTGGCGGGTACCGAGTACATCACGCTCTACAACAACCGGATCGAGCGGAACGGGGCCTGGGGCGTCCTGGTCGCCGACCTGCCCGACCAGGAGACACCGCCACCCGAGGCAACCTGCCAGGGCGGCCTCTACTACGACCCCACTACCCAGACCTGCTACTACCAGGCCTTCGGCAATTACGTCTGGAACAACCGGTTCGCCGACAACGGGTTCTTCGGCAACCCCACCAACGGCGATATCGGCCTCGCCACCACGCTTCACGACCCCGGCAACTGCTTCAACACGAACACCGACCCGGCCGGGCTCACCACCGACCCCCCGGACCTGCAGAGCCCGCCGTACAATCCGTGCGGGAGCGCGAACGCCGGCGACATGGGCCCCCTGGCGGCGGAGGCGCTCTGCGCCACCCAGCTGCTGGCCCCCTGCCCGAGCCTCCCTGGCGCGACGTACCCGCGACCCGACCCCACCTTCACGCTCCCCCCGATTCCGGCCGAGCCGGGAATGCCCGACCCCTGCGCGGGCGTGCCGCGCAACCCGTGGTGTCCGCGATGATCGCCTTCGCGGCATTCCTTCTGCTGCTCGTCGCGCCGACCGTCGCGGCTGTAGTAACGATAACCGGGGAGCTGAGGATGGTCGGCAAGCTCCGGACGACCCGCGGGCGGGGAATGAGCCTGGAAATGTCCGGCCACCGGAGCGTCACCGCGTAGCAATGATGCGGTGGGCTTCAGGCCGCTCGCAGGCTGAGCTCGAGACCGAGCACCTCTGAAAGCCGCCGGAGGCTCCTCAGGGTGGGGTTGCTCTTCCCCGGCATCTCGAACTTCCTGTACGCCTGCTGGCTCATCCCTAGCGTGTCAGCGACCTGTGCCTGGGTGAGGCCACGGCGCTTGCGGGCGGAGAGGATCGCCAGGGGAATCGCGACGTCGACGTCCGGGACGATGAGGTGGTATCCACGTGCGCGGCGAACCCTACCCGGAGGGATTTCATCACCCTTGCTGATCGCCACGAAAAGCCAACCCGACAGTGCTTCGCGCCCGTGATCGAGAGCTTCCCGAATCGTCTTGCCTTCGGTAAGGCATCCGCGGAGATCGGGGAACTCGACGAGGTAGCCGCCCCTCTGCTTCGTGATCCTGGCGTAGTAGCCGCTCTGCCCGATTTCGCCGACACCGCCTCTCTTTTCCTTGCGGCTCATTTCAGTCCCGCCTCCTTCAGTAGCCGGCCCAGCAGGCCCTTCCCGAGATCCGTCCCCGCATGGACGGGAACGGAGAGTGTCTTGCCGCCCTTACGGAGGATGTGATGCGATCCGCGGATGTGTTCCAGCGTCCAGCCATGTTGCCGAAGGAGCCTGACGAGATCCCTGCCCGTCACCAAAGGACAATACAGCCCAGGAGTTGTACGAGGCAAGGAGCTGCGCGACGAAGCAGGCCTGGGCGTAGAACCGGCCGGCGAGCGCGGCACGGCCGAAGCGATAGTCGTCGGTCGCCTGCCTGAGCCAGAGCCGGCCGTCCCCTCGTCGCGACGCCACCGGCGGCGCCTATTGCAGCGCAGCTACACGGGCGCACGGTGCGCTCGGCGTCAGGCCGACCGCGCCGCGAACGGCCGGAGTGCCCGCCGCCGCCCGCGCGCGAACCAGAGCCGGAAGCGGTCGAGGTACAGGTACACGACCGGCGTCGTGTAGAGCGTCAGCAGCTGGCTCACGATGAGCCCGCCCACGATCGCGATGCCGAGCGGACGCCGCAGCTCCCCGCCCACCCCGGCGCCGATCGCGAGCGGCAGGCCGCCGAGCAGCGCCGCCATGGTGGTCATCATGATCGGCCGGAAGCGCAGCAGGCAGGCCTCGTAGATCGCCGCCTCAGGCGGCGTTCCTTTCGTCCGCTCCGTCTCGAGCGCGAAGTCGATCATCATGATCGCGTTCTTCTTGACGATGCCGATCAGCAGGATGATGCCGATCAGCGCGATCACGCTCAGGTCCATGCGGCAGAGGAGGAGCGCCAGGATGGCGCCGACGCCGGCGGAGGGCAGGGTGGAGAGGATCGTGAAGGGATGGATGTAGCTCTCGTAGAGGATGCCGAGGACGATGTAGACCGTCACCAGCGCGGCGAGGATCAGGACCGGCTCGTTGGCGAGCGACGCCTGGAAGGCCTGCGCCGTGCCCTGGAAGCTCGCGCGGACGCCGGGCGGCATGCCGATCTCGCGCGCGGCGCCTTCGATCGCGGTGATCGCGTCGCCCAGCGCGACGCCGGGGGCGAGGTTGAACGAGAGCGTCACGGCGGGGAACTGGCTCTGGTGGTTCACGGCCAGCGCGGCTGTCGTCGGCGCGAACCGCGCGATCGCGCCGAGCGGGACCAGCTGGCCGCTGCGCGACGGGATGTACACCGCCTTCAGCGTCTCGGGGCTCTGCCAGAACCGCGGCGCGACCTCCATCACGACGTGGTACTGGTTCAGCTGCGTGTACATCGTCGACACCTGCCGCTGGCCGAAGGCGTCGTAGAGCGTGTCGTCGATGGCCTGGGTGGTGACCCCGAGCCGCGCCGCGGTGTCGCGGTCGATCGCGAGCGACATCTGAAGACCGCCGTTCTGCTGATCGGTGCTCATGTCGACCAGGCCCGGCAGCGTCTGGAGCCGGGCCATCATGCGCGGCGCCCAGTGGTTCAGCTCGCGGAGGTCGTCGTCCTGGAGCGTGAACTGGAAGAGCGCGTTGCTGAGCCGGCCACCCACGCGGATGTCCTGGATCGCCTGGAGGAAGCAGCTCGCGCCGGCGACCCGCGCGAGCTGCGGTCGCAGGCGCGCGATGACGTCGTCGGCGCTGAGCTTCCGTTCCGCGAGCGGCTTCAGCGCGACGAACAGCCGTCCCGTGTTGCCCGTTCCCTGGTTGCCGCCGGTGAATCCCGCGACCGTGTCCACGGCCGGGTCCTCCATCAGGATTCTCACGAACTGCGCGAGCTTGTCCTGCATCGCCTGGAACGACGTCGCCTGATCGGCTTGCAGCGCGCCCATCAGGCGGCCGTTGTCCTGCTCCGGGAAGAACCCCTTGGGCACGACCGCGAACAGATACACGTTGACCGCCACCGTGAGCGCCGCGACGAGCATCGTGAAGCGCGGGTGGCGGAGCACCCATGAGAGGCTCGTGTCGTACGCGTGGAGGAGGGCGTCGAAGGCGCGCTCGCTGAGCCGGTAGAGCCGCCCGTGCTTCTCCCCACGCTCGGAGCGCAGCAACCTGGCGCACATCATCGGCGTGGTGGTGAGCGACACGATCAGCGACACCCCGACCGCCGCCGACAGCACCACGGCGAACTCGCGGAACAGTCGGCCGACGATGCCGCCCATCAGGAGGATCGGGATGAACACGGCGACCAGCGACGTGCTCATCGACAGCACGGTGAACCCGACCTCGCGCGCCCCGCGCAGCGCCGCCTCGAACGGCCGGAGCCCTCGCTCGAGGTGCCGGGTGATGTTCTCGATGACGACGATCGCGTCGTCGACGACGAACCCGGTGGAGATGGTGAGCGCCATCATCGACAGGTTGTCGATGCTGTAGCCGAGCAGGTACATGATGCCGAACGTGCCGATCAGCGAGAGCGGCACCACGACGCCGGGGATCGCCGTCGCCCAGGCGTTCCGCAGGAAGAAGAAGACGACGAGCACGACGAGGGCGATGGCGATCAGCAGCGTGATCTCCACGTCGGTGATCGCGGCGCGGATGGTGGTGCTCCGGTCGATCATCACCGAGAGGTCGATCGCGCCGGGCATCGACTCGCGCAGCCGGGGCAGCAGCGCCTTCACGCGATCGACGGTGGCGATGATGTTGGCGCCGGTCTGCCGGAAGATGATGACGAGCACCCCGGGCTTGCCGTTGGCGATGCCCGTGGTGCGGACGTCCTCGACCGAGTCCTGCACGTCAGCGACGTCGGCGAGACGTACGGCGGCGCCGTCCCGATACGCGACGATCAGCGGCCGGTACTGCGCCGCGCGCAGCAGCTGATCGTTGGCGTTGATCTTCCAGGCCCTGGTGCCGTCGGCGACCTCGCCCTTCGGTCGGTTCGCATTGGCGGCGGCGAGCGCGGACCGGACGTCGTTCAGCCCGATGCCGTGGTTCGTGAGCACCGCCGGGTCGAGCTCGACGCGGACGCCGGGCAGCGAGCTGCCGCCGACGACCACCTGTCCGACGCCTTCCACCTGCGCGAGCTTCTGCTGCAGGATCGACGACGCGACGTCGTACATCCGGCTCGTGTCGAGGGTCTCGGACGTGAGCGCCAGGATGAGGACGGGCGCGTCCGCCGGGTTGACCTTCCGATAGGTCGGGTTGTTCGGCAGATTGGTCGGGAGCTGGCCGCGCGCCGCGTTGATTGCGGCCTGGACGTCGCGCGCGGCGGCGTCGATGTTCCGCCCGAGGTCGAACTGCAGCACGATCGACGTCGAGCCGAGCGCGCTCTGCGAGGTGATCTCGGTGACGCCGGCGATGCGGCCGAACTGGCGCTCGAGGGGCATCGCCACCGCCGAGGCCATCGTCTCCGGGCTGGCACCCGGGAGCGCGGCGGACACCTGGATCGTCGGGAACTCGACCTGGGGCAGGGGCGAGACCGGGAGCAGCCGGAAGGCGATGAGCCCGGCCATGGCGAGCGCGATCGTCAGCAGCGTGGTGGCGACGGGCCGGCGGACGAACGGACCCGAGATGTTCACCGCGCCACCGCGAGCCGCTGCTCGACGGGCGGCTCCGGCCGGCGCCGGCGCCCCACCCGGCGGGCCAGCCGGTCGAACGCGAGGTAGACGACCGGCGTCGTGTAGAGCGTGAGGAGCTGGCTCACGAGGAGGCCGCCGACGATCGCGATGCCGAGCGGACGGCGCAGCTCCGCGCCGACGCCGCTGCCGAGCGCCAGCGGCAGGCCGCCGAGGAGCGCCGCCATCGTCGTCATCATGATCGGCCGGAAGCGGAGCAGGCACGCCTCGTAGATCGCCTCGTCCGGCGACTTGCCCGCGTCGCGCTCCGCCTCGAGCGCGAAGTCGATCATCATGATCGCGTTCTTCTTGACGATGCCGATCAGCAGGATGATGCCGATCAGCGCGATCACGTCGAGCGCCGTGCCGCAGAGGAGCAGCGCCACGATTGCCCCGACGCCGGCCGAGGGCAGCGTCGAGAGGATCGTCAGCGGATGGATGTAGCTCTCGTAGAGAATGCCGAGCACGATATAGACCGTGACCAGCGCGGCCAGGATGAGCAGCGGCTCGTTGGCGAGCGACGCCTGGAAGGCCTGGGCGGTGCCCTGGAAGCTCGCGCGGATGCTCGGCGGCAGGCCGATGTCGCGCGCGGCGCGCTCGATCGCGGCGACCGCGTGGCCGAGCGCGACGCCGGGTGCCAGGTTGAAGGACAGCGTGACGGCGGGGAACTGGCCCTGATGGTTGACGGCGAGCGCGGCGCTCGTCGCCGTGACGCGCGTGAACGTGCCGAGCGGCACCGAGGCGCCCGTCGCGGCGCGGACGTACAGGTCCTTCAACGACTCGGGGCTCTGCTGGAAGGTCGGCTGTACCTCGAGGACGACGTGATACTGGTTCAGCTGGGTGAAGATGGTGGACACCTGGCGCTGACCGAACGCGTCGTAGAGCGTGTCGTCGATCGCCTGCGGCGTGATGCCGAGGCGCGACGCCGTGTCCCGGTCGATGGCGAGCGAGGCCTCGAGGGCGCCGGTCTGCTGGTCGCTCGCCACGTCGCGCAGCTCGGGCAGCGCCTCGAGCTTCTCGAGGAGCCGCGGTACCCACGTCTCGAGCTCGTCGGGATCCGCGGACTCGACCGCGTACTGGTACTGCGTGCGGCTCACGCGGTCCTCGACCGTCAGGTCCTGCACGGGCTGCATGAAGAGCGTGATGCCATGCACCGCGGCGAGCTCGGACTGCAGGCGGCGGATCACGTCGCTGGCGCTGACCCGGCGGTCGGCCAGCGGCTTCAGGTTGATCTGGATGCGGCCGCTGTTGGCGGTGGTGTTGATCCCGTCGACGCCGATGAACGAGGAGAGGCTCTGGACGGCCGGGTCGCGGAGGATCACGGCCGCCAACGCCTGCTGGCGATCCGCCATCGCGGTGAAGGAGATCGTCGTTGGCGCCTCGGAGACGCCCAGGATCACGCCCGTGTCCTGCACGGGGAAGAAGCCCTTCGGTACGACCAGGTAGAGGACAACGGTGGCGACCAGTGTTCCCACCGCGACCACGAGCGTCGCGGTCTGGCGCTCCAGCACCCAGCGCAGCGTCGTGCCGTAGCGGTCGATGAGCGTTTTGAAGAACCGTTCCGAGGCGCGGTAGAAGCGGCCCTCCTCGCCGCGGCTCCGGAGCAGGCGCGCGCTCATCATCGGCGTCAGCGTGAGCGAGACGACCGCGGAGACGAGGATCGCGACGCTCAGCGTGACCGCAAATTCGCGGAAGAGCCGGCCCACCACGTCGCCCATGAAGAGCAGCGGGATCAGCACGGCGATGAGCGACACGGTGAGCGACACGATCGTGAAGCCGATCTGCGCCGACCCCTCGAGCGCGGCCTGGAGCGGCGGGGCGCCGTCCTCGATGTAGCGGGCGATGTTCTCGATCATCACGATCGCGTCGTCGACGACGAAGCCCGTCGAGATCGTGAGCGCCATGAGCGAGAGATTGTCGAGGCTGTACCCGAGCAGGTACATGACCCCGAAGGTGCCGACGATCGAGAGGGGCACGGCGACGCTCGGGATGATGGTGGCCGACGGGCTCCGCAAGAAGAGGAACAGCACCATCACCACGAGCGCGACGGTGAGCATCAGGGAAAACTCCACGTCGTGCACCGACGCGCGGATCGTCGTGGTGCGGTCGGTCAGGACCTTCACCTGGACCGAGGGGGGCAGCGCGGTGGAGAGCTGCGGCAGCAGCCGCTCGATCCGGTCGACCACGCCGATGATGTTCGCGCCCGGCTGGCGCTGGATGTTCATGATGACGGCGGGTACGCCGTCCATCCACGCCGCCTGCTTCACGTTCTCGGCGTCGTCCTTCACGTCGGCGACGTCCGACAGGCGGACGGGCGCGCCGTTCCGATAGGCGACGACCAGCTTCCGGTAGTCGTCGCTCGAGAGCAGCTGATCGTTGGCGTCGATCGCGTACGCCTGCGTGGTGCCCTCGAAGTTGCCCTTCGCCTGGTTGACGTTTGACTGCGCGATCGCGGCGCGCACGTCTTCGAGGCCGATCTCGTAGGCGGCGAGCGCCGTCGGGTTCGCCTGGATGCGCACGGCCGGCTTCTGCCCGCCGCTGAGGCTCACCAGGCCGACCCCCGGGAGCTGCGAGATCTTCTGCGCGAGGCGGGTGTCGGCGAGGTCCTGCACCTTCGACAGCGGCAGCGCGTCGGAGGTTAGCGCGAGCGTCAGGACCGGCGCGTCGGCCGGGTTCGTCTTGCTGTAGATCGGCGGGTTCGGGAGGTCGCGCGGCAGGTACGTGGCGGCCGCGTTGATCGCCGCCTGCACCTCCTGCTCGGCGACGTCGATGCTCAGCTCGAGCGCGAACTGGAGCGTGATCACCGAGCTCCCGAAGGAGCTCGTCGAGAGCATCTCCTTGAGACCCGGCATCTGGCCGAACTGCTTCTCGAGCGGCGCCGTCACCGACGACGCCATGACGTCGGGCCCGGCGCCCGGGTAGAAGGTGAGCACCTGGATCGTCGGATAGTCGACCTGCGGCAGCGCCGAGACCGGCAGCTCGTGGTAGGCGATGGTACCGGCCAGCATGATCGCCGCCATGAGCAGCGAGGTGGCGACCGGCCGCAGGATGAAGAGCCGCGAAGGGTTCATGCCGCCGGCTTCGAATGCGTCCCGTTGTGCTCCGTCTCGCGCGCCTGCACCAGCGTGCCCTCGCGCAGCTTGTCGACGCCCTCGATCACGACGACGTCGCCGGCCGCGAGCCCGGACTCGATCGCCGCCTCGGTGCGTCCCGCCGGGCCGACGGTCAGCGTCCGGACCTCCACCGTGTGATCGGGCTTCACCGCGTAGGCAAAGGTACCGCGCGGACCGCGCTGGATCGCGGCGACCGGCACGATGACCGTTCCGCGCTTGACGTCGAGGAGCAGGTGCACGTTGACGAATTGGTTGGGGAAGAGGGCGCCGTCCTCGTTCTGGAAGACCGCCTTCAACCGCACCGTTCCCGTGCTCTGGTCGATCTGGTTGTCGACGGTCAGCAGCGTGCCGGACGCGATCCGGTTCTGATCGCTTCGGTCGAACGCGTCGGTCTCGAGCTGCTCGCCCGCGTTCAGCTTCTTCATGATGGCCGGGAGGTTGTCCTCGGGGATCGTGAAGAGGACGGCGATTGGCTGGAGCTGCGTGATGACCACCACACCGTTGGCGTCGTTGGCGTGGACGAGGTTGCCGGGGTCGACGAGTCGGAGGCCAGTGCGGCCGCCGATCGGTGCGGTGATGCGCGCGTAGGTGAGCTGGAGCTTGGCGCTGTCGATCGCCGCCTGGTCCGCCTGGATCGCGCCCTCGAACTGTCCCGCCTTCGCCACCTGGTCGTCGAGCTCCTGCTGCGAGACCACTTTCTCCGCGTGCAGCCGCCGGTAGCGCGCGAGCGTGCGACGGGCATCGTCGAGCTGCGCCCGGTCGCGCGCGAGCTGGCCTTGGGCCTGCTCCAGCTGCACCTGGAACGGACGCGGGTCGACCTCGGCGAGCAGGTCCCCCTCCTGGACGGGCTGCCCTTCGCGGAAGGCGACGTTGACCAGCTGGCCGTCGACGCGGCTCTTCACGGTGACGGTGTGGAAGGCGGTGACCGAGCCGAGCCCGGTCAGGTAGACGGGCAGGTCGCCGGCGCGCGCCGTCGCGACCACTACCGGCACGGCCGGGCGCTTGGCCGACTGCGCCGCGGACGTCGGACGGCCGCCGAGCATCGCACGGAGCCAGTACGCGCCGGCGGCGAACACGACGAGCGCGACCAGCCACAGCCAGCGCCGGCGCGACGTTTCCGAGCTCATGCGCGCGCGCGCCGTTTCAGGGCGACGATCCGCCGCCCGCTGCGCGTCCCGACGCCGCGCATGAAGACGTCGACCACCGCGGCCACCAGGTCATCCAGGCGGTCGCCGTCGGCGCGATAGCGGTTCACGCCCCGCATCATGCCGAGCAGCATCTCCGTGGCAATCCGTGTGTCGACCGCCCGCACATGGCCGGCCGCCACTGCCGCCTCGAGCGTGTCGCGGATGACGCGCGAGAGAGCACTCCGGTAGCGAAGCCACTCCCGTGCCTCGCCGGTCATCTTGTGCTCGCTCCGGTGGATCAGCGAAAAGAAGAAGCGTCGATCCCAGAAGAAGGCGAGCGTCCGGTGCACGATGCGGCGGACCTTCTGCGCCGGCGGCTCCTCCGTTCCGACCGCGGTTTCGAGCTCGGTACGCAGCCGCTGGATGCCGTCGAACATGACGGCGAAGAACAGGTGCTGCTTGCTGGGAAAATACCGGTAGAGCGTGCCCTTGCCGACGCCGCACTCCTCCACCACGTCGTCCATCTGGACCTCGTGGTAGTCCCGTCGCGCGAAGATTGTCTCGGCGGCGCGCAGGATGCGGTCGCGGAGGCCCGGCGTGGGCGGGCGTCCACGCCGGCGACGGGGAAAAGTGGGGTGGGAAAGGGGCGCCGACATTTATTTACGGACCGGTCCGTTTCACAATTACGCCGGTCGCGCGCTGGGTCAAGCCGGGCCGTCGGCGCCCCCACCGTCGTCAGTCGGCGCCGTCCGCGCCGAGCAGCTGGTGCATCTGGGCATGGGACGTTGCGCACCTCGAGCGCGGCGGCCAGTCGCTCGTGCATCAGGTCGTTGTGTGCCGTGGCCGCCCGCTGGAACACGGCGTCGAGGTCCTTCGCGGTCACGTCGCCCGTGCCGAAGAGCTCGTCGGCGACCGCCTGACTGGCCGCCTTGTCGGTCGCGAACAGCTGTTGCAGCTTCGGCCGGTGCGCCGTGAAGATGTCGTCGACTTTCTGGCGCTGGTCGGCGCTCAGGTCGAGCGCGTGGAGCATGCGGCCGCCGAACAGCATGTCGTGCCCGCAGCCTCCGTGACCGCCGCCGCCACGCCCGAAGGCGAATGCCCCGCCGGTGAGCGCGAGCGCAAGGGCGCCAGCGCCGAGGATGGTCTTCGTCATGTCAGCTCTCCCTGCTGTCGTCGTCGTCATCGCCGTCGCTCTCGGTGCCGTCGCCCGAGTCGGTATCGTCGTCCTGGGCCTGTATCTCGGCGCCGACGCCCGGCGCGTGGGCCGACGCGAGCGACGGCGGCTCGGTTGTCCCCCGGTCGGACGCGGCCGGCACGGCGCGGCTGACGGTGGCCGCCAGGCTGAGCGCGCCGGCGGCGAGGATGCTCTTCCAAGGATTCGTCACGGCTTCATCTCCTTCTCCCCCTGTTGCTCTATTGAACGACGGAATCCGGGGTTCGGTTGACCCCCGTGCGCGATCGCGCCGGCGCGGTGTCAACCGCGGCGAGGCGTGCTTCGTTAGAGAGGGTGTGCCCCGAAGGGAGGCCGGCTGAGCGTCGTGGGAGCAGGGACCTCGTATGAGAAGCTCGACAACGCGCAACGCCCGCGCGTCGAGCGCCTCTGTCGCCTGCTCCTCGCCGACGTCCACGAGGCGCAAGACGTCGCGCAGGAGGTTCTCATCAAGCTCTTCCGAGCACAGCAGGCGAGACATGCGGGGATGGCCTGGGACCCGTGGGTGACGCGGGTGACGGTCAATGCGTGTCGCGATCGTCGCCGCTCCGCGTGGTGGCGACGGGTGCGCGACGGACACGCGCCGCTTATCGAGGAGCATCTGACCGGCCCGGGGTCGAGCCCCGAGGATGCACTGGTGGCGGCCGAGACCCGGCACCGCATCTGGGCGGCGTTTCGCCACTTGTCGCGGCGCCAGCAGGAGGTGTTCGCGCTCCGGCACGTCGAGGGGTTCTCCACGGCGGAGGTCGCCGAGACCCTGGACTTGAGCACCGGCAGCGCCAAGCGCCACCTCTTTCGCGCCGTGCAGCGGTTGCGCGATGCGCTTCAGGGGACGCCATGACGGGATGCCTGCCCGACCGTGTCCTCTGGGATCTCTCGGAAGGTGACGGAGCTGACGGGGACCGCGAGCATCTCGCCGGCTGCCGGTTCTGCCAGTGGCGGACGCGCCGCCTCGCCCACGACGTCAAGGTGATCGGGGCCGTGCTGCACGGCGTGCCGCCGCCGGAGTCCGTGCCGATGGAAGCGCCGCCGGTTCGCACGCCCTGGGCGGCAGCGGCGGCGCTGGCCGCGATCAGCCTGGCACTCGTGTGGACGGTCCGGCGACCGCCGGCAGCGCGGCCCGCGGCGCAGGTGGAACGCACCGCCATGCCGGTGCTGGAAGCGGTGTCGCACGCGGTGTTTCCCGACGCGGGGATCGAGAACGCGCTCGGCTCCGCCGCGCCGTCGGAGCTCGAGCTGATGGCTGCCGCGGTCGATGCCGCGGTGCCCTGTGAGTGGCAGCCGGGCGGCTGTGAGGAACTGCAATGACTCGGAGGATCGGATGATGAACGCACTCTGGAGGACGACCATCCTCGGCGTCGCGACGGTCATGCTGGCCGTCGCGCCCGTGTACGGGCACGGCTTCGGTGGTCCGGGCGGGCCGGGCATGGGTGGCGGCCGCGGGATGCTGTTCCCCGCGCTCTTGCGGGCGCTCGATCTCAGTCCCGAGCAGCGGAGCCAGGTGGAGCAGATCATGTCGCGGCACCGAAGCAAGCTCGCGCCCGTGCTCGAGCAGCTCCGTGCGGCGCACGACGATCTCACGTCGAAGCTCCTCGGGACGGGCGCGGTGGGCACCGCCGACGTGAACTCCGCGATCGCCCACATCGGACAGCTCCAGCAGCAGGTGATGCAGGAGTGGGCGTCGGCGGCGCTCGAGGCGCGGGCGGTGCTGACGCCGGATCAGCTCGAGAAAGCGGCGCACATCAAGCGACAGCTCGACTCGTTGCGCTCGCAGATGCAGGGGCTGCTCGGAACGCCGGGCGTGGACGGACCGTTCGAATGATGGCTCACGGCTTGATGACGCCGAGCGGATAGATCGGCACGAGATTCCGCTCGAGGAACGCCGGTCCCTGGTCGGGCGGCACGAACCAGTCCGTTGGGCACATCGTCAGGATCTCGACCAGCGAGAACCCCTTGCCGTCGAGCTGCGTGCGAAACGCGTCGTGCAGGTACTGGCGCGCGAGCTTGATGCCCGACGGCGTGTGCACCGCGGCCCGCGCGACGTAGGCCGAGCCGTCGAGCTGCGCGATCAGCTCGGCGATCCGGATCGGATTCCCGTGGCGCTCGCGGTCGCGGCCACCGATCGTGGTCTTCGTGTGTTGCCCGAGGACGGTGGTGGCGGTCATGTGGCCGCCGGTCTCGCCGAACACGGCGTTGTTGAACACGACCGCCGTGAACTTCTCCCCCCGGGCCGCGGCGTGGAGCACCTCCTGCAGCCCCTCCGACACCATGTCGCCGTCGCCCTGCATGGTGAAGACGAACGCGTCGGGGCGCACGCGCTTGACGCCCGTCGCCACGGACGGCGCGCGACCGTGCAGCGCCTGCAGGACGTCGACGTCCATGATCATCGGGAAGGCCGTGTAGCATCCGATCCCCGCGACGCAGATCGTGCGCTCGCGGAGCCCGAGCTCGCCGATCAGCTCGAGGATCGTGCGCAGCGCGACGGGCTCTCCGCAGCCCGGACAGAGCGAATGCTCCGTCCGGAGCAGCAGGTCGGTCGTCTCGAACACCTTCTCGAGGTGGCTCATGCCGCGTACACTGCTTCGATGCGCTCGAGGATGTAATCGACGTTCAGCAGCGGGCCGACGCCGAACCCGGAGTGGTCGTGGCTGATGCCGCCGATCGCGTGCACGGGAACGCGACCGCGGACCGCGAGCTCGACGTCCTCGATCATCTGGCCGGCATTCAGCTCGAACACGGCGACGGCGCGCGCGCGTTGGGCGGCCGTCGCGACCACGTCGCGCGGGAACGGCCAGAGGCTGATCGGACGGACGAAGCCGACGCGGAGGCCACGCTCGCGCGCGAGCCGGACGGCGTAGCGGGCGAAGCGGCCGGGAAAGCCGAACGCCACGACGACGAGCTCGGCGTCGTCCAGGTGAGCCGTCTCCGCCCGTGTTTCCGCGGCCCTGATGGCCGCGTGCTTGGCCGTCGCGGCGCCGAGCGCGGCTGCGATGTCGGTCGAGAGCTTCTCCGGCGGTCCGAGCGGCGAGAGCGTGATGCCGCGCCGGCCGTTGGCGCCGGTGACGGCCCACGGCTTGGCGGACGGCTCCGGGAACGCCGCAGGGGGGAACTCGACCAGTTCCGAGGTGTGGGAAAGCAGGAAGTCGCCCATGATCATGACCGGATTCCGCCACTCGTCCGCCAGGTGGAACGCGAGCTGCGCCAGGTCGACGGCTTCCTGCGCGGACGCCGGCGCCAGCACGATGAAGCGGTAGTCGCCGTGGCCGCCGCCGCGCGTCGCCTGGAAGTAGTCGGCCTGCCCGCGGCACATGTTGACGGCGACGATCGGGATCTGCGCGTTCGCGAGCTCCGCGAAGCTCTCCTGCATGAGGCTGATGCCCTGGCCCGTCGATGCGATCATCGAGCGCACCCCGCAGCCGGCGGCGCCCCACACCATCCCGATCGCCTCGATCTCGCTCTCGGCGTTCATGCACGTGCCGCCGACCTCGGGCAGGCGGACCGACATGTACTCGAGGATCTCCGTCGACGGCGTGATCGGGTAGCCGGCGTAGAACCGGCATCCGGCGCGGACCGCGGACTCGGCCATCGCGGCCGAGCCTTCCATGAGCGCCCTCGTGCTCATGCCGCCGCACCGCGCGGTTTCGGCTCCCGGTACACCTCGAAGCAGAAGTCCGGGCACACCTTGGCGCAGAGCTCGCACCCGGTGCAGCCGTCGAGCAGCAGGGGATAGCGGTAGCCCTTGCGGTTCACCGTCTCCGACATCACGAGCACGCGCGGCGGGCAGACCGGAACGCAGAGCAGGCACCCCTTGCAGAGCTCCTGGTCGATGGTGACGGTGGCGTGCATCTCACGCCGCTCCGGCGTGCCGCGCCGTCCGGACGCGCTCCGCCCCGCGCGCGAGCAGCGCCGCGTTGGCGTCGGCCATCCGCGTGCGATGCGGGGGCAGCGCCCCGCGCATGGCGGCGACGACGCCCTCGAGCGGAACGAGCGCCGTGTGCGCGACGAACGCGCCGAGCATGACCATGCCGGCGCCCATGACGTTACCGCTCTCCTCCGCGAGGCGGGTCGCCGGGACCGGGACGACGGCCCGGCCGTCGAGCGCGACATCGACCAGCGTCTCGTTGGCGAAGAGCAACCCGCCTGGACGGAGCTTCGCGAGGAGCGCGGGCAGCGCGCTCGGGTGCATGGCGACGATGCTCCAGCACGCCGGCACGATCGGCGGCGCCTCGATGGGCGCGTCGCCGATGACGACCGTCGATTCGCTCGGCCCGCCGCGCATCGCGCCGCCGTAGAGACCGAAGAGCATCGCGTGCCGGCCCGCGTCGACGGCCGCCTGCGCGAGCACCTTCGCCATCAGCTGGATGCCCTGGCCGCCGATGCCCGTGAACACGATCTCGCGCTCCATCAGCGGGCCCTTCCGCCCCGGCGGCCCGCGGCCGTCTCGGCCAGTTCCGCCGCGAGCCCGGCCAGCAGGTGGCGCACGATTGCCGCGAACACCGCGTCGAGGTCGCGCGTCAGGAGGTACGGCATGTGGACAACCAGCTCGGCGACGTCCTCGGAGCGGAGCGGCTGCCCGTCGCCGCGGTCGAGCGTCCGGATCGCCTGGACGTAGAACGACGGAGAGAATGTCGGCCCGCGGATCTCGGCCGAAACGAAGCCGAGCGTGCTCCACATGACCTCACGACACGCGCGGACCGCGTCGCGGCCCTCGAACCCCGCCTCGCGCAGGATGGCGAGCAGCGTGTTCGTCGCCCGCAGGAGGGCCGGCGCGTAGTGGCCCTGCTGCATGAGGATCGACACGACCGCCGGAGACCGCCGGAGGTGGTCGCGCAGCGAATGCATCCACGCCGCGACGCGCTCGGTCCAGGCGCCGCGTGGCGGGAGGTCGAAGTCGAGGCCTCCCAGCACCGTGGCGACGATCGCGCTCAGCAGGTCGTCCTTGCCGTGCACGTGCCGGTAGAGGGACATCGGCGCGGTCCCGAGCGCGTCGGCGAGGCTCCGCATGCTGAGCCGCTCGGCGCCGTGAGTCGC
>WNGI01002708.1_pt1 | contig 19749 bp, 20 predicted proteins | sample 5400621 | NCBI WGS metagenome assembly WNGI01 (sample SAMN13153374, study PRJNA577476) | soil metagenome | isolation source: 20 cm soil or saprolite under Garry oak tree replicate 1 | place: USA:California | collected 2016-06-15
GCCGCACGGGCGAATGTCACATGCGTGACTCCGCTGGGCGAGGACGTGGCCTCGACCTCGTAGTCCTGCTCGAGGCCCTCCAGTCCGTCCCAGAGGCGTTCGCCTCGGCCGAGCACGATCGGTACCACCACCGTGTGCAAGTGGTCGACGAGCCCGGCAGCGAGGAAGTCGCGGATGATCGTGGGACCTCCGCCGAGGCGTACGTCCTGGCCGTCCGCAGCCTCGCGGGCCGTTTCGAGCGCCTCGGCAGGCGAAGCGTCGATGAAGTGGAACGTCGTGCCGCCCTCCATCTCGATCGACGGGCGCGGGTGATGGCTGAGGATGAAGGTCGGTGTGTGGAACGGGGGGTTGGGACCCCACCAGCCCTTCCACTCCGGGTCTTCGTGCCATCCGGGCGGGCCGAACTTTCCGGCGCCCATGATCTCGGCGCCGATCCCTTCAGCGAACAGCCACGCGAAGGCGTCGTCGATGCCGCGAGAGCCGCCGGGCTGGCCAACCATCTCGTGCCACCACCGGGTGGCGAACATCCATTCGTGCAACCGTTCGCCGGCGTGGCCGAACGGTGCCTCGCGGCTCTGACCCTCGCCGGTGGCGAAACCGTCGAGTGAGATGGAGAAGCGAGTGAGATGGAGAAGTTTTGGACGCGGGCGAGCGTCATGGCTCGTGCTCCTTTCCTGGGCCGTTGACCGTAGAATCCGTAAGTGAAGAAGATAGGATTCCTTTCCTTCGGGCATTGGTCGGGCTCGCCGTATTCGCAGGTGCGGTCGGGGGCGGACGCGCTAATCCAGTCGATCGAGCTTGCCGAGGCGGTCGAGGATCTGGGTGCCGACGGCGCCTACTTTCGGGTCCACCACTTCGCCCAGCAGCTCGCATCGCCGTTCCCGCTCCTCGCGGCGATCGGGGCGCGAACGAAGCGGATCGAGATCGGCACGGCCGTCATCGACATGCGCTACGAGAACCCGCTCTACATGATCGAAGACGCCGGCGCCGCCGACCTCATCGCGGGCGGTCGCCTCCAGCTCGGAATCAGCCGCGGATCACCCGAACAGGTCATCGATGGCTTCCGCTATTTCGGCTACGTGCCGCCCGACGGCGAGACCGACGCCGACATGGCCCGCCAGCACACCGAGGTCTTCCTCGAGGCGCTGTCCGGTGCCGGGTTCGCCCAGCCCAACCCCTCCCCGATGTTCCCGAACCCGCCCGGTCTGCTCCGCCCCGAGCCGCATGCTCCCGGCTTGCGCGACCGGATCTGGTGGGGCGCCGGATCACGCGCGACTGCGGAATGGACGGGGCAGCAGGGCATGAACCTGATGTCGTCGACCCTGCTGACCGAGGACGCCGGCGTTCCGTTCCATGAGCTTCAGGCGGAACAGATCCGCCTCTTCGGAGAGGCGTGGGCCGCGGCAGGCCACCAGCGCGAGCCGCGGGTATCGGTCAGTCGCAGCATCTTCGCGCTGGTTGATGACCGCGATCGCGCGTACTTCGGACGCGGCAACCAGGAGGCGGATCAGGTCGGCTACATCGATGCGCAGACGAAGGCGATCTTCGGGCGCTCGTACGCCGCGGAACCCGACGTCCTCGTCAAGGAGCTCGCCGGGGATACGGCGATCCAGGCCGCCGACACGCTGCTGCTGACCGTCCCGAACCAGCTCGGCGTCGACTACAACGCCCACGCCATCGAGAGCATCCTCAGGTTCGTCGCACCGGAGCTTGGCTGGCGGTAGCCGTACTGCGGCAACGCGCGGAAGGCGCCGCGTGGGCGATGCTCGGAGGCTCAGTCTCCGCGACTCGCCATGCACATCACGCCCGTGGGGTTAGCTAGCCGGCGATGAAGATTCGAACCGTCGATCTCCTGATCGCTACCACGCTCATGACCTGGATCGCTGTTTGAGCTGTTACGTGCCGGACGTCGTCGTGAGGGATGCCGACGGGAACCTGGTAATGGCCGGGGGCGTGGCGGTGCGTGCTGGTTACGCCAGGTCAATGACCGAGAATCCCGATATCCACTACGACATTCCGAACCGGCTTCGCTGCGGACAGATGGGCGTCGCCGGTTGGGGGGCGACGTCCGAACGGGGGTGCCAGACGGGTTCAATAGGTGTCGCCCCCACCCGCGGAGGTCGGGCACACAGCCCTAGGCGGGTTCACTCGCGTCGCCTCCGAGGCTGAAGCGCTCGAGCAGGCGATGGAACAGACCGACGAGGATGAGTAGCGGGACGAGCGAAATCGTGAGGGCAGCGGCAGCGGTCGGCCACTCCACCTCACGTTCGAGGGTGAAGAAGTCGGTCAGGATAACCGGCAGCGTGCGCACGTCGATCCCGGTCAGGACCAGCGGGATCAGCAGCATGTTCCAGTCGAGCACGAAGAGGACGATTGCGGTCGCCGCCACAATCGGCGCTGCCGCCGGCAGCACGATGCTCCCAAGGAGCTTCGCAAGACTCGCTCCCTCGAGTCGCGCCGCCTCTTCGGTCTCGCGGGACGTTCCCGCCAGGTGGGCAGAAAGCACGTAGACAGCCAGCGGCGCGGTCACGGCTGCCTCGGCGAATGTAAGACCGGGCAAGCTGTCGAGTAATCCCAGCCGCCGCAGCAAATCACTCAGTGGCAAGACGTAGGCCATGACCGGCAGACTGGCGAGCACCAGGAGCCCCGGGCTGAGATGGCGCAGGGCTGGACCCATCGAGCGGGCGATCCCGTATGCCGCGAGAAACGACAGCGCCGTCGCCAGGAGGGCGGCGGCGGCCGATACGCCGACGCTCGTCGCCAACTCCTGCCAGAAGGCGGGCTCGACCACGCTGACTTCCGCCAGGTGGTCGAGCGACGGAACGACGACCCACGATGGCGGCGACGTGTTGTTGTTTGGCTCGATCCCGATCGCGGCCAATGCAGTCCAGACGATCGGCAGCAGCACGATGGCAATGCCGGCGCCAAGAAGCACGGCGCGAACGACCTCGCGTCGGCGCTGCTGCGCCCGCCAACCGCGGATCACCGCACGGACCTGCTGGCCAGGCGCAGGTAGACGAGTCCGACGAGCAGAACGGCGCCGCCGATCAGCCAGCCCGAGGCGGCGCCGGCGGGCCAGTTGCCGAATGTGAAGGCCTTGTCGTGGCTGTAGAGAGCGGGCGTGACCGTCTCGGTGCCCGGCCCTCCGCCGGTCATCGTCAAGACGCTGTCGAAGGTCGCCAGGGCGCCTCCGATCAGCAGCATCGTCACCGCCAGGATGAGCGGCCCCATCACGGGCAGCGCGACGTGACGGATTCTGGCGATCGTGGAGAGCCCGTCGAGCAGGGCGTCCTCCCAGCGCTCACGCGGGATCGTGGAAAGGCTGGGCAGGAGCAGGAAGGTGACCAGGGGCGCCACCCGCCACGATTCGACGAGGACGACCATCAGGAGGGCGAGACCGTGTTGGCTGAGCGGCGACGCCAGGCTGGCCATGCCCAGCGATCGAACGGCGAAGTTCAGGAATCCGGTCTCGCTGCCGAACAGGAAATGCCACATCACGCCGCTGGCGACCGGGCTCACGAGCCAGGGCAGCAGGAGGAGCAACCGGACTACGGTTCGCCCGCGAAAGGGTTGGCGAAGAAGGTAAGCGAGGCTAAAGCCGACGACCAGCTGGAGGGGGACTGCGACGAGGGTAAAAACGGCAATGTTGAGGATCGCGGCCACGAAGGCCCGATCGGCGAGGATCACCTCGAAGTTGTGCAATCCCACCCAATGGACCGCGGGCTGAGCGGGCCCGTAGTTTGTGATCGTGGCGACCAGCCCGAGCAACGCCGGGACGATCAGCCAGATCGACAGGACGATCCCGAGCGGTCCATAGAGGAAGAGCCGCTCCGACCAGGTGAGCCTCACCTTTTGCCAGTGACCCCCGGCAAATCGGACGACATCACCTGCTCCGAGGTCGAGTCTTCGGGCGTGACCGGTAGCCTACGTCAAGCCGAGTGTCCGTTCAACTGGCCGTTGTCCAGTATGCTGAACGGGGTCGTTACGGAACGTCCCGGTGCAGCCCGAGCGGCCGTCATGCGATCGAGATCGCCCCGAGACCGGAGAGGCCCGGGCGGGACCGGGCCTCAGCGTCCGGTCGTTTCTGACTGACTGCCTCAGACCCGAACAAGCGCATCGATCGCGCGCGTCGCGGGCTCGTCGACACCGTTTCGTGGACTCCATGCAAAATTGCGCGCCAGGGGGCCCTCCGTTGCGAGCGGCCAGATCGTACGTGCGCGGGGCTCGCGTCTATCAACCGCGCGTGAGCCGATTTGTTGACGGCGTCGCGATGAAGCCACATCTCGGCCGAATGGCCTTGTAGTTTGTGATCGAGGTCGGGCACGCGATCTCGTCGAGAGCCGGCAAAGGAGATTGGATATGTCGAAGACCGTCGTCACCCCAAGCCCTGGCTTCATTTCGATCGCGGTTAGCGACATCGACCTCTCGACAGCGTTCTACGAAACCTATCTGGGCGGGATCCGCGACACGTTCGATTTCGGCGCAAATGCCGTTGCGGCAAACCGCAGTCCGGCGCGTCGCCAGAGGCAAGCGGAATCCAGCTGTGGTGGAGAGCGAGCAACGCCCAGGCGCTCTACGAAAGGGCTGCCGCGGACGGCGTCCCGATCGTGCTCGAGCCGTTCGACGGTCCGTTTGGTCGGACGTTCGCCATGGCTGACCCGGACGGCTACCGGATCACAATCTACGAGAAGGACCAACCCCTTTTCTGGCAGCCGCGACGGTAATGGGGACCGGCCCCGAGTGCGCCTGATTTTCGGGGACCCCGTTCGTGCTCCACTCGGCCCTGCTCACGCGCCCGCTGAGTTGAACAAGCGACCGACGACAAAGCCGATCGCCGCGGCCCCGAGGCCGATGGCCAGGAACTTCAAGCCGCTCCTCCGCCAGTCGCCCACGAGCGTCACCGCCGTGTAGGACCCGACGCCGAAGAGGGCGACGGCACTCAATACTATCGCCAGGACGAGCGCAGGTGTGCGGGCCAGGAAAAGGAATGGCAGCAGCGGGATGAGGTGACCGATGAGCGTCGCAACCCCGATCACGACCGCGGTTCGGAAGATGTCGCGCGACTTTACCGGCTGCAGGTGCAGCTCCTCGTCCATCATCGTCGCCAACCAGGTCTCGCGATTGGCCGTGATCGTGTCGACGACGCTGTCCAGCAGATCGCCGGTGAAGCCCTTGGCTGCGTAGATGTCGCGGATCTCCTGCCGCTCAGCCTGGGGCATCGCGCCGATCTCTGCCGTCTCGCGCGCTCGCTCGGCCTCGTAGTAATCGCGCTCCGAGACCGAGGACGTGTACCCAACAGCGGCCATGGAGATTGACTCGGTGATGGCCGCGGCGAAGCCGGCCGCGAGAAGAACGGTGTCCGAACCACCACCGGCGATCACGCCCAGGATGATGCCGAGGATGTTCACGAGGCCATCCTGGCCGCCGAGGATTACGTCCCGCAGCCAGTTATTCTGACGATGCCCCTCGTGATGGGCGCCGCTTGCGATCGCAGCGCCATCGGTCGTGGCCCGCACAGCGCGGCCCAGTCGGGTGGCTGCTCGAGGGTCGGGTTTGGCGATCACTGCTCATCTCCCAACAGTTATCCCTTGGCCGACCAGGGGATAAGCCTCTGTTTGCCGAGCCTAAAGCGTCGATCACGGCCTGACCTCGGCAGTCACACTCGCCTCCGGCCGAAGGCTCCGGCAGGCCCTACGACGCTAGACTCAAGATCCATGAGTGGCCGCCAGACAACGAAGGTCGCGATCGTCGGAGCAGGGAACGTCGGATCGACAGCCGCGTACGCGTTGCTGCTCTCCGGGCTCGCGGCCGAGATCGTCCTGATCGATGCGAACCAGAAGCGCGCCGAAGGCGAGGCGATGGACCTCGCCCACGCGGTGCCGTTTTCCCGTCCCACGAAGGTCTGGGCGGGTGACTACGCGGACTGCGCCGGCGCGGTCATCACGATCCTCGCCGCGGGGACAGGCCAGCGGCCGGGGGAGACCCGACTGGACCTGGCGAAGCGCAACGCCGCGATCTTCGCCGAGATCGTGCCCAAGGTCGCAGCAGCCAACCCGGACGGCATCATCCTTGTCGCGACCAACCCGGTCGATGTCCTGACCCACGCTGCGTGGCAAATCTCGGGGCTGCCGGCCGACCGTGTCATCGGTTCCGGCACCACGCTGGATACCGGGAGGTTCCGGGCGCTCCTCGGTGATCACTTCGGCGTCGACCCGCGAAGCGTGCACGCGTTCATCATCGGAGAGCACGGCGACTCGGAAGTCCCGGTCTGGTCAAGCGCCAACGTCGCCGGTGTTGAGCTCGAGGAACTTGCGCGGGCTCGAGGGATCGCGTTCGAGCCGGAAGATCGTCAGCGGATCTTTGCTCAGACCCGCGACGCCGCGTACACGATCATCGAAAAGAAGGGGGCCACGTACTACGCGGTGGCGGTGGCGCTGCTGCGCATCATCGAAGCGGTCGTTCGGGACCAGCGGACCGTCCTGTCCGTGTCGAGCGTCGTCGGTAACAGGCGGTACCGCCAGGGTGAGGTATGCCTGAGTCTGCCCTCGATCGTTGGTGCCCGCGGGGTAGAAGAGGTCCTCGAGCTGCATCTGAGCGCCGAGGAGGAAGAGGCCCTGCGGAAGTCTGCCGAAGCTGTCCGCAAGGCCCAAGAGGCAGTCGTGCCGAGCTGACCACCGACGTCTGGGGCGAGCGGGTGATGGCCTTCAGCTCGGGGCGGTTGCCTCAGATCGCGGACTTCGCGTGATTCCACCGAATCGCCGGGTTGCGTTGCCTTCGCGGCTACGGGGCCACCATCACAACGGTGAACATGCCCTGCTTGAAGTGACCGGGAATGTTGCACACGAAGAGGTACTTGCCTGGCGCGAGATCGATGCTGCGCGTCTGTGAGCCCGCCGGATCGATGTTGTCGCCATCGCTCACCAGCGCGACGCCGGCACCCGTCTCCTTGATGTCGCCCGCGGCGTCGGTCGGATAGGCGGACGGGTCGAGGTCGCTCTTGAACACGAGAAGCTCGTGCGGGGCGACACCGGCGTTCGTGATCGCGAGATCCGTCTTGCCTGACTTGATGGTGCCGCCGACGGTGACCTTCCACTCTGTGAGGCTGACGGTCGCCCTGCTCGCGGGCGTGCTGGCGACCGCGGGGACTGACGCGACGGGCGACGCCGTTGTAGCGGAGGCTGGCTCCGTAGCCGGTGACTGAGCCGCTGGTGGTGCGAAGGTAAAGCTCGGGGCACCGCCGGCGGTCGCACACCCCGTCGAGACCAGGGCGAGGCCAGTGATGACGATGGAGACAGCAGCTTGGCGGACCCGATGCATGGTGACATCTCCTGGTTGTTGGGGTCAGCGCCAGGGATCAGGACAAACGGCCGATCCGCCTGGTCGGTTGGCGGCCTTCCGCAACCGATCCTGCGTGCTCGACCCTCGGTGGTCCCGGGCCGCCGGTCACGATCGACCGGTCCGACCGGCCCACAGCACCCTGCCGAACGGCTCCCGCGCGTTCGCGCCGGGAGGGCCGCGCTGATCGAGGCTTGAAGCTCGGACCTCCCATCGGGGGGCGACGAACATGTCGTTCGGTCCATCTGTCCACGGCAACGCGAACCTGACAGGACGGAAAAAAGAACCAGCGGATCCGTTAGGGTCCGCTGGTTGATGCTGCCGGGATCGCCGCCCGGCCGGAAGGCCGCCGGATCGCTATCCGAGCAGGTAGTGCAGCGCCGGCCGATGGGTCACGATCTCGGTCTTCTCGATGATCGCGTCGAGCCCGTAGGCGAGGCCAGCCTGCGCGTACGCCAGGTAGAGCGCCACGGCCGTGTAGAGCATCGTCTCGTTGACCGGCCCGAAGGCGAAGCTCCAGGCGGCGATGGTGATGAAGCCCATCAGGAGGGCGCCCATCACGCCGGCGAAGCGAGTCGCGATGCCGAGGATCAGCGCGACGCCGATCGCGACTTCACCGATGACGACCAGCGAGTTGATCACGCTGATCAGGCCGGGGTTGCCAGCGAGGGAGACCCACAGGTCGTGGGTCGGGTTGACGATCGCCTTCGCATCGGAGCCGGGAAGGCTGCCGTTGGTCCCGAACTTGAGGAAGCCGGCTGCCGTGAACGCTTTGCCCGATCCCGCGAAATCCAAGACCTTCTCGAGTCCCGCATACAGGAAGCCAGCACCGAGCAGGATCCGCAGTGCCGCAAGTCCCTTGGCCTTGTCCATCATGTGTTCCTTCCGCTCGAGCCCGGTGCGCCGCTTCGGCTGTCCCGAGCCGGTCGTCGAACCCGATGCGATCGTCGGCGTTGGGTGACGTTGTGGGACTGTGCCGACGGTCACGAAGGGCCATGCCAAGCGGCCCACATCGCGTATGCCACGAGGCTCACGCGGGTGAGCCCCGCCTAGACCCCGCCTCGGTCAGTCCGCTGCTTGGCTACGAAGGCCGCCGCCTGCGCCCGCCGCTCGAGGTTCAGCTTCGATAGGATCGAGCTGACGTAGTTCTTCACCGTCTTGTCGGAGAGGAACACGTCGGCCGCGATCTCCTTGTTCGTCTTCCCCTCTGCAACGAGCATCAGGATCTTTCGTTCCTGCGGCGTCAGGACCGAGAGCTCGTCGTTGGTGTCTCCCAAGGCGATCCGCCGGATTCGCTCGAGGACCCGCTCGGTGACGGCCGGATCCAGGAGCGACTCGCCGCGGCCGACCGCCTCGAGGGCAGCCACGAGGTCGCGGGCGCGGATCTGCTTGAGCAGATACCCCGAGGCTCCCGCGACGATGGCCGACAGGACTGCCTCGTCGTCCGGAAACGAGGTGAGCATGATGACCCGCGTGCCCGGCAGCTCGTCCCGGATCGCCCGGCACGCTTCGACGCCGGACCCGTCGGGAAGTCGAACGTCCATGACGACGATGTCCGGCTGGTGGAGGCGCGCCTGATCGATCGACTCCGCGACTGAACCCGCCTGGGCGACGACCTCGAAGCCGGGCCTCCGGTCGAGCATAGCGACGAGGCCCTGTCGAACGACCTCGTGGTCGTCGACGACCAGGAGCCGCAGCGGTCGAACCGGTCCGGTGTCGGTCATCGATTACTTTCCGTCAGCATCTGCGCGCTTGGGCAACATCGCGATGATACGGGTGCCCTCTCCGGCGGCGCTCTCGACCCGCAATGTCGCCCCGATCGCCGTCGCGCGCGCGTTCATGTTGGCCAGTCCCTGGTGGCCGGCCGCGACGGGACCCGAAGCATCAAAGCCGACACCATCGTCCGCAATCACGAGTGTCGGACCGTCCGGCTCCCGGCGGAGGGTCACGACAAGGTGCCTTGCCTTTGCGTGGCGTGCCGTGTTGCTGAGTGCCTCCCTGACGAGCTGAAGGATCTCGGCACCGTGCTCCGGTGACAAATCTTTCGTGACGGCAGGATCGACGTCGATGTCGATCTCGATGAGGGTGTTGTAGCGGAACTGCTCGCCCAGGGCGGCGATCCCGGCCGGCACGTCGGCGCCGTCGAAGGTCTCCGGGCGAAGGCCGTAGATGAAGTTGCGAAGCTCGCGGATCGACGCCTGCAGCGAATCGATCGCGGCGTCGACGCGCCCCTCGGCTTCGCCCGGGGACGAGACCATCATGTCCGGCACGTCCTCGAGCGACAGCGACACTGCGTAGAGCGACTGGATAATCCCGTCATGCAGATCGCGGCCGATGCGGTCTCGCTCCTGGACGATCGCGAAGTCCGCAGCCTGCTGGTGGAGCCGGGCGTTGTCGATCGCGATCCCGGCGTGGAGGGCGAACAGCTCGACCAGCCGCTGATCGTCAGGCGTGAACTCGGAAGCGCCCTGTTTATCGGTGAGATAGAAGTTCCCGACGGATCGGCCGCGTGAGGTGACGGGCACCCCGAGGAAGGACGTCATCGGCGGGTGGTTGGCCGGAAAGCCCGAGCTGTCAGGGTGGGCCGCGATGTTCGGGATCCGGTAGGAAAGCTCCTTGCGGATGATCAGGCCAAGTAGACCCCGTCCTCGCGGCAGCGGTCCGATAGCCTCGCGCTGCTCGTGGCTCATGCCGCTCGTGATGAAGCGCTGGATTCGATCGTCCGCGCCCACGATGCCGAGGGCCGCATAACGCGCGCCGACGAGGCCACGGACCCGCTCCACGATGAGCTGAAGAGCTGATTCGAGATCGAGCACGCCGGCGATCGCGCGGGCCGCCTCGTCGACGGCGTTCAGCGCCGCCGCGTCGAGAGATTCTTCGGCGCGAAGATCGGTCCGGCTGGTGGCATCCATCATCCGAGCCTAGCAGCGTTCGCGACCATCGGGACATCCGGCCCCCAGCGACGGGCCGATCGGCACGTGCCTGCGAAACCGGGCCGGGACCACCGTTGCACGCATGGACTCGACATTGCAGCAGCCAGCCCCGGTTCCTGACCACGATCCGGCCCAGGGTCTCTCGCGACGCGGCTTCCTGCGCACAGGGGCGATCGTCGGCGGCGGGATCGTCGCGGCAACGTTCGCCGCCTGCGCGCCGGCGGCGGCCGGTCCCACCTGGACCTACGCGCCATCGCAGCCGACCGGGTCGGATCCAGCGGCGAGCGCGCAGCCCTCGAGCGAGCCTGGTCACGCCTCGCACTCACCCGGTGGGTCAGCATTGCCCGCATCGTCCGGCTCGCCGCAGATCGACCACGATGCCAACGCCGCCGCAGTGGTCAAGCGCTTCCTTGACGGCGAATCGGCTTCTCTTCCCTCCGTCAATCAGCCACTCCAGCCGCGGATCGTGGGGGACGCGAAAGTGTTCGACCTCACCATTGACGAGATCGACCACCGCATCGACGCCCTCAAGGATCCCGTCAAGGCGCTGGGCTACAACGGGATCTGGCCAGGGCCGCTGCTGAAGATCGTCGAAGGGGACACGGTCCGGGCGACCTTCAAAAACAACTTGCCCGAATCCACCGGCGTCCATTTCCACGGCCAGCGCCTGCCGAACGCCATGGACGGGGTGCCTCACGTCACCCAGGAACCGATCCAGCCCGGCGACTCATTCACTTACGAGTTCGTCGCCCGGACTTCGGGCTCCCACATGTACCACTCGCACCACAACGCGACGGACCAGGTCGGGCGTGGACTCCTCGGTGCCTTCCTCGTCCAGCCGAAGGACCCCTCGCTGCGCTACGAAAACCTCTACGGCGCGACGCAGGACATCGTCTGGATCAGCAACGACACCCTCGGCGGCTTCACGATCAACGGCCGCGGCTTTCCGGCAACCGCCCCGATCGTGGCCAAGGTCGGCGAGAAGATCGTGATTCGGTTCATGAACGAAGGGATCATGACCCACCCGTGGCACCTCCACGGGATGCCGATGCATGTCGTCGCGCGCGACGGGTACCCGCTCGGTGCGGCCTCGTTCCGATGCGACACGCTCGGGGTCAACCCGGGCGAGCGATGGGACGTCGTCATCGACTGCGAGGACCCCGGAGCCTGGGCCTTCCATTGCCACATCCTCCCTCACGCCGAAGGCCATGACGGCATGTTCGGCATGGTGACCGCGCTCGTCATCCAGGACGCCACGGCCGCGATCTCGCTCGCCGCCGCCGGCGCTCCGGCCTATGTATGCGTAATTCCGACGACGGGCTGAGACCGGAACGATGACGACGGCATCAGACGGTGCGCTGAATCGGGACGGGGTGGCCCCTCGCCGGGTCCTCCTTGCGACGGACACGAGCTCGGCGTCGACCTGCGCCGAGCAGGCGGCGATCGAGCTGGCCGCCCGTGTCGGAGCTAGCTTGATCGTGTTGAGCGTGATCGATCCGTCCCGCCTTCGACTGCCCGGTGGCCTCTTCCACACCCGCGTCGACCAGGTGCGGGCTCAGCGCGAGGTGGCTATAACCGGGATCGTGGAGGAAGCACGACGGCGCGGAGTCTCCACACAGTTCCTCATCTGGGAGGGCGACCCGGGACCGTCCGTGGTCGAGGCGGCCATTGCTGAAGGTGCTGACGTCACCGTGGTGGGCAGTCATGCTCGCGGTCCCTTCGGTCGCCTCCTTCTGGGCAGCGTTTCCTCATTCGTCGTCGATCACGGAGGACGCAGCGTCGTCGTCATTCCGCCAGGCCAAGGTCTCGACGACATCTGGCCTGGCGAGGCAAATCCGGACGCCGGTCGACCCGGGATGGACGGCCCCGCGTACCGCGTGACGCCTCGACGTTCTGCTCTGGCCTGCGGATTGACGTCGGAAGGCCGGCCTGGGAAAGAGGAGGCGTGACATGGCCATAACGGTTGATCCGTGCCAGACCCTGGAGCGAAAGGTGGGCGGGCGCGTTCGCGACGATGAGTCCCATCGGCGCCTCGCCGAGGCTGTGAGCGAGGTCGCCGTCGCGGCGATCCACCCGGCACGCCACCTTGGCCTCGGTCGTTCAGCCTCTCAGGGCATGCTCGAGGGCCCGATCGAGGGTGCGACCCACGCCGCGGTCGAAGCATTGATCGCGCGTCTCGAGGATCTCGTCGAGAGCTTGCCCCGCCAGGCGATCGTTCAACTGGCGAATGAGCAGCTGGTCGCCGAACAGGGCATCGAGTAGAGCCATTCGTCACTTGAACAACCCATTGAGGATCACGAGCCCACGCTCGTGGCGGTCGCGCCGCTTGGCCAGCGCGCTCCTGAGGGCATCTACTCGATCGTGGCGTTCAGCTCCGTGGCGACCAAGATCAGCAGCGTCGTCGGCAGCGGAAGCGCTTCCACGCCGGCAAGATCATCGTGACCGAGGCGAGCTGGTCGAAACGTCACCCATCCGGCTGGCTGCGAAGGACAACGCTCGTGACGTTCGGCATGTCATCGGACGGCGGATCGGCACTATCGACTCGGATGCGGAACGACGACGCTGGTGACGAAAAGAGGCGAGCCGCCCTCGGCTCGGCCCCAACGCCGCAGTTGCCCAGGAGGACAGCCATGCGAGTACTCGTCACAGCGGCGTCAAAGCATGCTGCCACGTCCGACATCGCCACCGCGATCGCTGAAGAACTCAGCGCAGCCGGCATCGAGACCACCGTCGCCTCACCGGAGTCGGTCGAATCGCTTGAGGGCTATGACGGGGTGATTCTTGGCAGCGGCGTCTACGCTGGGCGCTGGTTCGGTGCCGCCAAGGAGTTCGTCGATCGCAACGCCACCGCGCTGGCGTCCTTGCCCGTATGGCTCTTCTCGAGCGGCCCGCTCGGCGAGCCGCTCGAGCCTGACGGCGGGCCTGCCGACGCCGCGCCGATCGCCACCCGCCTTGGTGCCCGTTCCCACCAAGTCTTCGGCGGCCGGCTGGACCGCAACCATCTCAGTCTCGGTGAGCGCGCCATCGTCGGCCTCGTTCGAGCGCCCGATGGCGACTACCGCCCATGGGATGAGATCCGCGCCTGGAGCGCCGGAATCGCCCAGGACCTCGCGGCGTCGCGATGACACAGCCCAGACAGCCGCTCAGCCGATTTGCCAAGGGCCTGGTGGTGCTCGAACTCCTCTTGAGCCTGGGCGCCCTCGGCGGTGGCTTCGTGTTGATCATGGCTCCGCGCGGCGAGATCATGCCGTTGCCCTTGTCCGCGCTCGCCGGCTCGCGCTTCGATACCTACCGCGGGCCCGTCTGATCCTGTTCAGCGTCCTCGGGCTGGGTCCGCTGGTCGCAGCGTGCGTGGCGTGGCTGCGACATCCGTTTGCACCGGTCGCGGCGTTCATCGTCGGAATGGCGCTGCTGATCTGGGTTGCTGTCGAGATCGCCATCATCGGCTACAGCAACGAGCCGCCGCTGCAGGCGATCTACCTGACCCTCGGCGCCGCCATCACCGTTGGAGCGATCGGCTGGGTCCGGAAGGTTGGGCTCGCCGGACTGCACCCAGGGACCGCCCAGCCGATCTGACCCTCGGCCATCGCCGCACCGCAGGGCCATCTGTCACCTGACCTCGGGACGACTGGCCCTGTCGGGATCGCCCTTCCGAGTACGACTCTGGTGATGGCGCATCAGGCGTCGGCAACGCACAGACAGAGGGCGCGCTATGAACACACGACCGATCATCAATCGACTCGCCGCCATCGCGACGGGGCTCGCTGCCTTAGCCGCCGGCGCCGGTCTGCTTATCCCCGGCCTGTACCGCGACACGCCCTACTGGGTCCAGCAGGCTCGCGGGACCGATCTCGCCACCCTGCTGGTCGCCGTGCCGGTCCTTGGCTTGGGTCTCTGGGCCGCTCGACGCGGATACGCGGCTGGCCAACTCGCCGTCTTCGCCGGGCTCCTCTATGTCGTCTACAACTACGGGATCTTCGTGTTCTCGGTGGTGATGAACCCGCTCACGGCGGTCCACATCGCCATCGTCGGGCTGGCGCTCTGGAGCCTGGTCCTGATGACGCGAGGCGCGTCCCTGACTCAAGCCGGCACTGCCGTCGCGGCCGGCCTCAGCCGCCGGGCGTCGGGAGTCCTGCTCATCGCGGTGGCCGCCCTCTTCAGCCTCCTGTGGATCGGCCAGATTGCCACGGCTACCACGACCGGCGTGCTGGCGCCTGACCTCGTAAAGGCAGGCCTCTCGACCAATCCGGTCTACGCCCTCGACCTGGCCTTCTTCCTGCCACTCTGCGCGGTGGCCGGGATCGGGCTGCTCCGACGTACCACGGTCGGCGCGTACGGGCAGCCGATGCTCATCTGGGTGGCGCTCATGGGCGCCGGAGTCATCGGTGGGTTCCTGTTCTCCGCGATCGCCGGCGCGGAAGTCCCGGTCGCCGTCGTTCTGGTCATCGGTGCCCTGAGCCTCGCTTCGGCAGCCCTGGCCGCAGTTCCGATTATCCGCCGCGCCCAACGTCCACTCACCGTCAATGTCCCGCGTCCCGCACACCAAGGAAGGTAATGACATGTTTGTTATCGAACGACTGGCTGCAGCTGCAGCGATCTTCGTCGCCGCCCATTTCGCGATGGGCTTCATTAACCCGAGCGCGGGCGGCACCGGCGGCGCGCTGATCTTCCCGTTCGCCAGCAACGCCGGCTCGCGCTGGGTCTTCGGCTCCCTCGATGGTGGCCCGCTCGTCCTCCTGATCCCGCTCATGATCGGCCTGGCAGCCATCGCCGTCCTGGCCTTCTTCCTCGGCTTCTTCGCCACCTTCGGCCTGTGGGTCCCGGCGAACCTCTGGCGCCCACTGATCCTCGTCGGCGTGGCGGCCTCGACGGCCTTGCTCGTCACACATCCGAGTGTCTGGGTCGCTCTGCCGCTCGCGCTCAATGCCGGCCTGGCGTGGATTGCCTGGACGTCAGCCTGGACACCGGCCGCGGCCTGACCGCCCCCGAAGCCCCATCCCGCCAGGCACTTGAAGCACAAGCTATGACCAAGTCATCCTTCAGTAGGATCTTCACCTTTGAGCGCGCCGGCATGATCCGGCGGACGGCGGCGATCCTCCTCGCGCTACATGGCGTGATCCACCTGATCGGCTTCGTGTCGTCCTGGCGAATCGCCACGCTCGAAGGCTTTGCCTACCGAACCATCGTCCTCAATGGCGCGTTGAACGTCGGCGATGCCGGCGTGCGGGTCATCGGTTTGGCGTGGCTCGGCTTGACCTTTGGCTTTCTGGCGGCGGGCTACGGGGTCTGGCGGGAGAAGCCATGGACGGTCAGCGTGACGGGCGTCCTCGCCATTGTGTCCTTGATCGTCTGCGTCCTCGGCCTGCCGGAGACTGCGGCGGGCGTCGCGATCGACGCGGCGATCGTCGCGGCGGTGGGCTACGTCGCGTTCCGCAAGACGTCCGTGTCCGTGTGGTGATCACGCAGCTGAGCCTCGCGTCGAGCGTTGCGTCGCATTCAGCGGGCCGAACACAAGGTGCGCCCGGACGGTCGACTTCGTCGGTAAGCTCGACGAATCACGCGCCGCTGGTCCTGCGCGATTCGGATCCGCCAGGCCAGCGGTCCAGCCGATCGAGGAAGCCCGTGACCTCCTCGGGTGTGAGGCGGACCGTCTCGGCTGCGAGCAGGACGCCTGAAACGTGGTCAGGAGATCCAATCCGGAACCGATTTCTGATGCCCGTGGAAGGTCCCAGAACTGACTCGGGGTTGCCGCAAGCTCCAGCTGCCGGCCGCAACTCAGGCGCGAAATGGCCCTCGGATTCGATCCGAGGGCCTTTTGATTCCGGTCGGTGCCGCAATCGGCACTACCGGTGTCGCCGGATCGGCGAGTGGATGAGGGTGCCATCCGCTCGACCGACGTCTCGCGCTACAGGTCCATCGCGTTGAGGCGCTGCCGGGCGAGAACGAAGAGGACGGCCAGTCCGACGAGCCAGGCAACCGGCGTCACGAGGGACGCCGGTCCGCCGGTCGATGCGCCGACGGCCCAGTCGAAGATCGAGCCTGGAAAGAACGGTGTCAGAGATGGAACGATGCCACTCACGATCTGCGGCGCCACGAAGATGGCCACGCCGATGGCGCCCACCGCGGCCGGACTCGGGACAAGTGTCGCCGCAGTCAGCGCGACGGCGGCGAAGAACGCCGGCACGGTGATCAGGGTGGCTCCCAGGGCGACCACGGTCCCAAGATCGGGGAGGCCGTAGAGGACGGTCACGATCGCCGTCGTGAACATCAGCGGGATGACGACAGCGGTCACCCACAGGATGAGCGTCGAGGTCAGCCACTTGCTGACGAGGACGCTCGTCCGGGAGACCGGCTTCGAGATCGTCCAGGCCAGCGTCCCGCTGTCGCGCTCGGCGAGGAGAAGGCTCATCGTCGCAAAGATCGCCGCGAGGACGATGAACTGCGTGCCGATTGCAAAGAGCACGTTGTCGAGGGGCAGCACCGACAGGATCTTGGCCGGCCCGTCGCTGGGATCAGCCGGGAGGGACGCTGCGGCCCACTCGGTGATCCGGGCATTGGCGGCCGCCAGGGCGAAGACGGACGTGGTGACCCCGAGCACGACCCACGGCCGCTTGCCGTGGAGCCATTCCGAAAGGTCCTTCCGAACGAGATTGCCCAGGCCGAGCAACGCCGGCCGGCCGATGTTCGCTTGCTGGACGGCGATAGGGCTGAGGGTCTCGGCGTTCATGCTGCACGCTCCTTGGCGTCGATGAGACGGAGGAAGACCTCTTCGAGATCGGCCTTCTCTGGGGCATTGGCGACGAGCGTGAGGTCCGACTCGACCGCATAGCGGGTCACGGCTCGCTGGACCGCGTCGGTCTGGCCGGGGCGCGCCTGGATCAGGAAGGTGGCCTGCTCGGCGTCGCGAGCCTGGAGCTCGACGGACGCGACGCCGGGGAGTGCGGCGAGACCGCCGGCCGTGGAGTCCGTGACACGGCCAACCACGACCCGCACCCGATCCCGCGTGAAGCTGCCGAGCAACTCCTGCGTGGGCGCGGCGCGGACGAGGCGGCCATGGTCGAGGATCGCGACGTGGTCGGAGACCCGCTGGACGTCATCGAGGATGTGGGTGGAGTAGAAGATCGTCGCCTGCCCGCGGAAGCCTTCCATGAGATCGAGGACATCGCGCCGCCCGATCGGGTCGAGCGCGCTGGCCGGTTCATCGAGCAACAGGACTTGCGGCCTGCCGATCAGCGCCTGGGCGATCCCGAGGCGCTGGCGCATTCCTCCTGAGTAGGTTCGTGTCGGGCGATCGGCGGCCGACGTGATCCCCGTCATCTCCAGCGCCTCGTCGATTCGGCGCTCGATCGGGTCCTGCACCCACGGGTAGAAGCCGGCGACGTAGCGAAGGGTTTGACGCGCCGTCATCCAGTCGTAGAAGCGGGGCTCCTGACCGAGGTAGCCGATGGCCCGCTTGTACGACTCCCCGGCGGCCAGCGGGACGCCCGCGACGGTGGCGCTGCCACTCGTCGGCCGGCTGAGACCTGCCAGGATCTTGAGGGCTGTCGTCTTGCCCGCGCCGTTGGCGCCGAGGAAGCCGTAGATCGAGCCCTGCGGGACCTCGATACTCAGGCCCTCGAGGGCGCGGACGCCCGGATAGTGCTTGGTGAGATCGGTCGTGCTGATGGCCGACGCCATATGAGCTCCTTTCGGTGACGAGGGAACCTGCTGGTTCGGCCTCCACCGTGGGCACTCGTGGTCCGCCTGCCATCCGTGCAAACACCGAGGGCGACACCAGTTCTGGCCACATCGTGGGCCTGCCTCGCGCGTTCCCTCAGACCGGCGCCGTCTCCCGCGTGCTCGCGAACCATCGCGCCACCTGGAGACGGGTGTCGACGCCGAGCTTGTTGAAGATGCTCGCCAGATGACTCTCAACCGTTCGCTCGGAGATGAAGAGACGGGCAGCAACTTGCGCATTTGTGGCTCCATCGGCCACGAGGCCGGCCACTTCCAGTTCGCGCCGCGACAACGGGCCGCTCGAGACCGGCGGCGCAACCGGTCGCGCTGCAGGCCGCTGAGCATCGACCGCATAGTCGACGACCTCATCGCGAGTCATGTCGATCCCCGCCGCATACGCAGTCAGATACCCCGCTTCTCCCAACGCGCCGCGGGCATCGTCGACCGCCTGCCGATGGGCCATTTGGAATGGCTCCATAAGTGTCGATGGGATGGACCGGAAGATGGCTTCGGACCCGCCCAGCAGCGTCGCGGCTCGCGATGCCGACCCGCGTGACATTTCGATCGATGCCAGCAGGGCGATGGTGTGCGCCAAACCGACCCGATCGTCGAGGTCATGCTCGAGAGCGACGGACCGTTGTGCGTAACCCGCCGCCTCGTCGAAATCTCCGCGACCCAGGCTGGCGCCAGCCAGGAGCTGGAAGAGGATCCCACGCTCCCATGTTTCGCCCAACTCCTCGCTGAGGCGCACGCCCTCGAGAGCGATGGCGATCGCGGCGTCGAAATCTCCCTGTCCGAGGAAGGCATATCCGCGGGAGGAATGGGCGCGAAGCGTCGCGCCAGGCAGATGCATCGACCGAGCGAGATTGAGGGACTCGTCCGCGAGTGGTCCAGCATCAACCGATCTGCCCTCGACCCACGCAGTCGAGGAGAGAAATGCGAGCGACCGAGCGACCACGTCCGCATCCCCGGTTTCACGACCGATCGTCGCGGCCTCGGCGAACATCTGTCCGGCGAGCGAGGAATCGTTCTGGACGAAGGCGAAGACACCAGCGGTCAACAATGCGCGGGCACGCGGCCGTGTCGCCGCCGGGATCGACGAGAGCAGCGACCCGAAGACGCGGCGAATGTCGCTGATCGGTCCCTGCGCCGACCAGTACACCCACAGATCGCTGCAGATGGTGACGCCCCGAGCGGCCTCCGCGGGATCATCGAGACAGAAGTCGATCGCCGCCCAGACGTTGGCCCGCTCCGCCCGGACTCGCCGGAACATCTCGACCTGGCGGGCGTCGTCGGCACCTGCCGCGCTGGCAAGATCGCCGATCCAGTCACGATGGCGGCTCCGGATGGTCGTCTCGGCACCTGCCTCCCGAAGCCGCTCGCGGCCGAACTGGCGGAGCGGTTCGAGGAGCCGGAAGCGGTCGGCGGTGTCTTCCCGTCGTCGCTTCAGCACCGACTTCTCGACGAGGGACCCGACGAGCCCGGGGATCTCCTCGGCGTCCAGCCCGTCCCCGGCACACACCGCCTGAGCCGCGTCGAGCGCGAACCCGCCGGCGAACACGGAGAGGCGGGCCCACAGCAATCGCTCGCGCTCGCCGAGGAGCTGGTAGCTCCAGTCGATCGCCGCCTCGAGCGTCTGCTGCCGCGGGGAGGCGCTGCGGTCCCCCGCGCCCAACGCCCCGAGCCGGGCGCTTAGCCCTCGATCCAGCGCGTCGAGGCCGAGCGATTTGAGCCGGACCGCCGCTAGCTCGAGCGCGAGCGGGAT
>WNGI01004646.1_pt1 | contig 19742 bp, 17 predicted proteins | sample 5400621 | NCBI WGS metagenome assembly WNGI01 (sample SAMN13153374, study PRJNA577476) | soil metagenome | isolation source: 20 cm soil or saprolite under Garry oak tree replicate 1 | place: USA:California | collected 2016-06-15
GTGCGGGTGCGCGCCGAGTCGGCGCGCCAGAAGCGATCGAAGATGTGCGGGAGGTCCCCCGGGGCGATGCCGATTCCCGTGTCGGCCACGCTGAGGGTAACCCGGCCGTTTGCCGAGCCGAGCTGCATGCGCACCGTCCCACCCGCGGGCGTGTACTTCACGGCGTTGGTGAGGAGATTCAGGATGAGTTGGCGGATGCGCGTCGCGTCGACCGAGACGACCATCGGTTCGGGCGGCGTCGCGACCTCCACCTGCACCCCCGACTCCTCGGCGAGCAGCTCGCCGGTCTCGCGGACCTCTTCGACAATCCCCCGCAGGTCCACGGGCTCGCGGTGCAGCGGCGCGATGCCTTCGTCGGCGCGCGCCAGCGTGAGCAGGGCGTCCACCAGCTGCGTCATGCGTTTGATCTCCTGGAGCGTTTCCTCCAGCGTCGCGAGCGTGTCCTGAGGCAGGTTGGGAGTCGTGATCGCGCGCTCCACGCCGGCGCGGAGCACGGTGAGCGGCGTCTTCAGCTCATGGCTCGCGTCGGCCGTGAAGCGCCGCAGGGCGGCGAAGCTGCGCTCGAGCCGGGTCATCATCTGGTTCAGCGTTTCGGCGAGCCTCCCGAGCTCGTCTTTCACCAGCGGCTCGGCGAGGCGACGGTGCAGGCTGCGCCCGTCGGTGATCTCGCGGACCTCGGTGATGATCTGGTCGACGGCAGCGAGGGCGCGCCGGGAAATCCACGACCCCATCAACAGGGCGAGGGCGAGCCCGAGCGGCAGGACCAGGGCGAAGGTGGAGAGCAGCTCCTCCGGGCCGAGCTCGGCGGTGCGGACGTCCGCCCCGGCGAGAATCGCCCCGAACTGCGGTCCGGCACCGGTGACGTCATGGACCACATAGTGGATCCTCGGGCCGGTGGGCTCGAGACGGAGCGTGCCGCTCGACTGGCCGGAGAGCGCCGCGCTCGCCAGGCGCCGCAGCTGGTCCACCTGTTGGAATGTCAGGGCCCGCGCATCAGACGACGCGAACAGCAGGCTGCCGTCGCGCGCCGTGATGAGGAGGAAGTCGGGGACCGCCTCGAGCAGCGCGGCCAGATCCGGGATGAGCACAGAGCGCTGCCCCGTGTCGGCCCGCACCAGCGTCCCGCGCGCACGGTAGCTTTCGGCGAGAATGCCCGCCGTCAGTGACGCTTCGGACTGAATCCGCTGGTCGAGATCCTGGTAGGAAGCGCTGCGGCGGTCCAGGTACAGCACCCCGGCGAACGCGGCGAGGGTGAGGGCCAGCGCGCCCGAGTACCAGGCGGTGAGCCGCCCGCGCAGCGTCTGCACGTCACGCTTTCACGACGTAGCCGACGCCGCGCACCGTGTGGATCAGCTTGGGGTCGCGCCCGTGGTCGATCTTCTTCCGCAGCCGCGTGATCACGACGTCTACGATGTTCGTGCCGGGGTCGAAGTGGTAGTCCCAGGCATACTCCGTGATCAGGGTCCGCGACATCACGCGGCCGTGGTGGCGCATGAGGTACTCGAGGACGGCGTATTCTTTGGGGGTGAGCTCGATGAGCTTCCCGCCGCGCCGCACCTCGCGGCTCCCGCTGTCGAGCGTCAGGTCCGCCACCTTGAGCACCGGCGGCGCGATCGCCTTGGGGCGTCGCCCGAGTGCCTCCACCCGGGCGAGCAGCTCCTCCAGGGAGAACGGCTTCGTCACGTAGTCGTCGGCGCCCATCTTGAGCGCCTGCACCTTGAAATCCACGGCATCCTGCGCGGTGAGGACCAGCACCGGCATCCCCTCGCCGCGATCACGCAGCGTCCGCAGCACCTCGAGGCCCGACAACGCGGGCAGGCGGAGGTCGAGCACGAGCATGTCGTAGTGGCCGCCGGTCGACAGGCGCAGCCCCTCGGCGCCGTCCCCGACCAGGTCCGCGTGGAAGCCGGCCTCGGTCAGGCCGCGCTTCACGTACTGTCCGACGGTCTTGTCGTCTTCGACGACGAGGATTTTCATCCCGTGGGGAGGTACACCCTGAAGTTCGACCCCACGCCGAGCTGCGACTCGACATCGATCCGCCCCCGGTGCTCGGCGATGATGCCGTAGCAGATGGAGAGACCGAGCCCGGTGCCACGGCCCTGCGGCTTCGTCGTGAAGAACGGCTCGAAGATCTTGGGCAAGTCTTCGCGCTTGATCCCGGTGCCCGTGTCGATGAACTCGAGCAGGATCTCATCCGCCCGATCGGGGTTGATGCGGCTGCGGACCGTCAACGTGCCGCGCGAGTCCATCGCGTCCATGGCGTTGAGCATCAGCGCCATGAAGCTCTGGATCAGCCGCTCGTGGTCCCCGAGGACTGACGGCAGGCCCGTGGCTAACTCACGCACCACCGTCAGCCGCTTGAACCGCGCGTGGTGCTTGAGGAGAAACAGCGTGCGGTCCACCACGCTGTTCACGTCCGTCGGCTTCTTGTCCCCACCCTTGGGGCGCGAAAAGTCGAGCAAGCTCTCCACGATCCGGCGGCAGCGCTGCACCTCGGTGTCGATGATCTTCAGGTACTCGTCGTAGCCGTGGCGGTCAGGGGGGGACAGGTCCTCGGTCCGGAGCGCCAAGGCCTCGCAGCAGGCCAGAATCGTGGCGAGCGGGTTGTTGATCTCGTGCATGACGCCGGCCGCGAGCTGCCCCACGGCGGCGAGCTTCTCCGTTTCCGTGAGGCGCTGCTGCGCCTGGCGCCACTCGGTGATGTCTTCGCCAATGGTGATGACGTGTGAAATGTCATCCCCATCCTGCCGCATCGGGATCTTCGTGATGCGGTAGTGCCGCGCCTCGCCGCTCGCGCGCGACTCCATTTCCACCTGCTGCACCTCGCCGGTGTCGAACACGCCATCGAACTCGCGTTTCAGCAGATCGCGTGGCTGGCGGTCGAGGACCTCGAAGATCTCTCGACCCATCGCATCCTCGCGCGACACACCCTGCGTCCCGGTCTCGCGCTTGCGGTTCCAGGCGCGGATGCGGTAGCCACGGTCGATCACGTACAGCCCGACCGGGAGCGAGTCGATGATCTGGGCGGCGAAGCTGCGCTGCGCTTCCATCTCGTGCGTGCGCAGCGCGACCTCGGAGGCGAGGTCCTGCGACAGCTCGGTGGCGGCGATCGTGGGAGCGAGAATGCGGGCCACGACGACCACGACGTCGTGGGCGATCCCTTCATAGCGCCCCGTGGGAATGAGCACCTCGAGCACGCCGAGCGGCTCGTCCTCGTGGACCAGCGGCAACCGCACGATCCAGCCACCGGGCACACCCTCCCGCTGGGGGCCGCGCCGCATCCACTCGGCCACCGGGGGGGCATGACTCGACGGCTCCGCTTCGTCACCGGGCGTGGTAACGGGCGTGAAGCGAGTGCCGTCAGGCGTGCGGAGCCAGAGGCGGCAGCGGCGGAGGTTGAGGCCGCGTCGCAGCGCGCTCACCACCCCGTGCAGGGCCTCCCCAGACGCGAGACCCGCCTGCAGCACCGACGCCACTTCGGCAATGACCCGGATACCGGGATGCTCGGTATCGAGGGAGGGGACCACCATCGGTGGCAAAGCTAGGGATGGCGCTCCCGCCGCGCCAGCGGCGCCTCAAACCGGACCCCGAGGAACGCTCGGACATCCGTGACGGTGCCCAAGAAGACCGTGGGACCGATCAGCACTCCGAGGCGTGGTCCGTTGGGATCCCCGAACCGTAGGCCGGGGAGCACCGAAACGCCGCCCCACGGGGACCCCACCGGGAGGGGCGAGCGCGATCCCAGGTAGCCCGTCGCTTCGACCGTGAGATCGACGCCCACCCGGCTGGCACTCGTGTCGGCGCCCAGCTCGGCGATGGTGGCCGTCGGGGTGCGGGCGGCGAGAGTCGTGCCGAACACGAAGCCGCGCGCGCCGCCGATGATCGCGCCTTCGTCGATGAACGAGCCGAGTCGGGCGGTGAGCGACAGCGCGGCGATCGGGCCCGCACGCACGGCGCGCGCGACCCCCACGTCGAACCCCTCGACCTGCCACCCGCTGCCGACCGTGTAGGCGAGCCCCAGGGTGAGGGCGTTGCCCTGCCCCGCGAGCGGCGTGGACAAACTCACCAGGGCCGTCAACATTGTGACCATGGACCGACGCACGTTTGTGCTCCTCACCGGGGCCGGTTCGGCGGCCCTCATCCGTCCGCCTGACCGGCTGTCCCTCGGTCCGCCCCGGGCGGACGGGCGGACAGGCGCACGGGCGGACGGCCGGCTCCGCTTCGAGCTCGACGATCATCACCGCTGGTCGCTGTGGTACTATGGCGACGGCTCACCCGTTCCCCTTGTCCGCGACGCCGAGATCGTGGCATGGGTGGGGGACCGGCCGCTCACCCTCGCGGACCTGGAAGATAGCACGGTGGGGAACCGCCGCCCTCCGGGCGGCGACGCCGTGGTCGTGCGCGGCCGGGCCGCGGGGGTGTGGGTCGAGGCCGAGCTCCTGGCCGCGGGCGGCGCCAGCACTCCCCAGGCGTCCGTCACGGTCACCATTTTTCCGGACCGCTTTCTGCCCACGGTGAGGGGCGTGCGCTTCTTCCAACTCTCCCACGCGGACGTGCTGGCAGGCGACGGACCCCTCGTGGCGCTCGTGAACGGAGCGCACTCCGCCGACCCGAGCCGTGTGGTCACCGTCGGAGCACCGGAGGCGGAAGGGCTCGCGAGTCATGCCGCCACGGGGCTCACCCGCGGGCGGCACGGGCTCGCCATCGCGTTCGACGCGGGCGAGCCGGGGGAGGCGCGCGTGCAGCTGTCGCGGGCGGGGCTCGAGGCGGTGAGCGACTGGCTCCCGGCACGGCCGCTCCGCCCCGAGGGAGACGCCTCGCGCATGCGCCTGTGCTTCCATCCGGAGGGCGACGGCCTGGAGGCCCTCTGCGCGTTGTTCGTGCCCTCCTCGCCCGTCGATCAGGAGCGCTTCGCACAGGCCGTGGCGCCCGCGGGGTGGTGCACGCGGGCCGAGTGGTCGGGCACCGTTGCCGAAGCGGATGTGATCGCCAATTTGGACTTCAGCGCCGCGAATTTCGACCGGCGGTTCTTCCGGCACATCGAGCTCGATGACGGCTACCAGCGAGCCATCGGAGCGTGGGATGTGAACGACCGGTTCCCGCACGGCCACGCCTGGCTCACCGACCAGGTCCACGCTCGAGGCTTCAAGGCGGGCCTGTGGGTGGCGCCGTTCGGCGTGGCCGAGGCCTCCGGCGTCCCGACCGCGCAGCCCGACTGGCTGCTGCGCGATGCGAGCGGGCCCGTGGTATGTGACACGCGCGAGACTTGGGGCGGCAAGATTTACGCGCTCGACGGCGCGCACCCCAAAGCCCAGCAGTGGCTGTTCGACCTGGCCCGCCGGGTCGTGCGGGAATGGGGGTACGACTACCTCCGAATCGACCGGTTGCGCTGGGCCACGGTCGGTACGGCGCACTACGGCGGCCTGACCCACGCGGAAGCGTATCGCGCCGGCCTGGTCGCGATCCGCGACGGCCTCGGCACCGAGGCGTCCCTGCTCGCGAGCGGGGCGCCCCTGCAGCACGCCGTTGGGCTCGTCAACGGCATGCGGATCGGACCGGACGTCGACCCCACTTGGTCGGGCATCCAACCGCCGGCGCGCGCCGCGGGCCTGAGGAGCTTTTACCATCGATCGACCTGGCTGAACGATCCGGACTGCCTCGTGGTGCGTCCTCCGCTGTCGCGGGCCGCCGCCGAAGTGTGGGCGTCCGTCGTCGCGATCACCGGTGGACTCACCCTCCTGGCCGACAATCTGCCGAAGCTGCCACCCGATCGCCTCCCGCTGCTGCAGCGCACGCTCCCGGTCGCTCCCGTGACGGGCCGCGTCATCGAGACGGGTGTCGCCGAGCGCGACACGGCGCCGGCGATCGTGGCCGGTGACGACATCTACCCGATCAGCGGGCCGTGGCGCTTCCGCACGGGCGACGATCCTAGCTACGGATCCCGTGGGTTCGACGAGGAAGCGTGGGAGACGCTCCCCGTGCCGCAGCGCTGGGACGAGGCGGGGCATCGGGACTACGTGGGGTTCGCCTGGTACCGCACGAGATTTCAGCTCCCCAAACCAGGCGACGGAAAGACGGAACGTCGGAACGCCTTCCTGGAAATCGGCAAGATCGCGGATGCCGACGAGACCTTCGTGAACGGCGTGAAGGTCGGCCAGACGGGCGAGCTGTCACAGGGCGGGCGGGGTGAGGCACAGGCGTACCGCCGGTATCGCGTGCCACCCGAGACGCTGAACTGGGGTGGAGAAAACGTGGTCGCCGTGCGGGTGCTGGGCAGGGGCGGCATCTGGAGCGTGCGCCGCAGCCGTCCGCCGCGTGCCTGGATCGCGGAGGGCGCACCCCGCTGGTGGACGGTCGTGGTGGTGAACTGGGAGGACGAGCCCCTGGACGTACCCCTCCCGCTCGCGGCGCTGGGCCTCAAGGGTGCCAAGTTCGACGCGTACGACGTGTGGCGCGACGCACCCGCCACCGACCTGAAAGACGGCCTCACACTCGGCCTCGAACCGCGCAGCGCACGCACGATGGCGATCCGCCCCGTCGCCGCCCGGCCGCAGGTGATCGGCACGACGCGTCATGTCGTGCAGGGAGCCGTGGACGTCGTCGACGAGACCTGGGACCAGACGACTCGCACGCTCAATGCGAAATCCACGAACCTCGATGGCCGGGCCTACGCGGTCACGATTGCGGTCCCCAAGGGGCTGCGACCGGGCGCGTGCAAGGCCGACGTGCCTTGCACGGTCCGCCGGCTCGCGTCGGGGCATGCCGTGATCGCGTGGCCTGCCGGTGGGGATGGACGGGATATCTTCGGTCCGCAACGGGAGGCAGGAGGGGCAACGACTAGACGCGCAGACGCACAGGGGAGAACAGGAGGACAGTTTGAGGACTTCCTATCTACTACCACCTGTTCACCGCTGTGCGTCTGTGCGTCTAGCATTGCATGTACCACTTACTTAGGTGCCGCTTGCTCAATGCCGCGAATGAAATACTTCTGCGCCACGAAGTAGAGCACCATCAGCGGTATGACGGCGGCCACGGCGGTCGCCATCTGGTACGACCAGCTCAGATCGTACGTGCCCCGCAGGTTCGCGATACCCACCTCGAGCGGCTGCATCCCGCTCGAGCGCGTGGCCACGAGCGGCCACACGAAGCTCCTCCACTGGTCGGCGAACGCGAGCACGGCGAGCGTGGCGAGCGCCGGCCGCGAGGGTGGCACGATCACCCGCCAGAAGATCGTCCACTCTCCGGCACCCTCGAGTCGCGCGGCGTCCTCGAGGTCGCGCGGGATCGCGCGGAACAACTGACGGAGGAGAAATATCCCGGTGACCGATACCAGCTCGGTCGAGATCAGGCCCTGATAGCTGTCCACCCATCCCAGCGCGTCGATGAGCAGATACCGCGGGATCGCGAGCACCATCGCCGGAGCCGTCAGCGCGCTCAGGTAGGCGAAGAACACGCGGTCGCGGCCGGGGAAGCGAAGCCGCGCGAAGGCGTACGCCGCGGTCGCGCTCGTCAGCACCTGCCCCGCGACCACCGCGAGGGAGAAGATCACGCTGCTCATCAGGAAGCGCGCGAACGGCACCGCCACGAGCGCCGCGGCGAAGTTTTCGGGGACCGGGTGTCGCAGCGAGCCCGGCTCGCTCATGAGAGCCGTGGCAACCATATAGAGGAAGGGGGCGATCATGACGCAGGCGAGCGGCAGCGCGAGCGCGTACGCGAGCCACCCGCTCCCCTTTCCTCGTCCCGCGTGCCGTTTACGCATGCTCCACCCGTCGGTCGAGCAGCTTGACCTGGGCCCACGTCACCCCGAAAAGCAGCGCGAAGAGGAGCAGTGCTAGTGCGCTCGCCTCGCCGAACTGCAGCAGCTCCCAGGCGGTGCGGTAGATGCGAGACACAATCACATCGGTGGCGCCGAGCGGCCCGCCACCCGTCAACACCATGACGAGCGCGAACACCTGGAAGGCGCCGAGCATCCCCGTCACCAGCACGAACAGCGTCACGGGCGAGAGCAGCGGGAACGTCACGCGCCAGAAGCGCTGCCAAGCGTTCGCGCCGTCCACGCGGGCGGCATCCAGGTATGACTGAGGGATGGCCCGGAGCCCCGCGAGGAAGACCGTCAGCTGGTAGCCCAGCTGCATCCACACGGACACGAGCATCACCGCCACGAGCGCCGTGTTGGGATCCCCGAGCCAGTTCACCGGCCCGAGACCGGCGCGCGTCAGCAGGTGATTGATCAACCCGAAATCGGGGTGGTACATCCACTGCCACACGAGTGCGACCGCGACCACGGACGAGGCGTACGGCAACAGGAACAACGCGCGTAGCCCAGCCGCCGCCGCACCGGATCTCCGTCGTCCTCCGATCACGACCGCGAGGCCGAGCGCGAGCGTCATCGACACCGGCACATACAGGGCGTACACAAGCGTGCGGGCGAGCGCCGACCAGACCAGGGAGTCCCGGACGACGTGGCCGTAGTTTGCGAGCCCGACAAAGGCCGTCGTCGGCTCGATCGGGCTCCAGCGGTGCACCGAGACATACAGCACCAGGAGCAGCGGGACGACGGAGAACGCGGCGAGGTGGAGCGCCGATGGCGCGAGGAATCCCCAAGCGGCCACCGTTTCGCGCCGCGGCCGGGGTGCGCTCGCCGTGCTCCAGGCGGCGAGCAGCGCGCCCAGGGGCCCCAGTGCCGCGAACCCGAGCATGACCGGCAGCCAGCCGGCCGTGCCGGCTTCCCCGGGGCGCGCTCGCAGCTCGACCCAGCGCCCCGGCGCGAGCCGCACGGCGACAGCCGCTCTCGGCACTCCGCCGGTGGCGCGGCGCCACGCCGTCGCGGCACCTGAGTCCCCCGGCACGATTTCGGCACCCCGGGCGAGCGTCGTGAGGCCCGCGGGCGCACTCCGCATCTCCGGGATCCGCGCCGCGGCTTCCTGCATCAGGAGCCGCGTGTCGTACAACCAGCGATCAGTCGCGTCCCCCGCGGCACCGCGCAGGTCGGCGAACACCGCCACGCCGAACAGCACCGCCACAATGCCGTATGGCCGAAAGCTCTGGCGCCACGCGTGGCGCGGCCTACCGATCGCCCCCGCACTCTGCCAGCCCGCGACCAGGAGGAGCAGCAGCGCGGCGAGCGACCAGGGCGAGACCGGCCACGTGCCCGCGGCGGGCCGGGCGGCCACCGCACCCACGACGTCCCACCCGTCGCGATCGAGCAGCGGCGCGAGCGCCGCGTCGCCGGTCCAGCGCACGGCGACCTCTCGACGCACTCGCTGCAGCGTCGCCGCGGGCAACGGAGGCGCGGTCGCGTGCACCAGCGGCGCGGTGGCATGATAGATCTCGAACCGTCCGGAGAACCCCGGCAACTCCTCGAGCGCCCGCGCCCGGATGAGGAGCTGCGGCAGATCGTACCCGGCGCCCCGTGCCGGTGGGGGCGTCACGATCGTGAGGTAGGCGGCCGCGGCGGTCGCATCACGCGCCGCGAGGGCGCGCTCGTAACGGCCCCGCGCCTGTTGGGCCAGGGCCAACGGCAGCAGGGCGCCGGCGGCCATCGCGACGAGCGCCACGCCGCGCCAACGCACCAGCGTGGTCATCGTGTGGCTCCCAGCAGCCGGTCGAGCTCGCGTGCGGTTGCGCGTGCAGCCCGCGCCGGATCGGCGCCTCCCACGGTGACGCGGTCCATCAGGTCGGCGAGCTCGGCCTCCACCTCACGCCACTGGGCCACGCGCCCCTCCCACGCGGGCCGGCCGTGCGCGGCGGCGCGCCGGAATGCCGCCTCCCAGCCGAGCGTGTCGGCCGCCGCCACCTCCTGCGCGGCGGCGGCCACGGCCGGCAGCTCGATCCCCGCCTCACCGCGCGCCGCGTCGGGCAGGGAGTCGGTGAGCTCGGCCGCGAGCTCGACCGCAGCCCTGCGCCGCAGTGCGCGCGCGGGAACCGCGTATCCGGAAGCGGAGAGCACGGTGGCGGGCGGTACCCCGGCGCGATGCGGGATGGGCGCGAATCCCACCCGCATCCGGCCCGCCGCAACCGCGGCCCGGAGCCCGCGAACCGCATCGTGGCCCACGGTCATGAACGCTACGCGGCCGGCCGCGAACAGCCGGGCGATCTCAACGCCCGCGGGACCCTGGTCGTGAGGAGGCGGGGCCACGGCCCAGCGCCTCACCCAACCCTCGTACCAGCGGATCGCCGCGACGGTGGCGGGCGCATCGAGGCAGCCCGAGGCGCGTCGGCCGCCGGGGCAGAGGACGTCGCCGCCCCCCGCCCAGACCCACGGCAGCCAGAACGAGGGCCGCCGGTCGAAGGCGGCTCCCCACTGATCCATCCGCCCGTCGCCATCGCGATCGCGTGTGAGCAGCTGCGCCGTCCGCAGGAAGTCGTCCCACGTCCAGTCGTCCGTCGGGTACGCGATCGCCCCACGGTCCAACAGGTCCCGATTGTAGGCGACCATCAACGGCGCATAGCCTCGAGGCAGGGCGTACACCGCCGCACCACGACGGAACATCGCGAGAACCTCCGGATCGTAGCGCTCGAGGTCGACGCCGACGCGGGAGAGATAAGGTGCGAGGTCGAGCAATGCTCCCCGGTCCGCGAGCGCCGGGATGTCGCCGTCGTCGAGCTGGAACACATCGGGGAGGGCATCGCCCGCCGTCGCCGTGAGCAGCAGCCGGTGGTACTCCACCTGGGAGAGCGCGGCGTTATGCTGCACCACCTGCAGCCCTGGGTGCCGCGCGCGATACGGTGTGAGCAGCTGGTCCTCGAGCTGTGCCGCGCCGTCGTCGGCCCGGTGGAGGAGCTCGACCCCCGAGCCCGGGGCGGCGCCGCACCCCCAGCACGCGAGCCAGCAGCCGAGCCAACACACGAGACGGCAAGCCGGCGCGCGGCTCACCTGAGCCGCGTTCCCGCGGCGTCGAACAGGTGCAGCCGGCGCCGGTCCAGCTTCACCCCCACCCGGTCGCCCGGGCGGAGGTCCGGGATGCCGTGCACTCGCGCCACCAGCGGCTGGCCGCCCGCGTCCAGGCGGACGAGCGTGTCGGGACCGAGCGGCTCGACGCCGCGCACCTCGGCTGCTCCGACGCCCTGATCGGGGGCGACGAGGCTCACGTGCTCGGGCCGCACGCCAAGGTAGATCTCGCCTTCGTAGCGCTCGAGGGGGACGGAAACAGACCACGCGCCGCAGTCCACCACCCCTCCCTCGTCCTCCCCCTCCGCCCCCCTTCCCCTGCCGGGGAGAATGTTCATCCCCGGACTCCCAATGAAGCGGGCGACGAAGACGTCTGCCGGCCGCCCGTACAGCTCGGCGGGCGTGCCCACCTGGCGCAGGCGCCCCGCCTCCAGAACCGCGATCCGCTGGCCCATGGAGAGGGCTTCGATTTGGTCGTGGGTCACGTACACGACGGTGGCACGGAGGGCGCGATGCAGCTCGAGCAGCTGTGCGCGCAGCTCGCCCCGCAGCGTGGGCTCGAGGTGCGAGAGCGGCTCGTCGAGCAGGAAGACCTGCGGCTCGCGTACCAGGGCGCGACCCAGCGCTACGCGCTGCCGCTCGCCACCGGAGAGCTCTCCCGGCCGACGGTCGAGCAGTGTGCCGAGGCCCAGCCGGTCCGCGGCCTGGTGCACCCGACGGGCGATCTCGGCGGCCGGGACGCGCCGCACCTCGAGCCCGAACGCGATGTTGCGCCGCACGGTGAGGTGAGGGTACAGCGCGTACGTCTGGAACACCATCGCGACGTCGCGCGCGGCGGGGTCGAGACGCGTGACGTTCCGCTCGCCGATCAGGATTTCTCCGGCGCTGGGCTCCTCGAGCCCGGCGATGCAGCGGAGCGTCGTCGTCTTCCCGCAGCCCGACGGCCCGAGCAGCACGAAGAGCTCGCCGTCGCCCACGTCGAGCGACAGATCCTCGAGTGCCGGGCGGCCTTCGGGACCATACCGTTTGGCGAGGCGGCGGAGCGAGACCGACGCCACGGAGGACTAGTTCCGCGTGGGCAGCTTGAACTCGACCGGCATCTCGAAGCGCACGCGCACCGCGCGACCTGCGATGCGCCCTGGGGTAAAGCGCGCCGCCCGGACGTAGTCCTTCGCCGCCTGATTGAACCGCGCGTCGGTGCTCTCGAGCACGCGTACGGTTCCGTCCTCGACCCGGCCGGTCGTGTCGATCACGGCGTCGATGATGACGCGCCCGCTGATCCGGGAGAAGAGCAAGGGCGCGGGGTAGGTGAGCGCCGGACCCGAGGTCAGCCGAGGTCGCTCCTGCACCTCCGCTTCGCCGTACACATCGCCCGCGATGTGCAGGGTGATGGGGGGCAGGGAGGCGGCGGAGAATTCGACGGGCACCTCGACCAGCACCTGCACGACCCGCCCGCGCACGCGGGCCGGCCGGAACAGCGTCTTCAGCACCAGCGTCCGGGCGGCCGCGACGAGCACCGAATCGGACCCCTGCACCACGAGCGCCGTGGCCGGCTCGGGGTTCCCCGCGCTGTCGATCACCACCCGTACCACGACCACACCATCGCTGCCACCGGCGGGATAACGCAGCGGCGGCGTCAGCACGATCTCCGGCCGCTCGTCCACTTCGCTCGCACCATAGACGCGCTGCGGTGACGGCGGCGGCGGGACGAACGCCGTCGGCCCGCACGCCCCTACCACCACACCGACGAGCACCACGCGTCTCATGGGAACCCCGCTCAGAGCGCCGCGATCTGCCGGAGCAGCTCGGCGTCGTCACGCCGGGCGCCAAGCTCCGCCTCGATGTGGCGCCAGCGCAGGATGCCCTGTTGGTCGATCAGGAAATAGGCGCGCCGCGAGAAGAACCGATCCTCGAGCAGGACCCCGTACGCGCGGCTCACCTCGCGCTTGAAGTCGCTCAGCAGATCCTGACGCATCGCGTGCTTCGCCTTGTACTCCTTGAGCGTCGGCACCGAGTCCACGCTGATCGGAAGCACGATCGTGCCGCCGCGCTCGAACGCGTCGTAGTCTTCACTGAAGGCACAGTTTTCGACGGTACACGTGCTGGTGAACGCCAGCGGGAAAAACGCGAGCAGCACATGCTTCCGCCCCCGGAACCCGGACAGGGTGACATCGGTCCCCGTGGTGGACGGCAGCGCGAAATCGGGCGCCACGGCCCCGACGGGTAGAACGGTCGAGGCCGCCGCCGTCACATCATGCGCCCGGCGGGCGGGCTCAACACAGCTAGGGCGATGAAATAGACGAGAGCCGCCGTCACGAATCCGGTCACGATCACGCCACGGACGGTCTCGATCGGTTTCTTGGCCGGCCCCGTCGTTCCCACCAGCGCATTGATCTCGAACAGGGCGATGATCACGAGCAGCACCACGGCCCAGAGGCCGCGGTTCCCGCCCGCGGGAAGCGTGAAATGCGAGGCCGCACCCATGAAGAACAGCATCGGGAACGAGAACACGACGTTGGTCCGGGAGGCGAGGAACGCGCGGCGCGCCGCCCCGGCCGCCTTGGGATTCGCCTGGCCCCCGCCCGCCGTCGCCACCGCATTGGCGATCACGATCTGCTGATTGGGCCAGATCACGCGCCAGACGTTGGCGAGCATCACGGTGCCGAACGCCGCGCCGGTGAGAATCGTGAGGCCCCAGGGATCGCTCCAACTGGCGCGCCGCAGCCCCAGGACGACGACACCGGACAGGAACGTGAGGGCCGCGCTCCAACGGAACCACCACAGTGCGCGCGGCACGAGTTTCTGAGTCGCGCCGCTCTTAGTGGCCGCGTCGGCCTCCGCCATGAAGGGACCCTGCACGAAGTTGAAATAGTAGAGGAGACCGATCCACGTGATGCCAGAGAGGAAGTGAATCCAGCGGACCAAGAACTGGATTCCCGCGTCGGAGAACAGCGCCATCGTGCGCCTCCCAGATAGGGGACCGCGACGGAGACGTGAGTAGCCGGTTCGGGAAGATATGGGCGCTCCAACCGGAATCAAGCGGGAACCTTCATCCGGGATCGCGGGTTGAAATCGACGAAGCACCACACAACATGAGGAGACCGACGATGGCTGGTACCACCGCACCCACCGAACGGGTCAGCAAGCATACCCTGCCTCCGCTACCCTACGACGCCGCCGCGCTCGAGCCGCACATCGACGCCCAGACCATGCAAATCCACCACGGCAAGCACCATCAAGCCTACGTGAGCAACTTGAACGCGGCGCTGGACAAGCATCCTGCCCTGTACGAGAAGAGCCTCGAAGAGCTGCTCCGCGGCATCAACGGTGTCCCGGAAGACATCCGCACCGCCGTCCGCAACAACGGTGGCGGCCACCACAATCACTCGCTGTTCTGGACGATCCTGGCGCCAACCGGCAAGGGCGGGGGCGGCGAGCCGAGCGGCGCGCTGGCCGATGCGATCAAGAAGACGTTCGGCGGCTTCGCCGCGTTCAAAGACCAGCTGTCCGCCGCCGCCACCGGCCGGTTCGGGAGCGGCTGGGCGTGGCTCACTGTCGCGAGCGCCAAGCTCGAGGTCTCGAGCACCGCGAACCAAGACAGCCCGCTCATGGAAGGGAAGGTCCCCGTGCTGGGGCTCGACGTGTGGGAGCACGCCTACTACCTCAAGTACCAGAACCGACGGCCGGACTACATCGCGGCGTGGTGGAACGTGATCAACTGGACCGAGGTGGCGAAACGGTTTGAAGCGGCGAGAAAATAGACTCAGCCGTCGAGCGGCTCCGTGAACACCTCGGCGCTGCCGTCCGGTGCATAGCGGACCGTCACGCGCCAGGGCCGACAGCAGACCTGGCAGTCTTCCACGTATTCCTGGAGCGGGCCCCCGCCCGGGTCGAGGCCGAGCTCGTTCGCCTCACCGCAATGGGGACAAACGACCACCACTTCGGTCTCGGTGGTGCCGTCGTCGGGCGGGAGCTCCTCTTCGTCGTCGATCACTGAACGCTGCTCCTCGTATCCACGGTCCGTCAAGGCTGGCGGCCCGAATCGGGCTCCATCCCGCTCAATGCGGCGATGCGGGCCCGGGCGCGCGTGACGAGCGGTGCCAGGCTCGGCGCTCGTTGAACGTAGTCGCGGTACGCCGCCAGCGCCTGCTGCCCCAGCCCGCGCGCCTCGAGCACTTTCCCGAGCGTGAAATAGGGCGCGGCGAACAACGGCTCGAGCTCAATCACTTGACGGACCTGCAGCTCCGCCTCTCCGGGGCGGCCGGCATCCGCCAGGGCCTGCGCGTAGCGGTGGCGCACCCCGGCGTCGTCACCGCCCAGCTCCACCGCCTGTGCGTATTCCCGCAGGGCGGCGGGTTGGTCCCCCTCGTTCAGGGCGACATCGGCGAGAGCGGCGTGCGCCGGATAGAACGCGAGGTTCTCGACCAGCGCCTGCTGCAGGACAACGCGCGCGGCCGCTCGGTTGCCGAGCGCCAGGTGCAAGAGTCCCAAGCCGTAGTCCAGCAGCTCCTTGGACTCGTACCAATGGGCGAGCTTTTTTTCATCGCGTTGCCGCAGCTCCTCGACCAGCGCCGCCACCTCGGCCGCGGCACTGTCGTAGCGTTGCGCCGCCACGAAACACAGCGCCTGCCAGTAACGCAGCCGATAGTGCTTGGCAGGGTCCTCGCGGACCAGCTTTCCGAATGCCGCCGCCGCGACATCGAACTTTCCGGCTCCGTAAGCGAGCATCGCGATGGTCAGCGGATCCCGCCGCCACTCACCCGGAAGTTGATCATATAGGAGGACGTGGAGCGTTCGGGGCATGAGCGGGTTCCGCAACAACGCCCGCTGATACAACGAATCGACCTGCAGCACGTTGGGTGACTCGAGCACGCGGGGCCGCTCCCTGACGTACTCTTCGAACCATCCGGGGAACCGCATCCAATACGCGACCCACCGCCCGTAAAGCGGTTCGGCCCGCCCTGGCTCGAGGCGCGCCGCCCAATAGAACGCTCGCTCGGCGCCGCGCGGATCGCTGCGCAGTTGGGCCACACCGTAGTCGAAGTACGCCGTCCAGTCATTGGTGTCGGCGGCGCTCGAGAGACGGGGCCGCCGGGACGCCGCGGCGTTCTGCAAGGGCGGCGGCTTCTGACCCGCGATCCCGTCCGATACCAGGACGCACGCCACAGCCACCAGCACGATCCGCCACGGGCCGATCACCATTGCCTCCTTACTTCGGCGGCGCGAGCGCTCGCAGCGCGGATTCATGCAGCGGCCCGTTGGAGCTCACCAGGCTGCCCGCGAAGATCGAGCGCTCACCGCCGAGTCCGGTTGCCCGGCCTCCGGCTTCCTCCACGATCACCAGCGGGGCCGCGATGTCCCACGGCTGCATGACGGGGTCGATCGCGACCTCGCCCGCCCCCTCCGCCACGAGCATGTGTTGCAGGAAATCCCCAAAGCCACGCGTGCGCTCGACGCGGGCGATGAGGCCGGCGATCCCGGGCGGCGGCCCCGCCTCGCCGGGCGCGAGATTGCCGTGGAACAACATGGCGTGCTGGAGCGACTCGATCCGCGACACCCTGATGCGTTGCCCGTCGCGAAACGCCCCGCTGCCGCGCGCCGCGTGCCAGCGGGCCGCCAAGGCTGGAGCGCTCGCGACGCCCGCCACCACCTCGCCGCTGGTCTCGATGGCGATCAGGGTCGCAAACACCGGAATGCCCCGCACGAAGTTCCGGGTGCCGTCGATCGGATCGATGATGAGCCGCGTCTCGGCGCTTCCCGGCGCGTCGCCTTCCTCCTCGCCCAGCACGCCCAGCTCCGGATGGTGCTCGCGGACCAGCCTCCGAGCCATCGCTTCGATCGCCCGGTCCGCTTCGGTGACGGGGCTCAGATCCGGCTTCTCCGCGACGCGAAGGCCGGCGGCGCGAAACCAGCGCCGCGCGAGTGCGTCGGCGCGATCGGCCAGCTCGGTGAGGAACGGCAGCCAGTCGGCGGGGGCCATGGCGTCGGAAGTCGAATGGAGCGGATGGGATTCGAACCCACGACCCCCTGGTTGCAAACCAGGTGCTCTCCCAGCTGAGCTACCGCCCCGAACGGTTCGTAAGATAGCTCAATGAGTCTCGGGTACGAGGCGCCGCATGTCGTTGAGCCGCTGACGAGCGTCCGCCACCTGTCGGCTGAGCGCCGCCGGGGCCAGGGCGATGAACTGCGTGTAGTACGCGATGGCGAGCGAGTCCTTCCCCTGCCCTTCCCGCAGGTACGCCAGCGGGAGGTACGGCTTCGCGAAGTACGGATCCGCCTCGACCGCCTGGCGGAACTGCTCGGCGGCCTCCTCGAAGCTCTGGCGCGTCATCAGCAACACGCCATACACGTATCGGATATCGGCCCGATGGGGCGCGAGCTGCGCGGCCAGCTCATACTCCTTCAGGGCGGTCGCGGTGTCGTTCGTCGCCAGCGCCAGGCGCGCCAGGGCGGTGTGCCCGGGGTAGAACGCGAGATTCTCGACCAGCGCCCGGCCGTACGCGTCCCGCGCGCCCTGGTCGTTGCCTTGCGTTTCGCGCACACGGCCGATGCTGTACTCGAGCATCTCCTTGCTGTTGTAAATCCGGACCAGCGTCGACTCACCGCTCTGCTGCAGCGTCCGTTCCGCCTCGAACTCGGCCGCCGCGCTGTCGTACTGCAGCAGCGGGATGAACGCGCGGGCGCGCTGGGCATGGAGGCCTCGAGCCTTCGGCTTTTTGGAGATCGCCATCGCGTATTGTTTCACCGACTCGCCGAAGCGGCCGGTCCCGTACGCGAGCCACCCCTTCAGGGCCGGATCGGGGAGGCTGGCGAGGTCTATTTCGCTCACCTCCCCATCGGTTGCCAGACTGATCGCCTGAAAAAAATCGTGGACGAGCACGGCGTCGAGCTTGGTGTAGAGCAGCGGCTCGCGCAGCAACGCCTCGTAGCGCAGCGAGTCGATCTTGGTCACGTCCTTGGAATAGCGGGAATCGTCATTCATCAGCGCGAACATGTCGCGGCGTTGCATGGCGAGCAGCAGCGCGCACCACCGTCCGTACCACGGGTCGGCAAGAGACGGGTCGAGACGCGTCGCCCAGTAGAACGCGTCCGCCGCGGTCTGCGGACGGCTCGAGAGCTGCTGCATCCCGTACTGGTGGTACGCCCCGGCAGTGTTGGTATCCCGGCTGGCGTCGAGCTTCGGTCGCTTCGGCTCGCGCTGTTTCGAGGCCTGCGCGCCGAGCGTCGACGCGACGGCGAGCGCCAGCCCGAGAGCGAGCGCCGCGAGCCTGGAAAAGCGACCCCGGAACATGCTGAGATGATGCTGCTCGGCAAGCGACTGCACTAGGGCGCATTTGCGGCAGCCAGAGGCAGCAACTACTCTAAGCGATGCGGCTGCGCAAGTTTGTGCTCGCGTTGGGCTTTCTCGGCGCCTGCCGCTCCGGCCCCACACCGCTCCGCCTGGGCACCACGTACACCGTGCAGCAGTCGGCGGCGCTCGCGGTGCTCGAGTCGCTCTGGACCGGGCCCCCGCCCCTCGCGACCGTGGTGGCGCCGTCGGGCCAGATCCTCCGCGCCGCCGCCAACGGCGACCTGGAGGTCGTCATCACCCACGCGCCGGCGCTCGAACAGCGGCTGCTCGTCGCGCCGGGGCATGCCCTGCTCCGCTGCCCGCTCGCCGCCAGCCGGTTCGCCGTGGTGGGGCCAGCGACCGATCCTGCACGCGTCGCGACCGCTGCCACCGCGGCGGAGGCGTTCCGCCGTATCGCGAGTGCGGGCGCACCGTTTGTCTCGCGCGGCGATTCGTCTGGAACGCACGTGAAGGAGGTCGCTCTGTGGCGGGCCGCGGGCGTCACGCCGGCGCCGCGCTGGTATCTCGAGTCGGGCACTGACCAGGCAGCGACGCTCCACCTGGCCGACGAACGCGGAGCCTACGCCCTCGCCGACCTCCCCACGTACGCGAAGCTCGGCGGCCTGGCGTCCCGCATTCTGTTCGCCGCCGACACCGCGCTCACGAACCCCTACACGCTGTACGTCGTGCGCCGTGCGGAGCCCAATCCCGCCGCCCGGCGAAACCGTGAGGGAGTACCCAGTAAGCGAGCGCAGTTGGAAGTCCGGCGCCGCCACGGCCTGGACGGTGGCGGTGTACTGGGCCACGGTCCGCGTATCCGCGACGCCGATCGTGACGACGGCACCGTTCGTCAGCGTCCCGGTGACGGCAACACGGGTCGACGTGGAGAGGGGTTGAGCGAAGACCCGAAGCCCCGGCCCGGCCGTCACGCTCGTGAGCGCATGCGGTCCTGACACGTTGAACAGAATCGCCCCGTCCGCGCCGGCGTTGGGAGTCGCCAGCGAAACGGTCAGCAGTCCCGCCACCGGACCGATGCTGCTGCAGCTCCCCGCCCCGCTCCCAAGTGCCAGCGCGACCAGCAGCCATCCCGCGAATCGCTTCATCGAGACGCTCCCTTCCGCTTCGGCACGTTCACCAGCGCTCGTTGCTCGGCCGTGAGCGGCGCCCCGGTCGCCTGCACCCAGGCGAGAAAGTCGCCCAGATCGAATTCGCCGCTGTTGTTCCCCAACTGGTCGAGATCGGCGAGCTGCGGGGCTGTGAGCGTGCTCGATCCGTTGAGCAATTGGGCCACGACCTGGGCGGTGCTGAAGGTCTCGAGGAACACCGCGCGCACCGCGTACGGCCGACTCATGGGCAGCGTGATGCTCAGGTTCTTCGTGACGGTATCGCCCGCCCAGCCCTGGAACGTGCGCAGGGCGCTGGTGTCGGCAGCCGTGAGGGTCACCTGCGTGCCCTCGGTCACGAACGTGTCGTTCGACACCGAGCCCGTGATCGTGCCGCCGCTGGTGGCGGTGTAATGAA
>WNGI01001458.1_pt1 | contig 19738 bp, 20 predicted proteins | sample 5400621 | NCBI WGS metagenome assembly WNGI01 (sample SAMN13153374, study PRJNA577476) | soil metagenome | isolation source: 20 cm soil or saprolite under Garry oak tree replicate 1 | place: USA:California | collected 2016-06-15
CCACAAGGACAAGCGCGGGGTCGTGGTAGTCGGCGTGGACGGCCAGCTGATCGTCGGCAACCGCCAGGACCTGAAGCAGAAGGTGCTCGACGCCATCGAGAGCGGCGCCCGCGGCTTCGTCATCGACTTCACCCGCACCGGCTACATCGACTCCTCGGGGCTGGGCGTCCTCGTGTCGCTCTCCAAGAAGATCCGCGAGCAGGGCGGTGAGCTGCGGCTGGCGGGGCTGAACGAGGACATTCAGACGCTGTTCGAGCTGACCAAGCTCGACACCCTCTTCGCGATCACCAAAACTCCCGAGGAAGCGCTGGCCGCCTTCTAGCCTCGTGACCACACCGCTGCGCCTCGACGTCCGCCACCCTGGAGGACCCGAGGTCGAGCTGTCGCTGGACGTCCCGTCGGACCTGGAGTACGTCGGTCCCGCCGTGGAGTTGATCGTCGGCGCCTGGCCGCCAGGCCCGCTCTCGCCGCGCCGGGTGCGCTTCAACCTCCGCACCGCCCTCGCCGAAGCCTTGAGCAACGCCATCGCCTACGGCAACCGCCACGATCCCTCCAAGCTGGTGCGGGTGCGGGTGGAGGTCACCCCCGCGGTGGTGCGCATTCACGTCGTGGACGACGGCGACGGCTTCGACCCCGACACGGTGGCCGACCCCACGCTCCCCGCCAACCTCGAGCGCGAGGACGGCCGCGGGCTGTTCGTGCTGCGACACCTCGTCGATCACGTGTCGTTCAACGACAAGGGGAACGCCATTTGCCTGACGCTCCGAGCGGGCTGACCCGCCTTGACCGGCTGCTGCCGGCCCTGGAGCGGTTGAGCGGGGCCACCCTGCGGGTGTGGAGTCAAGCAGAGGCGCGGACGCCGGAGCAGGGTGTGCACGTGCTCGCCGGTCCGACCCCGGCGTGGACCGTATGGCTGAACGGGACGCGCGACAGCGGGACGCTCGAGACGCCGGAGGGCCCCGCCTGGTTCGAGCGTGTGCCGGACGCCGTCGGGGTGTGGCTCGAGATCAGGGACGGGGGACGGGAGAAGGGGGACGGGACGCGTCAGGCGCTCCGCGACGTCGTGGGGGCGGTGCTGGCGACCGAGCACGAGGCGGCGCAGGTCGCGGCCGAGCTGTCGGAGCGGTACGAGGAAATCGACCTCATCTACACCATCAGCGAGATCCTCGGACACACGATCCGGCTGGATGAGGCGGCGCAGCGGATCGTCACCGAGGTCTCGACCGTGGTGCGGGCGCGGCGCGCGACGCTGCTGGTCTTCGACGAGGAGCGTGAGGTGCTGCGGCTGGTGGCGGCGCGGGGGATCGACCCGGAGGAGGTCGACCCGCGCGACGTGGCGGCGATCGAGCTGGACGACGACTGCTCGGTCGCCGCCCGGGCGTTCCGTGAAGGACGGATCATCGCCTACGATCCGACCGATGCCGGGGCCGAGAATCCGGGGTGTGGGGAGGGGCGGCGCTACAAGGGGAAAGCCTTTCTCTCGGTCCCCGTGCTGTACGGGGCGCCGGGGCAGCCGTCGCGCCCGATCGGGGTCATCAACCTCACCGACCGGCTGGGCGAGGACGCCTTCACGGCGGGGGACCGCAAGCTCGTGGCGGCGATCGCGAACCAGATCGGGGCGGCGATCGAGAACGCCCGGCTCGCGGCGCGCGATCTGAGCCAGCAGCAGATGCGGCGGGAGCTCGAGCTCGCCCGGGACCTCCAGCTCAAGCTCCTGCCGTCGCCCCTCGTCCTCGCCGCGCGCGCCGACGTCGCGGCTCGGTGCCGCCAGGCCGAGTCGGTGGGCGGAGACCTGTACAATCTCCTCAATCTTCCGGGTGACCGTATCGGCGTCATGATCGGGGACGTGACGAGCCACGGGTTCAGCGCCGCCTTGATCATGGCGCTCGTGATGGCGGCCTCCGGGATCCATGGCGAAGCGGCCGACTCGCCCACCGAAGCACTCCAACGGCTGGAACAGTCGCTGGCCGACGAGCTGGCGCGCACCGAGATGTTCCTGACGCTGTTCTACGGCGTGATCGATGCGCGGGCCGGGCGGGTGACCTTCGCGAACGCGGGTCACCCGCACGCGTGGATGGTGGCCGGCGCGACGGGGCAAGCCACTCGGCTCGACGCCACCCGGCCGCCGCTTGGCCTCGCCGCCGCATTGGGAAGCGACACGCTGCGGCCCTGGCGGGCGAAGAGCGACGTCCTCTGTCTTTTCACCGACGGGATCGCGGACGCGCTGAGCGAGTCCGGCGCCCGGTTCGGCGAGGAGCGCGTCCTCGGACACGTCCGCGCCCTGCGGGACCGCCCCACCCGCGAGATGCTGGAGGCGATCTACGCCGACGTGGCGGCCTTCAGCGGGGGCGCGCCCCCCGCCGACGATCGCACCGTGCTGCTCCTCAAGGTGTGAGCCGCCTCGGCCAGCACTTTCTCGCCGACCCCCACCTGCTGCGCAAGATCGTCGCCGCCCTCGACCCGCGGCTGGACGATGTCGTGCTCGAGATCGGGCCGGGAACGGGGAGTCTCACCAGCATCCTCGCGCCGCAAGTCGGACGGCTCATCGCGATCGAGCGGGACCGCCGGCTGGCGGAGAAACTCCGGGAAACGGGAAGCGGGAAACGGGAAACGGATCGAGTCACGGTGATCGAGGGCGACGCGCTCCGCGTCGACTGGCACGCGCTGATCCTGGACGCCTCGTTTCCCGCTTCCCGTTTCCCGTTTCCCGGCTTCAAGGTTCTCGGGAACATCCCCTATTACATCACCACGCCCCTGATCGCGAAAGCGCTGACGCCGCCGCTGCCCGAGCGCGTCGTGTTCCTGGTGCAGCGGGAAGTGGCCGATCGGCTGGTGGCGCGGCCCGGGACCAAACAGTACGGGGCGCTCTCCGTGGGGGTGCAGGCGACGTGCGTGGTGGAGCGGCTGTTCGTGGTGCGGGCGGGAGCATTCCGCCCGCCGCCCAAGGTGGACAGCGCGCTGGTGCGCTTGACGCCCCGGGCGGAGCCGCTGGTCGCCGCCGACGAGGCGGCGGCGCTGCGCACCTTCGTGACGGCGTGCTTCAGTCGCCGGCGCAAGCAGCTCCGCAACGCCGTGATGGCGGCGACGGGAAAACCGCGGGCGGTCGTGAGTGAGCTGCTCGAGGGGCTGGGGCTCGCAGCGGACACGCGGCCCGAGGCCGTTTCACCGGAAGACTTCGCCAGACTCTTGCGCGGGAGTCGTCAATTGTGAAATAATTCACAATGCGGAAGATCGCCGAGAGCACGGTCCGCCGCCTCTCGCTGTACCTCCGGTTTCTCGAGCACTCCCAGGCCCAAGGCCATGCCACCATCTCGTCCGCCGACCTCGCCCGGCGCGGTGGCACCACCTCGGCCCAGGTGCGCAAGGACCTGTCGTTCTTCGGCTCCTTCGGCAAGCGCGGCCTGGGCTATCCGGTGAGCGAGCTCGCGGGGCGCCTGCGCGATATCCTGGGACTGCGGCGCACGTATCGCATCGTGGTCATCGGCGCGGGCCGCATCGGGGGCGCCCTGGTGCAGTACCCGGGGTTCCGCCAACGCGGTTTCAACGTCGCGGCGATCTACGACAGCGACCCGGCCAAGGTCGGCTCGCGCTGGAACGGCCTCGTGGTGAAGGACGTCAGCCACCTCGAAGCCGATCTCAAGCGGGAGCCGGGTGACATCGCGATCCTCGTCACCCCCGCCGACGCGGCTCAGGACGTCGCCGACCGGTTGGTTCGCGCAGGGGTGAAAGCGATTCTCAACTTCGCGCCCGTCCAGCTCTCGGTGCCGAGCGGGGTCGCCGTGAAGTCGGTCAACATGGCGCTGGAGCTCGAGACGCTCAGCTTCGCGCTGGCGAACCGATGAAGTTCCGCGTTCGTTAGATTCCCCCCTCATGTCCCGCGTCCACGTGACGTCCGAGATCGGCGCCCTCCGGACGGTGCTGGTGCACACGCCCGGTCGCGAGCTGCTGGCGGTCACGCCGGCGAACCGCGAAGCCTATCTGTATGACGACGTCATCGACCTCGACCTGGCCGAGCGGGAGCACCGGCATTTCGTGGCGGTGCTGCAGCGCTTCGCGGAGGTGTACGAGGTGCGCACGCTGCTGACGGAGCTGGCCGGACAGCCGGACGTACGCGAGTTCTTGGTCACGCGGGCGCTCGAGGTCGTGCCCTCGGACGCCCTCGCCAGGCAGCTCGCCGAGCTTCCGGCCGAGCGGCTCGTGGCGCTGATGATCGAGGGCGCGCTCGAGGAAGCCGGTCCCATCGCCCGCGCGCTGAACGAGACGCGCTACACGCTCCCCCCGCTGCCCAACTTGTTCTTCACGCGGGATGCCGGCGTCGTGATCGGGGGTCACGCGGTGGTCGGCTCGATGCGTCACGGCGTACGCTGGACCGAGGAGCTGCTCGTCAAAGCCCTGTTCCGCTATCACCCCTGTCTCGAGAACGACGGGATCTTGTACGACGGGTCCGAGGAGAAGCGGAACAACTACACGCTCGAGGGCGGGGACGTACACCCGCTGCGCCCCGACCTGCTGCTGCTCGGCTTCAGCGAGCGCTCGAGCCCTGCCGCCCTCGACCACCTCTGCGACCTCGTGTTCGAGCGGGGCGGCGTGAAGGACGTGATCGTGGTCGTGCTGCCCAATGAGCGAACGGCGATCCACCTGGACATGATTTTCACGCAGATCGACGCCGAGCTGTGCTGCGTGTACCCGCCGCACTTCGTCGGGGCGGAGCGGCTGGCCGTGCTGCACCGGCGCAAGCGCTCCAAGGGCGTGAAAGAGATGCCCAACTTCTTCGCGGCGCTCCAGGCCGTGGACCGCCCGCTCGAGCCGCTGTTCTGCGGCGGCGCGAGCCGCACGGTGCAGGAGCGCGAGCAGTGGTCGAGTGCGTGTAATTTTCTCGCGGTGCGTCCCGGCGTGGTGATCACCTACGATCGCAACGAAGCCACGCTCGCCGAGCTGGGGCGTGCCGGCTTCGCTGTGGTGCCGGCGGCGCGCCTCCTCGACGGGGAGGGAGCGGGAGCAGCGCCGCTCGCGGAGGGTGCGCGCACGGTGATCGCCATCGAGGGAAGCGAGCTGGTGCGCGGGGGCGGTGGGCCGCGCTGCATGACCCTGCCGCTGCGGCGGGACGACGTGTGAACCGACGTTCCCGGTGACGCACACCACCTTCACCGTCGGCCAGCTGCGCTGCCACGCCCTTGAAGGTGGCATGCAGCATCTCGACGGGGGCGCGATGTTCGGCGTCGTCCCGAAGCCGCTGTGGGAACGCCGCATCCCCGCCGACGCGCGGAACCGCATTCCGCTCGCGCTGCGCTGCCTGCTCGTCGAGCACGACGACGGCCTGGTGCTGATCGACACGGGGCTCGGCAACAAGCAGGACGCGAAGTTCCGCGAGATCTACGGCGTGGTGAACGAGGGCGCCGATGGGCGCACCCAGCTCGAAGACGCCCTGCTCGCCTTGGGGCATCGACCCGACGACATCCGCTGGGTGATCAACACGCATCTGCACTTCGACCACGCCGGCGGCAACACCTGGCGCGATCCGGCGGGCGCCGTGGGTCTGACCTTTCCGCGGGCGCGCTACGTGGTGCAGGCCCGGGAGCTCGAGTTTGCGCGCCATACGAACGAGCGCACGGCGGCGAGCTACCTCGCGTCCAACTTCGAGGGCGTGCCCTTCACCCTGGTGCACGGTCAAGCGGAGCCGCTCCCCGGGATTCGCTGTCTCCCCACGCCCGGTCACGTGCCGTATCACCAGTCGATCTTGCTCGAGAGCCAGGGTGAGCGCGCCTGCTTCGTCGCGGACCTCGTGCCGACCACGGCCCACCTTCCGCTGCCCTGGATCATGGGCTACGACCTGGAGCCACTCGTGACGCTCGAGTCGAAGCGGCAGTTGTACGAGCGGGCGGAAGCGGAAGAGTGGCTGCTCTGCTTCGAGCACGACCCGGATATGGTGGCGGGACGGCTCGCCCGCGAGGGCAAAACGTTCGGCCTTGTGGAGCCGCTCCGGCGCGGCTAACTTGGTGCCCACAATAGGGTAAGCGGGCGCCGCCCGCTTTTTGTTTTGTCTTGCTCGAGGAGGAGAACCGCACCTGGCGATCGAAAGCACAAATAAGGCGCCGCGTACCCGGGTGAACCGGCAGATCCGCATCAGTCCCCTTCGGGTGATTGCCCCCGACGGCGAGCAACTGGGAGTGATGACCGTCGAGGAAGCCCTAGCGGCGGCGCAGCAACGGGGGCTCGACTTGGTCGAGGTGGCGCCGCTGGCCCGGCCCCCCGTCGTCAAGATCATGGACTACGGGAAGTTCAAATTCGAGCAGGCCAAGGCGGCGCGGGCGGCGAAGAAGAAGCAGCACGTAATTCATCTCAAGGAAGTGAAGTTTCGACCCGGGATCGACGATCACGACTTCGCGTTCAAGACGCGCCATGCACGCGAGTTCCTGAAGGACGGCAACAAGGTGAAGGTGACGATGATGTACCGCGGCCGGCAGATGGCGCACATCGACCTCGGCCGCGAGGTGCTCGATCGGGTGGCGAACGAGCTGAAGGACGTCTCCAAGATCGAGCAGGATCCGAAGCTCGAAGGCCGCAACATGTCGATGGTGCTGGGACCGAAGTAACCCGACCCCGGGGCGCCGCCCCGGGGTGGATCGAGGGGACCACATGCCGAAGCAGAAATCGAAGCGCGCACTCCGGAAGCGCGTCCGGCTGACGGGGCGGGGGCGCCTGCGCCGGCATCGCGCCTACAAGAGCCACATCCTGACGAAGAAGCACCCCAAGCGGAAGCGCCACCTGCGCAAGGCCGCGCTGGTGTCACACGCGGATGAGCGGCGCCTCAAGCGCCTGCTGATGCTGTAAGGAGACCCCGATGCCTCGCGTCAAGAGCAACGTCGCGCGTCTGAAGCGCAAGAACAAGGTGATGAAGCTCGCCAAAGGCTACTGGGGCGGGCGCAGCAAGCTGTGGAAAGCGGCGAAGGAGTCGGTCGAGCGGGCCCAGAAGTACGCCTACCGGGACCGGCGCCGCCGCAAGGGCGATTTCCGGCGCCTCTGGGTCACACGCATCAACGCTGCGGCGCGGTTGCACGAGCTGTCGTACAGCCGGCTCATGAACGGGCTGCGCCGCGCGGGCGTCGAGATCAACCGCAAGATCCTGGCGGATCTCGCTGTGCGCGACCCCCACGCGTTCGGGCAGCTGGCGGAGGTCGCGAAGCAAGCCCTCTGAGCATGCGCGACCTCCTGGCAGCCGTCACGGCGCTGCGGGAGCGTCTGGCTGACATTCCGCAGGCGGACGAACGCCGGCTCCAGGATCTCAAGACGGAGATCCTGGGACGCAAAGCCGGCGCCCTCACGAAGATCCTCGGGGCCCTCCCCAACCTCAGCCCCGCCGACCGCAAAGCGGTCGGGGGAGCCGCCAACATCCTGAAGCGCGATTTCGAGGCCGCGCTCGCCGCCCGGGAGCGCGAGCTGGCGAGCGCCGCCCGCGTCCCGGGTGGCGAGGACCTGACGATGCCGGCCCGCGCCGCATGGCGCGGCGGCCTCCACCTCGTGACCCAGGTCGTGGACGAGATCTGCGAGATCTTCCGCGAGCTGGGGTTCACCCGCGCCGTCGGCCCCGAGGCCGAAACCGAGTGGTACAATTTCGGCGCGCTCAACTTTCCCAAGGACCACCCCGCGATCGATGCCCAGGACTCCTTTTATCTGGGCGAGGGTGTCCTGCTGCGTACCCACACGTCACCGGTGCAGGTGCGCACCATGGAGCGCTACCGCCCGCCGATCCGGGTGGTCTCCCCCGGGCAATGCTACCGCCGCGATCCCTTCGATCCCTCGCATTCACCGGTGTTCGAGCAGATCGAGGGCCTGGTCGTGGACGAGGGCGTCACCTTCGTGGACCTGAAGGCGACGCTGTCGGCGTTCGCCCGCCGGTTCTTCGGTCCCGACACCGCCACGCGGTTCTCACCGTCCTACTTCCCGTTCACGGAGCCCTCAGCGGACATGCAGGTGAGCTGCTCGGTGTGCCGCGGCTCCGGCTGCCCCACCTGCAAGCAGACGGGCTGGATGGAGATCCTCGGCTCGGGGATGGTGCACCCCGCCGTGCTCGAGAACTGTCGCCTCGACGCCGAGCGTTTCACGGGGTTCGCCTTCGGCATGGGGCCGCATCGCATCGCGATGGTCCGCCACGGCATTCCCGACATCCGCCTGTTCTTCGAGAGCGACGTGCGGTTCCTCGCGCAGTTCGCGGGCGGGTCCGGAGGCGCGCCGTGATCACTTCGCGCCGCTGGCTCGAGGCGTTGCTGGGGCTCCCGCTCGACGCCGGCGACCTGGAACGACGCCTCAACATGCTCGGCGCGCCGGTGGAGGCCGTCGTCCCCATCCACCAGGACCTCGGCGACGTGCTCGTGGCGCGAGTCTTGGAAGTGAAAAAGCACCCCAACGCGGACCGCCTGTCTCTGTGTCTGGTGGATGCCGGTGGCGCAGGTGGCCCGGTCGAGGTCGTGTGCGGCGCACGCAATGTGGAGGCGGGCAAGAAATACCCCTACGCCGCCGTCGGGGCCGTGCTCCCCGGTGGCACCAGGCTCGAGCGCAGGAAGATCCGCGGCGTCGAGTCGAATGGTATGCTCTGCTCGGCGCGGGAGCTGGGGTTGGGCGAAGACCACGCCGGCATCCTCGAGCTCCACACGGAGGCCGCGCCGGGCACGCCGTTTCTCGACGCCGTCCCCATCGCCGACCACCAGATCATCATCGAAGTGACCGCGAACCGCCCCGACTTGTTGTGCCACAAAGGCGTGGCGCGGGAGCTGGGGGCGTCGCTTGGGGCTCCGGTGAAGCTCCCGGAAATACCCGGCGGACAGAAAGGCGGCGGTCAGAAAAGCGGCGGTCAGTCATGGACGCCGGTTCGGCTGACCGCCGCCTCATCGACCGCCGCTTCATCGACCGCCGGTATTGTGGACGGAGTGGAAATCCGCCTCGAGGATCCCGAGGGCTGCCCGAGGTACATGGCGGCGGTGATCCGAGGTGTCCGGGTTGGGCCGACCCCGGCATGGCTCGCCGACCGGCTGGGGAGCATCGGGCAGCGCTCCATCAACAACGTCGTGGATGCGACCAACTACATCCTGTTCGAGCTGAACCAGCCGCTGCACGCGTTCGACCTCGGCAAGCTGCGGGGCCGGGCGGTCGTGATCCGGCGGGGTCGCGCCAAGGAGCGCATTGTCACCCTGGACGGCGTCGAGCGTTTCCTCACACCGGAGATGACGGCCATCTGTGATGCCGAGCGGCCTACCATCGTGGCCGGCGTGATGGGCAGCGCCGAGTCGGAGGTGACCGCCGCGACTACCGACCTCGTGCTCGAGTGCGCGTACTTCCAGCCGACGCGCATCCGCCGCACACGACGGGCCCTCGGACTGTCGAGCGAATCGAGCTACCGCTTCGAGCGCGGCATCGACCTGCTCGGCATGCCCGACGCGTTGCGCCGCGCCATCGAGCTGATCGTGGCCGTCGCGGGCGGAGACCTGCGCGAGCCCCCGCTCGACCTGTGGCCTGCCCCGACCCAAGAGCGCACCATCTTCCTGCGCCCCGAGCGCGTGGCGCATCTCCTCGGCATGACGATCGAGCGTGCCGAGATCGAGCGCCTGCTTTCCAGCGTGGGCTTCTTCGTCGCCCCCAAGGAGGCGCGGCTCGCCGTGCAGGTCCCGGGGTGGCGACCCGATGTGACCGGGGAGGTGGACCTGATCGAGGAAGTCGCCCGCCTCAAGGGCTACGATGCCTTTCCCGACGAGTTGCGCCCCTATCGTCCGGGCACCGTCCCCGACGCCCCGCTCGAGCGCGCCAAGGGGCGCGTGCGCACCGAGCTTGCCGGCGCCGGCATGTACGAGGCGCGGACCTTCCCCTTGGGCAAGGGCGATGGCCCGGACGCTGTCGAGGTGCTGAACCCGATGTCTGCCGAGGAGGCGCACTTGCGGACGCGGCTGTTGCCGGGGCTGGTCCGGCGCGTGGAGCACAACTGGGCGGGGAGAAACCGGGATATCCGACTGTTCGAGGTAGGGACGGTGTTCCGGAGAGGGACGGGGGACGGGGGAAGGGGGACGAGTGGCATCGAGGAGTGGACCTCGGTGGCGGGCGTGCTGACCGGGTCGCGGCGGCCGCCGCACTGGACCGAGGGTGCGAAACTACCTGATATGGACATATGGGACTTGAAGCACCACTTTGAGTTAGCTGTTGGGGTGGCAGCCCCGAATTGCGACGTGCAACCTGTCACCGATGGGGGGGGCGGTTGGGTGGCGGTGCAACGGGGTGGGGGCGTGGTGATGGGTCGGGCCGCGGCGCTCGAGGCCGACGCCCCAGTGTGGGCCGGACGGTTGTTCGGGTTCGAGCTGCGCCTGGAGGCGGTGGACGCCGTGCGCGCGCCGTATCGGCCGCTACCGTCGACGCCGGCCGTCGAGCGGGATGTGGCACTGGTGTTGCCGCCCGGGGCAACCGCAGCCGCCGTGGCGGACGTGCTGCGCCGCACCAGCGGGCCGCTGCTCGAGGCGCTGCGGGTATTCGACGAATACCGTGGGCCCGGGATTCCGGCCGACCACCGCAGCGTCGCCTGGCACCTGTCGTTCCGCGATCCCGGCCGCACGCTGCGGGAGGGCGAGGTCGACAAGCTGCTCGCGGCGGCGCTCAAGACGATGGAGGACGAGTTTGGCGTACGACGGAGAACGAGCTGATGCGCGGGCCCTGGACCAGCTGGAGACGGTGCTGCGCTATGTGGCGGACGAGCTCGCCTCCTGGCACGCGCGCGCCCTCAAGACCGAGTCCGACCTCAAGGAGGCGCACGGGCAGGCGCGCGGCGCAGCGCCGGCGCGGCTCGATCCCGAGGTACGCGGCCGCATCTCCGACCTCGAGCAGGAGAACAAGCACCTGAAGCAGCGCGTCGAGGCGGCGCGGCTGCGGGTAGGGGAGCTGTTGGGGCGGCTGACGTTCCTCGAGGACCAGGCCCGCGAGACGGCCGCCGGCGCCAGGGGAGCCGGAGGAGGCGCGGCGTCGTGAGCACCAAGAAGCACGCGGTCAAAGTGATGATCGGCGGCGAGGAATACACCGTGCGCTCCGACCTGCCGCCCGAGTACACGCGGGAGGTCGCGGCCTTCGTCGATCAGGCCCTCAAGAAGGTGCTGGCGCAGGGCCCGATCGTGGAGATTCACAAGGCGGCGATTCTCGCTGCGCTCGACATCACGAACGAGCTGTTCCAGGCGAAGAAGGGCGAGCGCGAGGTGGCCGCGCGGCTGACCGCGTTGGCCGACGACCTGGTGAAGATGCTGCCACCGGCAAAGCGGAAGCTCGTAGCGCTGCAGTAGCGACGTGCGATCGTGACGCGCCTGGGCAATCCCGTCCGGCGCGCTGTTGGAGATAGATGCGATGCAGAACTGGCTGAGCGCAGTCGCCGCCCTGGTGGGCGGCGGCCTGGCGGCGGGTGCCGCGTTCTATGTGGTGGGGCGGCGCGTCGAGCGGCGCGCGGCTGCCGCGGCGGCGCGGGCGGCGGCGGGCGAAAGCGAGCGCCTGTTGGAGGACGCGCGCCAGCGCATCGTGCTGGCAGCGAAAGCAGAGCTGCTCCAGGTGCGGGAGGCGTTCGAGCAGGAGGCGTCGCGCCGGCGCGGGGAGGCGGACCGGCGCGACGCCGGGCTCGCCGAGCGGGAGGCGCGCCTCGGCGAGCGTGAGCGGGGGCTCGCCGCGCGGGAGCAGGACGCGCGGACGACGCTCGAGCGACTCGCGGGACTCTCGGCGGAGGACGCCCGGCGCGAGTTGCTGCACCGCATGGAGGACGAGGCGCGCGGGGAGGCCGCCGCCCTGCTGCGCGACCTGCGCGAGCAAGCCCGCCGCAACGCCGACCGCGAGGCCCAGAAGATCGTCGCCACGGCCATCCAGCGCCTCGCCACCGAGCATACGGCGGAGTCCACCGTTGCCGCGGTCCCGCTCCCCTCGGATGAAATGAAAGGCCGCATCATCGGACGCGAGGGCCGCAACATCCGCGCGTTCGAGGCGGCGACCGGAGTCGACGTCATCATCGACGACACGCCCGACACGGTCGTCGTGTCCTGCTTCGATCCCGAGCGGCGGGAGGTAGCGCGGCTCGCCCTCGAGCGCCTGATCTCGGACGGCCGCATCCACCCGGGACGGATCGAGGAGATCGTCGCCAAGGCGGGCCAGGAGGTGGAGGCGGCGATCGTCGAGGCGGGGGAGCAGGCGGCCTACGAGCTGGGCGTTCATGGCCTGCACGCCGACCTGGTCAAGCTGCTGGGCCGGATGCGGTACCGCACCTCGTACGGCCAGAACATGCTGCAGCACTCGAAGGAAGTGGCGTGGCTCGCCGGGATGATGGCCGCGGAGCTGAAGCTCGACGTCCAGCTCGCCAAACGGGGAGCCCTGCTTCACGACATCGGGAAGGTGCTCACCCACGAGCACGACGGCACGCACGTGGAGCTGGGCGTGCAGGTCGCCACGAAGTACGGAGAGCATCCCATCGTGGTGAACTGCATCGCCGCCCACCACGACGACGTCGCGCACGAATCGCCCATCAGCGTGATCGTCCAAGCGGCGGACGCCGTTTCCGGCTCGCGTCCCGGCGCCCGGCGCGAGGCGTTCGAGACCTACGTCAAGCGGCTCACCCAGCTGGAGCAGATCGCCGGAGAATTCCCGGGGGTGGAGAGAGTGTTCGCGATCCAGGCCGGGCGCGAGGTGCGTGTCGTCGTCACGCCGGAAGCGATCGACGACGGCAAAGCGTGCACGCTCTCCGAGCAGATCGCCCGCCGCATCGAGCGCGAGCTTCAGTACCCCGGGCAGATCAAGGTCGTGGTGATTCGCGAGACGCGCTCGGTGGACTTTGCCCGCTAGACTCATCGACGGCACCGCGATCGGGGGCGCAATGCGCGCCGAGCTCGCGGCGGAGATCGCGGGGCTCGGGCAGCGCGGCGTGAGGCCGGGGCTCGCCGCCGTGCTGGTGGGCGACAACCCGGCTTCCCACACCTATGTGCGCATGAAGGGCAAGGCGTGCGACGAGGCGGGCCTCCATCACGAGACGTTCGACCTTCCCGCGCGTACCACCGAGCCGGAGCTGCTCGCCCTCGTGGACCGGCTCAACGCCGATCCCCGGATCCACGGCATTCTCGTCCAGCTGCCCCTCCCGCCCCAGATCCACGCCCCGCGCGTGCTGCACCGGGTGGACCCGCGCAAGGACGTGGACGGGTTCCACCCGGAGAACGTCGGCAAGGTGGCGATCGGCGATCCGACGGGGTTCCGTCCGGCCACCCCGTATGGCGTGCAGCAGCTGCTGCTGCGCAGCGGGGTCGAGACCAAGGGAGCCCACGCCGTCGTCGTGGGCCGGTCCACGGTCGTGGGCCGCCCCATGGCGTCGCTCCTGCTCCAGGACGGCCCCGGCGGGAACGCCACGGTCACCGTCTGCCACTCGCGCACCCGCGACATCGGCTCCGTCACGCGGCTCGCCGACATCCTCATCGTGGCGATCGGCAGACCGGAGTTCGTGACCGGTGACATGGTCAAGCCGGGCGCCACCGTGATCGACGTGGGGACGAGCCGCGTGGACGATCCGACGCACAAGAAGGGCTACCGCCTCGTCGGGGACGTGAGGTTCGCGGAGGCGCGCGAGGTCGCGGGCGCGATCACGCCGGTGCCGGGCGGCGTGGGGCCGATGACGATCACGATGCTGCTCTACAACACAGTGCAGGCGGCGCGGCAGTGGGCGCCAGCCTAGACCTGTTCGCAGCCGCTTCGGCGGAAGGAGCGTGGAGCGTCGGCGAGGTGACGCGGCGCGCGCGCGCCGTCGTCGAAGCGGGGCTGCCGCCGCTGTGGGTGCGCGGCGAGGTGTCCGGGTTCAAACGCTGGGCCAGCGGCCACTGGTACTTCGCGCTGCGCGACCGCGCCGCGCAATTGCGCTGCGTGATGTTCGGTCGCGACAACCGCCGGTTGCCCGTGGCGCCCGTCGACGGGATGCAGGTGTTCGCCTTCGGACGGCCCACCGTCTGGGAAGAGAAGGGGGAGCTGCGCCTCACGGTGCTCGAGCTGCTCTCGACCGAGGCGGGCGGCCTGTGGCACCTCGCCTTCGAGAAGGCGAAGGCGGCTCTCGCGAAAGACGGCCTGCTCGATCCCGGGCGCAAGCGTCCGCTCCCGGCCTACGCGCAGCGCATCGCGGTCATCACGAGCCCCGACGCGGCTGCCCTCAAGGACATCGTGGCCGTGGTCGAGCGGCGCTGGCCGCTCGCCGAGCTGCTGGTGATTGCGACCCGAGTGCAGGGGGACGGCGCCGACGCGGAGATCTGCCGCGCTCTCGCGGCGCTCGACCGTATCGCGGGGCTCGACGTCGCCATCGTCGGCCGCGGCGGCGGCTCCAAAGAAGATCTCTGGACGTTCAACAGCGAACGGGTGGCGCGCGCCGTCGCCGCGACCCCGGTGCCGATCATCTCCGCCGTCGGACACGAGACGGATGTCACCCTCTGCGACCTCGTCGCCGACTACCGGGCCCCGACCCCCTCCGCCGCCGCGGCGGCGGCCACCCCCGACCGCGTCGAAGTGCTCGATCACGTGGCGCAGCTGGGGGCGCGGCTCGGCCGCGGGCTCGCTCTCCGCGTCGCGCTCGCGGGCGAGCGCGCGGACCGCAGCCTCGACCGGCTCGCCGCCGCGATCACGCGGCGCCTCGATGGGGACGGGCATCGGCTCGCGACGCTCGCCGGCAGCCTCGACGCCCTTTCGCCCCTCAAGATCCTGGAGCGCGGCTACGCCCTCGCCCGGGACGCGCACGGCCGCGTGCTCAAGCGCGTGGTCCAGTTCGTGCCCGGCTTGGGCTTCCGGCTGCGCGTGTCGGACGGCGACGTGGCGGCCCGCGTGGCGGACTCCTGATGCCCCAGACGCCGACGTTCGCGGCGCAGCTCGAGCGCCTGGAGGAAATCGTGCGGCGGCTCGAGTCCCAGGACCTGGACCTGGACGCGTCGCTCAAGCTGTTCGAGGAGGGCATCGAGCGGTTGCGCGCCGTGCGCGAGCGGCTCACCGCGGCCCAGGCGAAAGTCAAGCAGATCCTCGGTGAAGACCTCGACCCTTAGCCGCGGGCTCGCGGGGTATCTCGCCGACGCGCGCACCCGGACCGACGCCGTGCTGGCGCGCTGGGGCGAGCGCTCGGGCGGGGTGTGGCCGGATGCCGTCGCCGCGGCGATGCGCTACAGCTTGCTCGGCGCCGGGAAGCGGCTGCGACCCACGCTGGTGTTCGCGGCGTACGAGGCGATCGGCGGCGCGGCGCCGGCAGTGGCGGAGCTGGCGGCGGCGGTCGAGGTGGTGCACGCCTACTCGCTGGTGCACGACGATCTCCCCTGCATGGACGACGACGACCTGCGGCGCGGCCGCCCGACCACGCACCGCGCCTTCGACGTCGCGACGGCGACGCGGGCGGGCTTCCATATGGTCGCCCTGGCCGCGGCGGTGCTCGCCGAGGGGATGGAGACCCTCGCGCTCGACGGCGATCGCCGGCGCGCGGTCGCCCTCGAGCTGTTTCGCGCCGCGGGCGCGGGCGGCATGATCGGGGGCCAGGCGCTCGACCTCGCCGCGGAGGGGCAGTCCCTGCCGGCGGCGGGACTCGAGCAGGTGCACCAGCGCAAGACGGGCGCCCTGATCGCCGCCTCGTGCGTCATCGGGGGGCTCGCGGCGGGAGCATCGGCGCAGGCGGCCGAGGCCCTGCGGGGTTACGGCGCGCGGGTCGGGCTGGCCTTCCAGATCTACGACGACGTGCTGGATGCCACGGCGACCTCCGACGAGCTCGGCAAGACGGCGGGGAAAGACGCCGCGCGCTCCAAGTCGACGTTCGTCACGCTGCAGGGCGTCGGCGCCGCGCGCGCCGAGGCGGAGCGGCTCGCGGCGCTGGCCGTGGACCGGTTGCGGGAAGCGGGGTTAGTTTCCCCCGTGCTGATGGAGCTCGCTCACTACATCGTGACAAGGCCGAACTGATGGCGCTACTCGAGTCCATTCGCGGTCCTGAGGACGTCAGGCGCCTCGAGCGCGACCAGCTCCAGCCGCTCGCCGACGAGGTGCGGGCGCGCTTGATCGACGTTGTGTCCCAGACCGGCGGGCACATCGGCGCGGGGCTCGGCGTGGTCGAGCTCACCGTGGCCCTGTGCCACTGCTTCGACTCCCCGCAGGACAAGATCGTGTGGGACGTGGGCCACCAGGGCTATCCATGGAAGATCCTCACCGGCCGGAACGACCGGCTGGGGACCCTGCGGCAGGTCGGCGGGCTCTCGGGGTTTCTGCGGCGCAGCGAAAGTCCTCACGACCACTTCGGCGCCGGGCACGCCGGCACGGGACTCTCTGCTGCGTACGGAATCGCCGCCGCACGGGACCTGAAGGGAGAGCAGTTCAAGGTGGTCGCCGTCGTAGGCGACGGCGCGCTCACCGCCGGTCTCACGTACGAGGCCATGAACAACGCCGGCCACTCGGGCCGCGACGTCATCATGGTGCTGAACGACAACGGCATGTCGATCGCCCCCAACGTAGGCGCGATGAACAAGTACCTGGGCTCGATCATCGCGAGCCCGATCACCATCCGCGTGCGCGAGCTGGTGAAGGCCGTGATCGAGCGGGCCTCGCACGTCGTCGGGGGCCCGCGCTTGGTCGACTTCGCGAAGAACGTCGAGGAGAGCATCAAGAACCTGTGGTCGCCGGGCATGCTGTTCGAGGAGCTCGGGTTCCGGTACTTCGGGCCGATCGACGGGCACAACATCGACCAGATGGTCCACACCTTCGACCTCGTGAAGACCCTCAAGGGCCCGCGCGTGGTGCACGTGCTCACGGAGAAGGGCAGGGGCTTCCCGCTCCCCGAGCCGGACCTGGAGAAGTATCACGCCCGCGCACCCTACGACCCGGTCACAGGACGGCTGAAGCCGACCAACCCCGGGCCGCCCCAATGGACGCGGGTCTTCGGCGAGGCGATCACGGAGCTCGCCGCGGAGCATCCCAGCCTGGTGGCGATCACCGCCGCTATGGCCTCCGGGACCGGGACCAACATTTTTCAACGCAAGTGGCCCGAGCGCTTCTTCGACGTGGGGATCGCCGAAGGGCACGCCGTCACCTTCGCGGCGGGTCTCGCGACGCAGGGGCTGCGGCCCATCGTCGCGATCTACTCGACCTTCCTGCAACGCGCCTACGACAGCGTGATCCACGACGTCGCGATCCAGCGCCTCCCCGTGATTTTGTCGCTCGACCGCGCCGGGATGGTGGGTGAGGATGGACAGACCCACATGGGCCTGTACGACATCCCGTATCTCCTCGCCGTGCCCCACATGACGGTCACCGCGCCGAGGGACGGCGCCGAGCTGATCGGCCTGCTGCGCTGCGCGCTGGCCCGGAGCGACGGACCGTTCGCGCTGCGGTATCCACGCGACAAGGCGCCCGGACCAGCGCCGCGCGCCGCCGAGGTGGCGGCCATTCCGTACGGAACGTGGGACGTGCTGCGCAAGGGGAAGGACTGCGCCCTCCTGGCGGTGGGCGTCATGTGCGAACCCGCCCTCGACGCGGCCGACCTGCTGACCGCCGACGGATGGGCGGTGACGGTCGTGAACTGCCGCTTCTTGAAGCCTCTCGACCGCGAGACCCTCGACGCCCTGATGCAGGATCATCGGCTCCTCGTAACCGTCGAGGACGGGGCGGTCGTGAACGGCTTCGGGGCGCACCTCGCGGGCGTCGCGGAGACGGCCGCCCCCGACGTGCGCGTGGTGCCGCTCGGTGTCCCCGACCGCACCTACGAGCACGCGCCCCGCGCCGAGCAGCTCGCGCTGGTCGGGCTCACCGGGGCCGGCATCGCCGCGCGCGTGCGCGCGCTCGCGGCCGAGGAATCGCTCACGCCGTCATGAACATCGGGGTCGTGGGGAACCCGAGCTACACCGACCTGAAGAGCCTCCTCGCCCAGCTGGCGGCCGCCGCACCCCGCCTCGGGCTGACGCTGTTCAGCGAGCCCGGCCTCGCGTCTTCCTGGCCGGCCGCGGCGCCCGCTCCGGCCCCGTTCGACGGCGCGCACCCTCCGGCGCTCGATTGCGTCATGACGCTGGGCGGGGACGGCACCTTGCTCCGCGCCGCCCGCAGCCTGAACGGCGCCAATACACCGATCCTGGGCGTCAACTTGGGCCGCATCGGGTTTCTCACCACGGCGACCGCGCAGACCCTCGAGCCGGCGCTCGAGGCCCTGGTGCGCAAGGCGTACGTCACCGAGGCCCGGCTCGCGCTCCTGCCCGAGATCGTGGACCGCAACGGCAAGAGTCGCCCCGAGCCGCTGGTGCTGAACGACGTGGTCGTGCACAAGGGCGGCGTCGCGCGCGTGGTCCACATCCGGCTCGCCGTGGACGGCGAGGAAGTGGGCCGGTATTCCGCCGACGGGATGATCGTCGCGACCCCGACGGGCTCGACCGCCTACTCACTCTCAGCGGGCGGACCGGTCGTCCTCCCCGCGGTCGATGCCATCGTCGTCACCGCGATCTGCCCGCACACGCTCGCCGTGCGGCCCTTCGTCGTGCCATCCACCGCCGTGGTGTCGGTGGAGCCGATCCCCCCCTGGACCGAAGAGGTCCTGGTGTCGTTCGACGGCCAGGTCGGCACGACGATTCAGCCCGGGGAACGGCTCCTCGCCAAACGCGCGGCGCGGCCGGTGCTGCTCATCCGGCTGGGTGCGGAAGGCTTCTTCGCCCGCATGCGGAAGAAGCTGCAGTGGGGCGACCTCTCCGACCGCGAGCGCAGGTAATGCTCGTGGAGCTGCGCGTCCGCGACCTCGCCGTGATCGCCGACGTGACGCTCCCCCTCAAGCCCGGCCTGAACGTCCTCACCGGCGAAACCGGCGCCGGCAAGTCGATGCTCGTGGACGCGCTCGCGCTGCTGCTCGGCGAGCGAGCGTCGGCCGACGTCGTGCGTCCGGGTGCCCAGAGGACCGTCATCGAAGGCGCGTTCGAGCTGTCGCCGACCGCCTCCGCTCGCCTCCTACCGCCCCTGACCGCCTTGGGGGTAGCCGCGGAAGACGGCACGCTCATCCTGAAGCGTGAGATTGCCGCGGAGGGGAGGTCCCGCGCCTGGGTGAACGGCAGCGCCACGACCGTGGGCGTCCTGGCGCAGATCGGCGCCCTGCTCGTGGACCTGCACGGACAGCACGAGACGCAATCCCTGCTGCGTCCCGACGTGCAGCGCGACATTCTCGATGCCTACGGCGGGGCCGACCTGGAGCGGGGCGCCGTGCGGAATGCGTACGAGCGCTGGCAGGGGCTCGAGCGGCGCGACGGTGAGCTGCGAGCGAAGCAGGAGGAGGTGCTGCGCAAGGCGGATTACCTGCGGCACGTGGTCGGCGAGATCGGCGCGGCGGCGCCGCGCGTGGGAGAAGACGAGGCCCTGGCGGCCGAGGCGAAGCGCCTCGCCCATGCGGACGAGCTGGGCCGACTGGCCCGCGACCTCGAGCAGGCGCTCGACACCGGTGCGCTGGCGCGGGGGGCGAAGCTCATCGCGGCGCTGCGGCGGCTCGATCCTGACACCGCGGCGTGGCAGGAGCTGCTCGACGCCGCCTTCGCGAACGTCGAGGAGCTGGCGCGCGCCGCGCGCGACTACGCCGCGGGGATCGACGCCGACCCGGGCGCCCTCACCGTCGTGGAGCAGCGGCGCGACGTATTGTTCCGGCTGACGCAGAAGTACGGGGGCTCGCTGCCCGATGTGCTCGCCGCGCGCGACTCGGCGGTCCACGAGCTGGAGCTGCTCGACACCG
>WNGI01008653.1_pt1 | contig 19738 bp, 22 predicted proteins | sample 5400621 | NCBI WGS metagenome assembly WNGI01 (sample SAMN13153374, study PRJNA577476) | soil metagenome | isolation source: 20 cm soil or saprolite under Garry oak tree replicate 1 | place: USA:California | collected 2016-06-15
GCGCGCTTGATGCGAACTACCGCATCCACAAACGCAGGAAGTGGTTTGATGCCGCTGATCGGAAAATTCTGAACGGCTCGCATGGTCTGCACGCCATACAGCGCGTCGGCCGGAACCTCGAGCTCTCCGAGTGGATCCTTCTCGACGCGCGTTTTGTCGGTCATTGCCGAACTCCGGATTTACGAAGAGGCAGCGCGAACGAGCCGCGCCGTCCCGTTGAGGAATGGATTGGAAATCCGCTCCTCGCCAATTGTCGAGCTGTCACCGTGTCCGGGATGAATGACCGTCTCCGGTGGAAGGGACGCGATTTTCGCGAGCGATGCCTCGAGCTGCGCAGCGTTGGAGAACGGCAGGTCAGTGCGTCCAACAGATCCCGCGAAAAGACAATCGCCGACAAGCGCCTCGCCCGCCCCGTGAATTACGACATGTCCGGGTGAATGTCCGGGAGCGTGCATCACCGACAATACAAGCTTCCCGAGCGGGAGCGGCTGTCCATCGACAAAGTTGGCGTCGGGAGGCGGCGGCTCATCATACGGAATTCCATACAGTTGCGCCTGTCGTCCGCCGATGCGATAAAGTGGCTCGTCGAGCTGATGCAGATGAACTGGGACGTTCCATCTGCGCTTCACGGTTGCAATCGCTCCGATGTGATCGACGTGAGCTTGGGTTATCCAGATCGCGTGGAGCTCGTGGCCCATTCCCTCGATCTCGGCAATGATTCGATCACCATCGCTCCCAGGGTCGACCACCACCGTCGCGCCGGTGGCCGGATCAGTCACGACGTAAGAGTTTTCCTGAAACGGGCCGACCACGAGCCGAGTGATGATCAAGCTGAGTAGCCTCCGGTCCCGATAATTGCGGGAATGGCGGCTCCACTTCGCAGCGAAGTCAGGTATTTCTCGACTGCAATCGCCGCCGTCGTTGCATCGCCGGCGGCAGTTGTCACCTGGCGCGTGAGCTGAGCCCGAACGTCACCAGCGGCGAACAATCCAGGGATCGACGTTTCCATGTTCATGTCGGTCCTCAGATAGCCCATCTCGTCGTGATCGACGTGCCCGGCGATGATGCCAGTGTTAGGACGGAATCCAATGAAGATGAAAACGCCGGTGACATCGAGTGGCGTGAGAACGTGGGTGTTGACGTCGCGGAGCTGAATGCTCGTCACCAATCCCTTCGCGTCGCCGTCGATCCGGTCAACGACTTTGTTCCAGATGATCTCGCTCTTGGGATTCTCGATGAATCGCTTCTGAAGAAGCTTCGATGCGCGCAGCTCATCGCGCCGATGGACGAGAATCACCTTGTCGGCGTAGCGAGTGAGGAAATCAGCTTCCTCTACTGCCGCGTCGCCGCCCCCGATGACAGCGATGATCTGCTTCTTGAAGAACGCGCCGTCGCAAATCGCGCAATAGCTAACGCCCTTCCCCGCATACACGAGCTCTCCGGGAACGCCGAGCTTGATGGGGGTTCCACCGGCCGTGATGATGGCTGTTGGCGCGCGGTAGATAGTTCCGCTCTCGGTCGTCGCGACGAAATTGCCATCAGCGACTTTCTCGAGCGTGATTACCGTTTCCTGAACGAATTCAGCCCCGAATTTCTTGGCGTGACCTTCGAATTTTTGCGCGAGGTCCCAGCCTTCGATGTGCTCGAAGCCGGGGTAGTCCTCGATGATCTCGGTGTTGAGGAGCTCGCCGCCCGAGATTCCGCGCTCGAGCACGACAGCGCGCAGCATCGATCGTCCAGCATAAAGCGCCGCGGTCATCCCCGCGGGCCCCGCGCCGATGATGATGACGTCGTAGTCGCCCTTTTCGGTCAGTATCGACTCAGAAGTGATCATATGCCTCTGCTAATCGTAACCTAGCGTGCAAGAGGCTCAGAGGATTATTGGAATCCAGGCGCATCATTTTCGAATATGACGACCGCCATCAACGATAATCGTCTCGCCCGTCACGAAGTCCGACTTCAATAGATAGAGCAACGCGTCGACGACATCGTCGGGGCTCCCAAGCCGCTGAAGCGGAGTCGTCGCGACGAGCCGCTCCTCGGAGTCTTGCTCCCAGTTCTCCGGCAACAAGACCGCTCCGGGGGCAATTGCATTCACCCGAATCTCCGGCGCAAGCACGCGCGCGAGAGCTGAAGTCATCTTCACAATCGCCGCCTTGCTGATCGAATGAGGGATGTACGCCGGCCAATTCTCGAACGCCGCAAGATCAGCAATGTTGACTATCGCGCCACCCTGCTCTTTCATGATCGGCGCAGCGTCCTGCGAGATGAGAAACGGCGCTCGGAGATTCAGCGCGAAGATCGAATCCCAGATTTGTGGCGTCACTGCGCCCACCGGCGTTCGCTCCATTACCGCCGCAGAGTTCACGACTACAGCGAGCGAGCCAAATTGCGTCACGACCTTCTGGACCAGCTCGGACGGCCCGCGGTGAGTGGTAAGATCATCCTCGAACAACGCCGCCTCGCCGCCCGCACTCTCGATCTCACGCGCGGTTTCTTTTGCACCTTCGGATGATGCATGATAGTGAACCGCCACTCGCATTCGCTCTCGCCCAAGTGCGATTGCGAGAGCTCGACCGACTCTGACACCAGCGCCGGTAACGAGCGCGACTCTTCCTTCGAGTTTCAAGTTTGCGTTACCGGTTGGACTCGTGACGCAACGACCGCGTCCTGTCGCTCGAGCCAGGCGAGTGGAATCTGCATCGATCCGATTGTCCGCGGGCCTTCAGCCGAACCATGCCAGTCAGACCCACCACTCGGCACGAGTCCAAAGAAATCGATGAGCGCGCCGATGCGATTGACGTCTTCAGCGCAGTGACTTGGATGTCTCACCTCGACTCCATCGAGCCCGGCGTTTACAAGTGGCTCGAGACGCGCACGGAATGCATCGGACCCCGGATGCGCCCACACTGCGATGCCGCCTGCTTCATGCGTCATTGCGATTGCATCACGCACTTCGAGTCTATCCTTTGGAACGAATCCCGGTCGCCCCGCGCCGAGGTAACGATCGAACGCCTCGCGAAAATCGTGGACCGATCCCCCGCGGATGAGTGCACGGGCAATGTGCGGGCGGCCAACCGACGCGGTACCTGCTTCATGCATCACCATATCCATGTTCAGGTCGAGGCCGAGTGTCCGTAGTCGATCGACAATTCGCGACGCGCGCACGTGTCGCCCGGCTCGCAATGTCTCGAGCTTTGCTTCAAGAAGTCCGAGTCGCGTGACATGCAGAGCGAGTAAATGAATTTCACGATCGCCGTCGTGCGCGCTGAGCTCTACACCCGGAACAATGCGCACGCCCAGCGTCTCACCCGCAACCGTCGCAAGCGGAACTCCCGCAAGCGTGTCATGATCGGTGAGTGCAAGCGCTCGAAGCCCCGCCTGGTGCGCCGCGGAGACAACTGCATCTGGCGCGAGCGTACCATCGGATGCCGTCGAGTGGGAATGAAGATCGACGAACGAAGACGATCCCGCGGCGTCGCCGCTCTCAGTCACCGCGCGTAGCCGGCCTCTGGCGAAGTAAAGCTTGGTTGCGACTGCTGGAAGAATGCGCGCAGCTGATCTTCGGTGAGCTCGCGAAATGATTGCTCTCGCGATCGTGAGCCCTGCGGCGAATAGCGTGTTACCCTTGTCTCTTTTTTTCCGTTCAGGTCGCGCGTAAAGATCAGGCCGAATTCATCCTGATCGTACGAGGTGAGGTAGCCCGATGGCATAACGCTCCAAGTCGATCCGTCGACGTCGATCTTGCGGGCAGGCATTCAGGGAATCTCCAGTTCGTGATAAATGCGCGCCGGATCTAGAACCCGATGCGGCGCGGACGCATGAGCATTGATGAGAGATGCTTCGTCGTCTGCTTCCGTGAATTCCACAAACGCTCCCGGAAGCGCCGACTCCTCGAAAACCCAGAAGCGACAGTTTTCCTGAGCGTAGTGCGCTTTGCTTGCGCTCAGTCGCTCGAAATATTTCTCGCGCTCGACATGAGGAACCGTCGTACGCTGAATCGTCATTTGCCGAGGCAAAGCTAGACTCCAGTTTCGGGATATTCCTCGAGCGTCTTCCTGACGTATGCGAGGAATTGGTCTGCGACCGCGCCGTCGATGACCCGATGATCGAACGATATCGAGAAGTACGCGCACGTTCGAATTGCGATCGTATCCTCGCCGTCCTGGCCAGGCAGAATCTTCGGCCGTTTCTCGATTGCGCCGACACCGAGGATTGCGACCTGTGGCTGACTGATGATCGGCGTAGCGATCAATGAACCGAACACGCCGTGATTCGTGATGGTAAAGGTCGCGTCCTGAACTTCCTCGGGCGAAAGTTTCTTGACACGCGCGCGCGATGCCAGATCGTTGAGGGCTCGAGTGATTCCGGCGAGAGAAAGATTCTCGGCGTTCTTGATGACGGGCACGATCAATCCCCAATCGAGGGCCACTGCAACGCCGATGTTGATGGATCGCCGGTATATGATGTTTTTTCCAGCGACCGACGAATTCAGAATCGGAAACGCCTTCAGTCCCTGGACGACGCTCGCGATGATGAATGGCATGTAGGTGAGCTTCTCACCGGTCGCAGCTTCGAACTCGGCGCGTCTTCTCGCGCGAATGCGAACGATGCGGGTGAGGTCCACCTCCATGAACGACGTGACGTGCGCTGACGTGCGTCGCGATGCGACCATGTGATCGCTGATGAGCGCTCGCATTTTGGACATCGTCTCGACGCGGTCGCCGGGCCACGGCTCGGGAAGCGGATAATGCTCGCCGCCGACACCCGTGGGCGCGTGCATCGAGACGCGCGCCGAATCGGGAATGCCGCCGTTGATGAAGCCCATCAGATCCTTCTTTGTAACGCGTCCGGCGATTCCACTTCCTTGCAGTCCCTGCAAATCGAATCCGTGCTCGGCGGCCATCTTTCGGACCAGCGGAGAAGACTTTGTGCGGATCCGCTCTTCGAAAGAAGATCCGTTTGGCGAGGGAGACGCCGCAACTTTCACTGCTGGTTCCGCGATTTTCGCTGGTTCCGCGATCTTCACTTCTGGCGTAGCAGTCGCGGCCGTTTCAGCTTCCTTTGCAGGGGCGCCGATGGACGCGCCCTTCTCCGTCTCCATCCGCGCTACCACCGTTTCCACCGCGACAGTCTCGCCTTCCTTAACGAGGATTTCGGCGATCACGCCTGCGCTCGGCGCAGGAATTTCCGCGTCGACCTTGTCAGTCGATATCTCGAAAATCGGCTCGTCACGCTTCACCTCGTCGCCGACTTTCTTCAGCCATTTCGACAACGTGCCTTCGGCGATCGACTCGCCCATCTGAGGCATGATGATGTCTACAAGTGCCACCCAGATCCCCTCACTTGGAATTACGCCCCGCCTCTTCGCCCCTTCTCAAACGCATCAGCGTCAGCACGGGCAGGCTTATCGCTCCAATCAACATACCGACGGCGGCATACACGTGCCAATCGCATGCCGGGGTTCCAATAGATGGCTCGCACTCGCGCACACTGCCGACAATCTTCGCCACGAGCACTGCGATCATTCCGCCACTGAAAGTTCCACCGATCACGGACAAACACCCGACACATCCGTAACGAACTGCGTTGGATTCAGCGGGCGGCGGAGTTCCAGTCAGTACGCGGCCTCGAGCTTGTGCGATGGATCGGCGACGCGGTGCAGCTTCACGAAATAGCGCTTCGCATTCCGGTCGAGCCGGCTCTCGCCAATCTGGTCCGTCTGAATCTGGACGAAGGTGTAGTGGCCGCCCTCTTTCTTCACCGTGAGATGAAGAGTGCCGAGTATCCCCGAATAAGTGCGCGATCTGGCTGTATACGCGGTTCGGTCGAGAGGAAGCGTTGGAAAGAATTCATCTGCGACGTTGAGGACGTCTGCAGGGAGCAATTGCGTTCTAAAAAAATGTCGCACGCGTTACGACCCCGGTCCTGTCGGATTATTGACTGTTTGAATCCAGTTCACCGTCTCCAGCTTCGACGCCGGATCGCGCCGGAACCGAAGTCCCATCGCCCAATCTCCAGTCGTTGGGAAAAGAATGTGCGCGTAGTAAGTACCGACTTCCTTTCCCTTGGCGAGACCGTCGTTGACATTCGCCTTGTCCACACTCGTTCCGTAAACCTGCCCTTCGCCGTTTTGAATTGGCTCACCCGTCTTCTTGTCCTGCACCACCACCTTGTACGTCACGTCTTCGATCGCTCTGGGAGGAACCGGATCAGTAGTTATGCGTATCGCATAACTATCCGACCACAGTCTTGTTTCCAGCGGACGAGGTCCGGAACACGCCGCAAGAAGCACGAGCGCTGCAACTGTTCGGAATGTCGCGCGCAGAATTCTCACGCGTAGTACTCCAATCCCAGATGCGTAATCTGATCCTCTCCCATCAGGTGCCGCAAAGTATTCTTGAGCTTCGTCTGCTGAATGAACAGATCGTGCTCGGGCTGCAGTCCCGGTGCCGCCATCGGACTCTTGTAATAGAACGAAAGCCATTCCTGAATTCCCTTCATCCCTGCGCGGTACGCGAAATCTGAGAACAGAGCAAGATCCAGAACAATCGGCGCTGCAAGAATCGAGTCGCGGCAGAGGAAATTCACCTTGATCTGCATGGGATAGTTCATCCACCCGACGATATCGATGTTGTCCCAGCCTTCCTTGTTGTCCCCGCGCGGCGGGTAATAGTTGATCCGCACGACGTGCGCGAAGTCCTTGTACAGGTCGGGGTAAACCTCGGGCTGAAGAATCGTGTGAAGGACGCTGAGCTTCGATTCTTCTTTGGTTTTGAACGACGCCGGATCGTCGAGCACCTCGCCGTCGCGATTGCCGAGAATGTTCGTGCTGTACCAGCCCGCGAGTCCCAGCATTCTGGCCTTGAGTGCCGGAGCGATGACGGTCTTGAGCCACGTCTGTCCGGTCTTGAAATCCTTTCCTGAGATCGGAAGGGCACGCTGGTTTGCCAACTGCTGCATCGCGAGGGTGTCGACGCAAAGATTTGGAGCCCCGTTTGCGAATGGCACTCCTTCCATGAGTGCGGCATACGCGTACAGCATCGAGGGCGCGATTGCATCGTCATTGCGATCCATGGCTTTTTCGAACTGCTCGATCGTTGCGTGCTGTGGGCCGGGGCGAATGAATATTTCCGTCGACGCACACCATACGATCACAAGGCGGTCGAGCTTGTTCTTCGATTTGAAATCCCTGATGTCCTGACGCAGCTGCTCAGCGAGATCGCGTTTCGTTTTTCCTTTCTTGACGTTCTCGCCGTGAATGCGCGTGACGTACGCGTTGTCGAACACCGCCGGCATCGGCTTGATGGACTTCAGAAAATCCGCAACGGGCTCGACGTCGCGATCCTCAAGCACTCCGGCCTTTTTCGCTGCCGTGTATGCGTCGTCGGGAATCGGATCCCATGCACCGTAAACGATATCGCTCAAATCTGCGAGCGGAACGAATTCCTTGATTAACGGAGACCGATTCTCGGTTCGCTTTCCGAGACGAATGGTCGCCATTTGCGTGAGGGATCCAATCGGCTTTGATAATCCTCGACGGACGCTTTCGACCCCGGCGATGAATGTCGTCGCGACGGCGCCGAGGCCGGGAGTAAGAATTCCGAGTTTTCCAGTGGCAGGTGCAACAGAGGAAGTACGATTATCCGGCAATTCCTTTTTCTCCATCTATGATTGGGCGCGTCGCGAAGCGATGCGCGCTGAAAGTTTTTTGCGAGCGCCGATGACGCGAATTTTCGCTTCAATCGGCTCACCCGTCGCGCGGCGGACGAAGAGGATGCGTTGAACCGCAGTGACCCACGCCGTTACCGTGAGAATGCATACTACTGCCATCAACACAAAACCGTTGAGCGCCAGGCCAACGAACGCCTGGGGCACGGACAAGAGCACGACTCGCTCGGGTCGCTGCATCACGCCGACCTTGGCATCGATTCCCAATCCCTCGGCGCGCGCGCGTGTGTATGACGTGAGAAACGTCCCGATTATTCCAAGGAGCGAGAGAACTACGAATGCTGCGTTCTTGTGGAGCGGATCGGTCGCGAAGAAATAGAGAATTCCGCCGAGCACCGCACCGTCGGCGACACGGTCCAGAGTCGAGTCATAGAACGCGCCGAATACAGTCGATTGGCCGGTGCGACGGGCGACGACTCCGTCGAGGACGTCGAAGATCGCACACAATCCGATGATCCAGCCGCCGAGGTGAATTCGGCCAAACGCGAAAGCGATTCCGCCGGCGATAGAGCAAACCGTGCCGATAGTCGTCAGTGCATTTGGGCTAACGCGCAAGCGAACGAGGAGCGACGCCACGGGCTCGATCACCCGAAGGTAGCCGTTCATAATCGACTGCCAGATTGATCTCATTCGCGAGGTGTTAAAGAAAAAGCTACCGTCCGCTGGAGCGAGGGACGAATAGCAAGGCGGGCCGAAGCTGCAACGCGCTTCGGCCCGTAAAGTTATTCCGGTGCGGCGGTCATTGCCAGCGCGCAGAGTGACCGTTCAAGGCACTCTCCATTCGTAATTTGTCGCGAGATACACGTTGTCGCGAGTATAGGTGCGCGTCCCATCGACCGTTCGCGCTTTGAGAGTCACGGTTGTGCCCGCCGCAATTCCCTGCACCGGCAGCACCTCAGTGCTATTTGCCGCGACTTGTTTCAGGAACACGTCGGTTCCACCCGTCGTGATATAAACGTTTACGGCCTGACTGAGGTTGTTGGTGAATCTCACCGAGACGTCAGCGGCAGGCGTCGGGCCGGTTCTGACTTCGACCTTTCGTCCCGCGCAAGCTGAGACACCCATCACCAACGCCAATGACAGCGTAACAAAACGCATCAAGCCTCCTTGGGGATAACGGCATCGGATTGCAAGACGCATGCTTAATTACCAATGCGAACTGCAGTATCGTTGCGTCTGTTGGCGATCGATGTATCATCGATCGCCAACTAGACAGCCTTCGGGTTCTAAGCGACTAACTGCGGGCAGCGTCACACTCAAATGCATTCAGCCGGATACCGACGTGCCGTTCGCACCGAGCGCTAAGTACGCCGCGTCAGACAAGACGTTGGTTGATTATCGATCGATCCGCCAACCTCAACCTTTACTAAGGTATTGCTCGGTGCGATCGGTACGTCGGTATCCGAGCACGCACACGACGGTAAGTTCTAAGCGCCTCCCATGCGTCTCGATCCGCAACCGTTTCTCATAGGTACAGCAAATACCGTCTTGTCCGTTCGCGGAAATTGAACGCGTCTCGATACTCGTGATCGATGACGGCGTCAGGATCGTCGCCACGTAGCAGCGCTTCGCGCATACCCGGTGATCCGAATCGCAGATCGAACGAGCGATTGTTGATTGTGAGTGCGCGCTTCGCGCATACCCGGTGATCCGAATCGCAGATCGAACGAGCGATTGTTGATTGTGAGTGCGCTGCCTGATGTCTTCGCGATTGCCCAGAGGAGCGTTGCGCCGACCCGCGCCGACTGAAGCGAATTGCGATTCGTGACAAGGATCCGGATTCCAGGAATCGTCTGACCGTTGTACTTGCCGTCAGTCGGCGAGACCGGCATGAACGATTCCTCCCTGAAGCGAACACCGGGGATGTCGCGATCCTTCAGCAGCGACACTGTTGCCTGTGCGTTGAGCCATGGAGCTCCAACGAGCTGAAATGCCGTTGGCGTTCCGCGGCCGACTGAGATATTAGTCCCCTCGAACGCAACCAGTCCCGGATAAAGCATCGCGCTTTGCAGTGACGGCATGTTCGGCGAAGGCTTGACCCAGGGAAGACCGGTGCGGTCGAACCACAGCTCGCGCCTCCATCCCTGCATCGGAACGACGTGCAGATTGGCGTGAATTCCAAGCTCATCGTTGAAAAACAGCGCAAGCTCCCCAAACGTCATTCCGTGCCGGAGTGGCATCGGGTAAAGCGCGTATGCTTGTCCGGGTTTGTCCGGAGCGGGATCATTCGAGTTTGCCAGCGAGCTGTCGAGTATCGGGCCCTCGACGAAGAATCCGGTGATCGGATTGGGCCTGTCGAGCACGACAATCATTTTCCCCGCCCGCCGAGCGGCGCGCATCGAATACACCATCGCCCCGACATACGTCCACGTTCTCGTGCCGATGTCCTGAAGATCGACGACGAGCGCGTCAAGCTGGCGAACAAGACTGTCCGGCGGTCCTACTGTCTGGGATGTATACAATGAATAAATCGGAAGACCGCTCACACGATCGACGTCGTTGCTGATGTTTGTCCTGTCCTCGGTTCCGCGGATGCCGTGTTCCGGCGAGAACAACATCGTCAGGGACACATTTTCTTTTCGAACCTTCGGCTCGCGCAGAACATCGATGTCGGGCTCACCATGCTCGTTGATTCCGGTCTGATTCGTGAGCAATCCGATTTTCTTCCCGCGTATCAGAGCGATGCTGTCCCTGACGAGCACCGTGATGCCCGGTTTTACGGTGGCTTCAGCCAGCTCATCGGTGGGATCGAGTCGCCCGCTGGTGACCGTGCAGCCGATGGCCGCTGTAAGGATTATGACAAAGGCAATGCGATGGTGTCGCGCCATTCCGGGGATTCTCGTAAGTTGTGCGAAGTAGAGACTGTTACCTAATGATACGAATCAACGTTCCTTCCTGCTTGCACGTGCTCTGCCGGGAGTAACACCCGATGGTTCGATCTACCCTCATCATTACTCACATTTCTCTCCGGCTGCGATGAATCTGACTGCAATCGACTGGGCAATTGTCGCCGCGTACTTCCTGCTCTCGACCGTTATCGGGCTGATGTTCACCAAGCGCGGCGGCGAGAGTCTCGACGAGTATTTTCTCTCGGGACGAAGCGTAACATGGTGGCTCGCCGGCGCGTCGATGGTGGCGACCACTTTCGCCGCGGACACGCCCCTCGTAGTCACCGGATTGGTCGTCGCTCACGGCGTCGCCGGTAACTGGCTCTGGTGGAACCTCGTGATGAGCGGAATGCTCACCGTGTTCTTCTTCGCACGTCTCTGGCGCAGAGCGAACGTGATGACCGACGTTGAATTCGCCGAAATTCGCTACAGCGGCAAGCCCGCGCGTTTCCTTAGAGGGTTCCGCGCGCTCTATCTCGCGATTCCAATCAACCTCATCATCCTCGGCTGGGTGACGAGGGCGATGATCAAGATTCTCACGATCTCGATCGGCGTCTCACCGGTGCTTGCGGTGGGAATTTGTTTCGTCATCACTGTGGTCTATTCAGTCGCGGCAGGGTTGTGGGCGGTTCTGTGGACCGACCTGATCCAATTCATCATCAAGATGACGGCGGTGATAATCCTCGCCATTTACGCGGTGAGCGCGGTCGGTGGGATTCAGGGGATTCAGGTCATGCGCACGAAACTCATCGAGCATTTTGGATCGGAGACTGCCGCCCTCTCTGTTATGCCGGTGTCGGTGACTCCAACGGGAATTCACGCTTACGCGTGGATGCCACTTCTCGCCTTGACGGTTTTTCTCTCTGTGCAATGGTGGGCGGCGTGGTATCCCGGCGCAGAGCCCGGTGGTGGCGGCTACATCGCGCAGCGAATCTTCTCAGCGCGAACCGAGAAGGATGGGGTTCTGGCGACTCTGTTCTTCCAGGTCGCACACTACGCGATCAGACCATGGCCGTGGATCGTCACCGGACTCGCGACGATCATTCTCTATCCCAATCTGGTCGATAAGGAATCGGGATACGTCCACGCGTTCGTCGATTACCTGCCTACTCCGTGGAAAGGAGTGATGATGGCGGGATTTGCCGCGGCGTACATGTCCACCGTCGGTACGCAGCTCAATTGGGGCGCGTCGTATCTCGTCAACGATTTCTATAAGCGGTTCCTGAAACCGAACGAAACCGAGAAGCACTACGTCACAGTTGCACGCATTGCCACGGTATTTCTGTTCATCGCATCGATCGGCGTCACATCGCAGCTCTCGTCCATCGAGCGCGCGTGGAGATTCCTGCTCGCACTTGGCGCCGGAACAGGACTCGTTCTGATTCTTCGATGGTACTGGTGGCGAATCAATGCATGGTCTGAAATCAGCGCGATGATCTGTTCGTTCATCGTGTCGGCGATTGCGTTCCAGACGGTGCCGCAGCGGTTCGCGCCGGGAGATCCCAATGCCGACGCGACGATCATGCTGATTACGGTCGCAATAAGTACAGTCGTCTGGCTAAGTGTGACATACATGACGGCACCCGTCTCCGACAACGTCCTCGAGGCTTTCTATCGGCGAGTCCGCCCCGGCGGTCCCGGTTGGCGACGCATTTCCGAGCAGGCGGGCTTCGGTCGCGAGGGGATTCCGGGCGGTGCGCTTGCATGGACGAACTGGATCGCAGGTATCGTCGCGGTGTATTCAACATTGTTCGGAATCGGCAAGCTGATTTTCGGTGCGACGATGGAAGGCGTCATCATGCTCGCGATTGCATTGGTTGCCTTCCTTTGGATTGCGCGGTCATTCAGACAAGAACAGGATTCGGGTTTGGTGGAGAATGTCTCGACGGGAATGGCGCCGCGACAACAATCGCTGCGGACTGCGGACTAATTGCGGACTGCGGACCTACTGCGGACTGCGGACAACTGCGGTGCGTAGTTAGTCCGGATTCCGCAGTGAGTCAGCAATCCGTAGTTAGTCCGCAGCCCGTAGTGTTTTAACACTACCCCAAAAATGAGTATCGCCATAACTTTGGATTGTCATATGGAGGCTCTTTAATGTCTAGTTCGACTGATACTGATATCGATCTCTCCCTCACGCCGGCAGCGGTGGTCGAGGTCAGGAAATTCATGGATGCCGAGGGCGTTAGCGGCGAAGTCGGCGGACTTCGTGTTGCCGTGCAGCCGGGTGGCTGCAGCGGCTTCAAGTACTCGCTCGTCATCGAAGACAAGAGTGCCGAGGACGATTTCGTTCTCGACAACGACGGCTTCAAGGTTTTCGTCGATCCCTTCTCTGCTCAGTACATCTCGGGCGTGACGATCGACTACGTCACCTCGATGCAGGGCTCGGGATTCACCTTCAAGAATCCGAACGCCACCGGCGGCTGCGGCTGCGGAAGCTCGTTCACAGCGTAATCGGATTATCGGCTTTGCCAGAACAGCGAGGGCGGTGAAATGAAATCGCATTTCACCGCCCTCGATTTTTTTGTCCTCATTATCTATCTGGCCGGCACGACTGCGCTCGGCTTGTACATTGGCCGCCGACAGCGCAGCGCAAACGATTACTTCATCGCCGAGCGGTCGATTCCGTGGTGGGCGGTGATGTTTTCCGTGGTCGCGAGCGAGACAAGCGCACTCACTTTCATCAGCATTCCCGGTCTCGCGTACATCGGCAACCTCGGCTTCCTTCAGGTCGTTGCCGGCTACATCCTCGGAAGAATCGTCGCCGCAAACGTATTGCTTCCCCGCTACTACCAGGGCGAGCTCGTCACTGCGTACGCACTGCTCGAGAAGCGGTTCGGTCTCGCGACGAGGCGCTTCACGTCGATCGTTTTCATGGTCACGCGGGGAATGGCGGACTCGGTGCGGGTGTTCGCAACCGCAATTCCGATTGCGCTGATACTGGGCGGCTCGATCCCGCAGCGTTACGCAATGCCCGGCGCAATTCTGCTTCTCGGAATTCTGACGATCATCTACACGTACAAGGGCGGAATGAAAGCCGTCGTGTGGACAGAGCTGCTTCAGGCAAGCGTCTACTTGCTCGGTGGATTGTCGGCGATTGTGTTACTCGGCAAATCCGTTCCTGGCGGATGGGGCGCGATTTTCGACACAGCATCCGCGACGAATAAGCTGCGCGTGATCGACACCTACATGGGATTCGATCGGCCTCACACGCTTTTCGCGGGACTCCTTGGCGGCGCGTTCCTGTCGATGGCATCACACGGTGCAGATCAACTGATTGTTCAGAGATTGCTCGCGTCGCGAAGTCTCAAGGACGCGCAGCGTGCGCTCATCGGCAGTGGACTCGTCGTATTCGTGCAATTCACGTTGTTCTTAATGGTTGGCATCGGGCTGTTCGCGTTTTATCAGGGCCGGACATTCCCGACGTCGGACGCGATCTTCCCGACTTTCATTCTCGAGCAGATGCCGACAGGTCTCGTCGGATTGATCGTTGCAGCGATTCTCGCGGCAACCATGAGCACGCATTCGGGCGCAATCAATTCGCTCGCGGCGGCGACGACACACGACATTTACCTTCCGTTGTCGAAACGCAAACCGGACGATGCGGCAACGCTGCGCTTTGGAAAACTCAGCGCACTCGGGTGGGGCGTTCTGCTCACGGGTGGGGCGCTTCTCTATAAGCAGCAAGGAACGCCGGTCGTCGTCATCGCCCTCGCGATCGCATCCTTCACCTACGGCGCACTGCTCGGCGGTTTTTTCCTTGGTTGGCTGTGGCGACGGGCAATCCAGCGAGATGCAATCATTGGAATGTCGATCGGACTGCTAGTGATGTCGATCGTCGTGTTCGCAAAGCAGCTCATTCCAGCTTTTCCCGCCTTCACTGCAACGCTGACGACGCTGTCCAAAATCGCCTGGCCGTGGTACGTCCTCATCGGGACGACTGTTACGGTCGGAACGGGAATAATTTCTTCACTGACCCATCCGCAGTTGACAACCGAACAGGAAGCTGGACGAACATGGAGATGAAAGAGATTGTCGCTGGTGTAGATGGTGGCGGATCGCGCACGCGATTGATCCTCGCAACTGAAACCGGCGAAGAGCTGGCATCGGTCGAGGGAGCTCACTCAGCAATGCGGCCGGGCGGCGCAGAAAATTCAGGAAAGGTCATCGCCGACATGATGCGCGAGGCGCTCGCGGCAGCTGCCATCCTGGATGCGGTTCCTGCAATTCTCTATGGTGGATTTGCGGGAGTGGGACGCGAAGAAGAGCGACGCGATCTCGAGACCGAGCTCAACCGGCTCGGTGTTGCCGAAGAAGTAATAGTCGACAGCGACGCCGCGATCGCGATGACCGATGCGTTCGGCGAAGGTCCCGGCATCATCGTTCTCTCCGGCACAGGTTCAATCGCACACGGACGCGGCATAGACGGAACGCTCGCCCGTTGCGGAGGATGGGGACCCGTATTCGCCGACGAGGGAAGCGGAGGGTGGATCGGAAAACGCGCGCTTGGAATTGTCGCCGCTGCAGCTGACGGTCGCGAACCGCCCACAGCATTGACGGGCAGCATACTTACCGCGGCGGAAGTAAACACTCCTGAAGACCTGATTCCGTGGGCAATCGCCGCCAGTACCGCGACGATCGCTTCTCTCGCACCAGTTGTGCTGGCGACCGCAATTCCTGTTGCGCTCTCGGGCGGACTCTTACAGAAGGGATCGCTGCTTAAGAAAAAACTCGAGCAGCGAATCAGATCGGCGGTTCCCGGGGCTCAGATCAGGACTGCTGAGATAATTCCGGCGCGAGGAGCGGTTCGCTCGGCGATTCGGCGAATTCACCTTCCCAGCGCGCCATAACAACTGTCGCGAGACAATTCCCCACGAGGTTGACGCTTGTGCGGGCCATATCCATCAGAGCATCGACGCCAAGTAGGATCGCGACTCCCTCGAGCGGCAGATTGAAGCTCGCGAGCGTGCCTGACAGAATCACGAGTGACGCGCGCGGCACGGCTGCGACGCCTTTGCTCGTCACCATGAGCGTCAGCATCATGATCAGCTGCTGACCGAGTGACATGTGCACCCCCGCCGCCTGCGCGACGAAAATCGACGCGACGGCGAGATAAAGCGTCGAACCATCCAGGTTGAACGAATAGCCAGTCGGCAGAACGAAGGCGACGATCTCGAACGAATAAGGCAATTGGAAACAGAACACCGGCAATGAAGACGACGAGTGCTCCGTACAGTGTACCGACGAGCTTGCCGAGATTGAGAAGCACGCCGATTCCACTGTGGCCGACTGTCACCGCGATCGCCGCGCCGATACCAATCGGCGCGAACTTCATCACGATGCCGACGAACTTGAAGACGACCTCAGCCAATCCCTCGCAAAAGCTGAGGATGACCTCCTTCGGTTTCCCACGAACCTGCGACAACGCGACTGCAAACAGCACCGACCAGAACACCACCTGAAGAACTTCGTTCTTCGCTGCCGCGTCGATGAAGCTGGTGGGCACGAGGTGCTCGAGAAAACCGCTGGCGCTTTGAGTGTTTGCGGCGAGCTCCTTTCCTGGCTCCGCCGGCGCGGACAGAACGACTCCGACGCCCGGCTTGACGAGATTGACGGCAGCGAGCCCGACAAACAGCGCGACGGTCGTGACAAGCTCGAAGTAAATGAGGGCCTTGAGCGCAAGTCGGCCGACCCGCTTCATGTCGTCGCCGTGCCCCGCAATACCAACGACCAGCGTGCTGAACAAAATCGGCACAATGATCGATCTGATCATCCTGAGAAAAACGGAGGACAGCGGCTTTAGCGATTCCCCGAACGAGGGCGCGAGCCAGCCGATGATCACCCCCGCAATCATCGCGAGGACGATCCATTGCGTCAGCGTGACTCGCTTAAGTCTCGCCCAAATCATTTGCTGTCAGAATCCGGCGTCACTGGCCCGGTGCCAAGTCTCAATGTCGAGTGGCGATAACCGTACAGGAAGTAGAGTACGAGACCAATGCCCAGCCACCATATGAATCGCGTCCATGCAATGCCGGGCAATCCTTTCATGACAAAGATGCACGCGGCCGCACCGATGAGACTTACCCCCCAGACGAATGGAACTCTGAAAGGGCGCGGTCGATCCGGATCACTGTATCGAAGGACAAGCACGCCGATGCAGACGAGCACGAATGCGAACAGCGTTCCAATGTTGGTGAGATCGTAGGTCTCGCCGGCGTCACCGATGAGCGACCACGCGGCAACGACTAATCCAGTGATCAGGGTCGTGATATGCGGAGTACGATAACGTCCATGAACTTTCGCGGCCCATCGCGGCAATAATCCGTCGCGCGCCATCGCGAAGAAAATTCTCGGCTGTCCATATTGGAAAACGAGCAGAACGGCCGACATCGAGAACACAGCGCCGAGTGCGACGAGCCATCCGGCAGTGCGAAGTCCCGCAGACTGAAGTGCGAACGAAAGAGGATCTGCTACTCCGAGCTTTGTATAGGGAACCATCCCTGTCAAAACGATGCCGACAATGATGTAGATCACAGTACAAATGGCGAGGCCACCGAGAATTCCGATCGGCAGATTCTTCTGCGGATTCTTCGTTTCCTCAGCGGCCGTGGAAATTGCATCGAAGCCGATGTAAGCGAAGAACACGATCGCGGCGCCGTGATGTATTCCGGTGAAACCGTTCGGCGCGAACGGATGAAAATTCGCTGTGTTCATGTGCATCGCGCCGACGACGATGAACAGCGTCAGCGCGATGAGCTTAACGGCAACCATGATGTTGTTTGCTTTCGCACTCTCGCGAACGCCGATCATGAGCAGCCATGTAATCGCGAGGACTATCGCGGCGGCAGGAACATTTATCAGCACCGCCAATGGCCCAATATGTGGAGCGCTATCGAGTAATCCGTGAACCGCTGGGTCGGAGCTCAGTAGTGCGGTGCGATATCCGGTCGCGAGCCACACTGGCAGATGAAGTCCCAAGCCCGCGAGCAACGTCTTGAAATAATCTCCCCACGAAATGGCCACTGCGACGTTACCAACCGCGTACTCGAGGATGAGATCCCAACCGATGATCCACGCGACGAGCTCGCCGAGTGTCGCGTACGAGTAAGCGTACGCGCTCCCCGCTTGTGGAATCATCGATGCGAGCTCCGCATAACAAAGTGCAGCGAGCGCGCAAACAAAGCCGAGCAGGAGGAAAGAAAAAACGAGCGCGGGTCCCGCTCCACTCCTGATAACATGACCGGCCGCGTCGGTTTGTCCCGCCGCGGCCGATCCAATCGCCCCAAAGATTCCGGCGCCAATGACAGCGCCGATCGCGAGCATTATCAGGTCGCCGGCTCCCAACGCCCGCCTTAGAGAGTTGGGATGACCTTCCTCCGCGAGCAGCGCCGATATCGGCTTGCGCGAGAAGAGCGACGACACTTGTCTGTTACTGCTTCTCGATGCGCATGGCGTAGAACGAACGCCAGACGAAGGTCACCGAGATAAGCAGGAAGAGTCCCGCTAGAGCGTGCGTGAGTGTTGGGCCACGGTCCTCAAAGAGCTTGACTGCGAGCTCAACCGCCAGCAATCCGAACAACGTCGTGAACTTGATGATCGGATTGAGCGCTACCGACGAAGTATCCTTGAACGGATCGCCGACCGTGTCACCAACCACAGTCGCGGCGTGTAGCTCGGTTCCCTTCTGCTTGAGCTCAACCTCGACAATCTTTTTCGCGTTGTCCCATGCGCCACCTGCGTTCGCCATGAAAATCGCCTGATACAATCCGAAGATCGCGATCGATATCAGATAGCCGATGAAGAAGTACGGCTCGACGAACGCGAAGCCGAGCGTCGCAAAGAACACCGTCAGGAAGATGTTGAACATTCCTTTCTGCGCGTATTTCGTGCAGATCTCGACCACTTTCTTGCTGTCGGCGATCGAAGCTTTCTCAGCGGACTCGAGGTGGATGTTTGCCTTGATGAACTCGACTGCACGATAGGCGCCCGTCGTCACCGCCTGCGTTGATGCGCCTGTGAACCAATAAATGATCGCGCCTCCGGTGATCAAGCCGAGCAGAAACGGCGGATGCATCAACGAAAGATTAGGCAGGAACTCCGGCTGCAGTCCGTGCGTGAGACTCATGATGATCGAGAAGATCATCGTCGTCGCACCAACGACGGCGGTTCCAATGAGAACCGGCTTCGCAGTCGCTTTGAATGTATTCCCTGCTCCGTCGTTCGCCTCGAGCAAGTGCTTCGCGCGCTCGAAGTTCGGCGTGAATCCGTAATCACGCTTCACTTCGTCGGAGGATCCAGGCATCGTCTCGATCGTCGACAGCTCGAAGATCGACTGCGCGTTGTCGGTGACCGGACCATATGAGTCGACTGCGATCGTCACCGGCCCCATTCCCAGAAATCCAAAGGCTACGAGTCCGAAAGCAAATACCGCCGGTGCAAGCATCAGCGCACCCATTCCAAGCGTGCTGACGCCGTAGCCGATGGACATGAGAACCATGATAGTCATGCCCAGCCAGTATGCACTGAAGTTTCCGGCGACCAAACCGGAAAGAATGTTGAGCGAAGCGCCACCTTCGCGCGACGACGTCACCACCTCGGCAACGTGCGCCGACTCGACCGAAGTAAAGACTTTCACCAGCTCGGGAATGATTGCGCCGGCGAGTGTGCCGCAGGTGATGATCGCCGAGAGCTTCCACCAGAGTGATGGATCGCCGCCGATGTCGGGGATGAGGAAGTACGAGACGATGAACGTGAGCGTCACTGAAACAAGCGAGGTCAGCCAGACAAGCGACGTGAGCGGGGATTCGTAGTTCATCTCGTCCGCTGCGACATAACGAGCGCGCGCGACCGCTTCGTTCACCAGATAAGAGAAGCCGCTCGCGACCACCATCATGATGCGCATCGCGAAGATCCACACCAGCAGCTGGACCTGAACCTTCGGATCATGAACTGCGAGCAGGATGAACGAGATGAGCGCGACACCAGTCACGCCGTACGTTTCGAATCCATCGGCGCTCGGTCCAACGGAGTCACCCGCATTGTCGCCTGTGCAGTCAGCGATGACGCCAGGATTCCGCGCATCGTCCTCTTTGACGTTGAAGACGATTTTCATCAAGTCA
>WNGI01009609.1_pt2 | contig 19730 bp, 24 predicted proteins | sample 5400621 | NCBI WGS metagenome assembly WNGI01 (sample SAMN13153374, study PRJNA577476) | soil metagenome | isolation source: 20 cm soil or saprolite under Garry oak tree replicate 1 | place: USA:California | collected 2016-06-15
TGGCACAGGATAATGCACGTGCATCAGCATGTGCTAGTGGGTTTCCGGCGGGCTGGCTCACGACGAGGCAGCTGGTGCTGCAGAGACGGCAGCTGCGGCGCGGTGGGCGACGTCCGGCCGACGATGGATGACCGCTGGTTGTGGCAGACCGCCTACCTGCTCGCCGACGCGTTGCCCGCACCGGTCGACGTGGCCGGACGCGGGGTTGTGGTCACCGCGTCGGTCGGTCTCGCTCCCGTGCGGGGAGCCGCCGACCTCGATGACGTGCTCTATCGGGCGGACGCCGCCACGCACCAGGCGAAGACCATGCCCGAGGGTTCTTCGTGGACGGACGCGACGAGGAGGCCCGGCTGGTACCGGACCCGCGCTCGGCCTTCGCGTGGTTGACCCAGGCACACGAGGCTACGGCGCGCGCCCCTAGGAGATGCGGTTGCTCATCGCCCTCATCGTCGTCGCGGCCGTGCTACTCGGCCTGGTAATAGCGCTCGGCGCCGTACACCTGATCCGCCCCGAGTCGTTCAAGCTGAGCGCGACGATCACGAGGTGGTGCTCGCTCACTCTGGAGATCAAGTCGCCGCCGCGAGGAGCAGGGTTAGACGTCCCGTCATCCGCCCTTGATCGTCCCGTTCATGGCCCAGGTGAGGGCCACGGGAGGCTAGTCGTCACGCCGGACGACGACGTCGCCTCGACGGATGGCGAGACCGATCCTGGTCGCGCCTCTCAGTCAGCGACGGCACAACGGTGGGCAGTACCCGGCTCGACGGGCCCGTAGCCGGTGGGGCCCCTCCTGTGGGCGCGGTCGAGCCGTCGCCACTGCCTCAGCTTGGAACGGCCCCATCTCGTCAGGCCGGCGTCGACTGACTCCCACTCCTGACTGAGGACCACGTGGAGCACCACAGCATGCCGACAACGATCGTGGTCACGATGGTGATGACCATCCCGGCAGTCCCTCTCAGTCGATCTGACCGAGGGTCGGTGCTCCGCGAGGTGGTCGGGAGACAGGCGGGCCGTGCACGGTGCAGACCCAGTCTCAGATCGCCTCGGTGAGCAAGCTTTCGGTCGAGTCCGGCCGGGCTCCACAACCGAGGTGACGCGGGAATACCGGCGCGGCAGTCGGTGCTTCCGGGCGACGTCAGCCCGACTGGACAAGGGAGCAGCCGTGAAGATCGCAGTCATCGGCACCGGGAAGATCGGCGGCACGCTCGGGCGAGCACTCGCTCGAGCCGGACACGCGGTGGTCTTCGGCTCGCGGCATCCGGACGACGACGCGGTGGCCGGTGACACCGACGCGGGCGTCACGACGCCGGCTGCTGCCCTGGCCGGCGCCGACGCGGTGCTGCTGGCGCTGCCAGCCGGCGCGGTCGAAGACTTCCTCGCCGGGCACGGCCGCGCCATCGACGGTCTGCTCGTCATCGACGCCACCAACCGGATGGGCGGGCCGGTGCTCAACGCGTCCGCACAGATCGCCGAGGCGGCGCCCGCGGCGCGATACGTACGCGCCTTCAACTCGCTGGGCTGGGAGAACTTCGCCGATCCAGTCTTCGACGGGGTGCCCGCTGACCTGTTCTTCTCCGCCCCGGAGACCGACCGCAAGGCCGTCGAGGAGATCATCTCGGCTGTCGGGCTGCGCCCGGCCTACCTCGGCGAGAGCCAGCAGGACGTGGTCGACTCGGTCCTGCGGCTGTGGTTCGCGCTGATCCGAGCCAGGGGCGGCAACCGGCAGCAGGCCTTCCGCGTCCTGGAACGCTGACGGCTGCGGCCGGGGCCGAGTGCCCGCCGGCCGCGCGCCCATGGGAGGCGGCGTCCGCCCGCCCGCCGCTATTGTGCTGATGACCATCGCGGACGGTGCTCCACAACCAACCTGAGGAGCCGGCTGTCAGCTTCCGTCTTGCGCCAGGCCCGACCTCGGTGACGGACCGAGCAGGAACATCAGCGCCAGCGCGACCGTCAGCAGCACGGCCGCGAGCGGCGAGACGAACGCGGCCAGCGTTGCGGCGGCGTAGGCGATCAGCCCCAGCAGGTACCGAACGTTGACGTCGCGGACGAAGGCCGGGTGGACGCCGTCGACGAGCAGACCCATATGCACGACACGGCGCCAGATCAGGTTGAACGCGATCGCGTTGGCGGTCAGCGTCCCGCCGTAGAGCAGCACGGCGGTGCGCGCGTCGACGCCACTGGTGTGCTCGGCGACCAGCCGGGTGGGCAGCGGCAGGAACGACACGCAGCCGAGCAGGAGCAGGTTGAACAGCAGCAGCAGCTGGTCGGCCCGGTCGACGAGCCGGAACAGCGCATGATGGTTGGCCCACATGATCCCGATCTGGAGGAAGCTGGCCGCGTACGCGCCGATCTCGGGCAGAGCGTGGTGCAACGCCGTGGCGAGGCTCTCCTCGGGCGACTGCTCGACCCGGACCTCGAGGATGAGCAGAGTGATCGCGATGGCGAACACGCCGTCGCTGAACGCCTCCAACCTGCCGGTGTCGCCCCGCTCGGCCACCCCCCACCACCGATTCGTCCGCCGCGCCACTCTCGGCCTCCTCTACTCCCCTGCTCCCCTACTCCGCTGCCGTCGGGGCACCACGCCACGCCGCCGGCGGGTACGCATGTAATCACGGCGGCCCGCCGCGATGCCGACACGCGGGCGGTGGTGGAGCCACTCCACGCCAGCACAGCATGAGAGTCAGGCGTCCGGGAGGGCCATCAGATGGGTGAATCACCCATTCTGCCGCACTCATGGCATATTGTCATCGATCAGGCGATCCATCCCGACGACGTGGCAGATGACCGGTCGAAGCCGACTCGCTGGCGCGTACGCCTCCGCGACGACGACGGAGAGGTGATCGGGGCTGGGATGTTGGTTGGTGGTGAGCATGTGCTGACCTGCGCTCACGTCGTCGTCGGCGTGACGCTTGGTGTGCCGCCCGCAGCGGTGGGCGCGCCGACGGTGGCTCTGACTGCCGATCTGGTCGGGCTGCCGGACCAGCCATCGGTCCCGGCGCGGGTGGTGCCGGGCGGCTGGGTTCCGCCGGCCGAGGGCCGCAGCGGCGATGTCGCCCTGCTGAGGCTGGCCAGCTCCCCAGCGGCCGGATTACCCCGCTCCCTTACACCGGTTGCCGCCGACCTGCGGGCGCCGGGTCTGGACCTGCGGGTTCCCGCCCGGGCTCAAGTTCGGTCGGTGGGTCCCGGCCACGCTCGGCCTCCCAACCGGTCCGAAGGACGAGTGGGTGCAACTGGATCCGCTGGTCGAGGGCCATGGCCGGACAGGCGAGGTCAGCCCTGGGCGGCGTCCGACAGGGCCGGTGGGTCGGTCTTCACCTTGGTGGCCCAGGACAGGAACCGGGCGATCTGCGGCAGCGACGGCAGCTCCTGGGCCCGGTCTGGGGAACGGCCGTCGGTGGTCGGCACACCGGCGATCCCGTCGGGCGCCGCGGCCGCGATCAGCAGGGCGGTGCTCAACGCGGTCAGGGCTGCCACGGCCGGAGCTCGGCGTGCTCGCATGAAGACCTCCACAGGTGGGCCAGTCGCCGGCCCTGGTCGGCGCGGCGGACGGGTGACCATTGCAGGGCATCAACGCGCGCAAGAAGTACCCGGCGATCGCGCGGCGGACCCACCGGTCGTCCCGCACCGACACCGTCACCTCCAGCGGTCTCGCCCGGGCTTCACCGGGCGCTTCACGATCGTCAAGGTCGAGGGCGCCTACTCCGGCCACCGCGACTCCGGGCAGGTCCTGCGCGTTCCGGTGCGGTGGACCGCGCACCCGCGGCGTCGACGATCAGTTGACGCCGCTGCAAGGAAAGCGCTGCAAGGAAAGCGAGGTCCCGATGCGAAAGCCAGCTCAGCAACCGACCGATGGCATCTCGGCCGAGCCGTTCCCCGCTGGGCTTGGCCGGCGTGTGGATGCTCAGCGGGCCACGGGCGAAGAGTGTGATCAGCGCGCCGCTGGTGGGGTGGGCGTCGTTCGACCATTCGGCGAGGCGGCCCCCGCACCTGGGGGCGAGCGGTCACGGCGCTATCACCGTTACCGTGGGAAAGTAACTGGCGTAGCGTGCCTTGTCGCGGGTCAGCACGCGGTATCCGGCCACCGCCGCGTGCGCGCCGATGTAGAAGTCCGGCAGCGGGGATCTCTTGGTGCCGCCGGCCTGGCGATATCTCAGGTACGCCTTTCCGGCCAGGTAGCCGGCCCGGTACGGCAACGGCTCACGCGCGTAGTCCTCGGACGGCAGGAACGCGTCGACATCCTCGACGGCGGCGTAGCCGACGGACACTTCGGCGTAGATGATCGGATTGATGGCGAGCGGCCCCTGGTCGGCGGCCGCGGCCAGCGCGTTCATCGACCACGCCATCCACGTTGGGTCCTCCAGCACCATGTCCAGCAAGACGCAGGAGTCGACCAACGTGACCGGGTGCGGAACTGCTCCTCCGATCAGCCGCAGACGTTCATTCACCACGCAGCAGCGCCATCAGCTGATCGGTCGTCATGCCCTCGACGCCCTTGGCTGTGGCGCTGCCGCGGAGCCGCCGGACAAGGCGGCGGCCACGTGTCTCGGCGCCTTCCACCCGCACGATCCGGAGCTGCCCGGCGTCCTCGACCACGTCGAGCTCGTCGCCTTCGTGCAGGTCATACTTTGCCCGTAGTTGAGCAGGTATGGTCACTTGGCCCTTATTGTTGAGCCTCACCGTGGCTTCTCCTACGTGTCATCTCTCCTACGTAATACTACCTGATCTGCGGCGGCGGTCGAGCCCGGGCGCCGCGATGGCGAGCCCAGCGGCGGGCCTGCCGGCAGCGAGCCAGGCCTCGGCAGTCTGGCTACCGTGTCGTATCGGCGACGGCGACAACGCCGCCGGGAGGCGGCAGGCGCGTTGCTGCGGGCTCGGCACCCGAACCTCGGGAACGCACAGCACCCGGCGCTCAGCCGGGCGCGACCGGATCCCAGCCGACCTGGAGGCGTCGCAGGCCGCGGACGTGGAATGCAGGCTGCTGTTCGGGTACCGCTTCCGGATCGACCAACCGGAGGCCTTGGAGCCGGGCGAGCAGTCGTTCCACGGCGATCCGGGCCTCCAGCCGGGCGAGCGGGGCGCCCAGGCAGAGGTGGATCCCCCGGCCGAACGCGAGATGCTGGGTCTCTCGCGGCCGGTCCAGCCGGAACGCTTCGGCGTCGGGGAACCGCCGCTCGTTGTAGTTGCCGGATCCGTACAGGATGAGCAGCCTGGCCCGGCGGGGATCCTGGTGCCGGCGATCCCCACGTCCCGGGTCGTGGTGCGGGCCATGCCGAGGACCGAGGTGTCGTGCCGCAGTCCCTCCTCGACCGCTGCCGGGATGAGCCCGGGGTCATCGGTCACCGCGGCCAGCTCGTCCGGGTGGTTGAGCAGTCGCCAGATCAGGTTGCCGATCAGGTTCGCTGTGGTCTCGTGACCAGCGATGACCAGACCGGGGATCACGTCGGCAGCCTCCACGACGGACAGTGGCTCCTGGTCGCGGACCGGGTGACGCGCCACATGTCGAGGCGGGGGCTGTAGAAGACCGGCTCTTCCAGCCGCGCCCGGGCGTAGGAACTGCGCGCCGAGGCGTGGGCACACCGGCCGCTCACCGGCGGGGATCGTGTCGGTCATCAGCTGGTCTCCTTCGGTGCGGAACCGCCAACCGATGAGGCGGCAGGCAGGGGTGGCAGTCGCCGGCCGACCCGGCAGTGTCCAAGAGCGACGGTCGAGGCAACGGTTGTCCCCCCCGACGGTCATAGCGCGGCTTCGCCGAGGTAGCTGGACCGCAGCAGGTCGGCGCGGGCGGCGAGGTCGGCACCGGTACCGGAGAGCACCAACTCGCCACGGGAGAGCACGTAGCCGCGGTCGGCCACGGCCAGGGCGAGATGGACGTGCTGCTCGACGAACAGCACGGCCGCGCCGGTCTCATCTGCCGAGCTGGAGTCGATCGCGGACCTTCCGGAGACCTACTGGTTACCGCTGCGCCAGCACGGGCTGGCGGCCGTCATCGCCGGGCACCGCGACGACTGGGCCACCGCGCAGGCGCAGCTGACGGCGGTCCAGGACCGGGACATCTTCACCGGCCCGAACCGGCACAACTCCAGCTTCGTGCTGATGGCCCGGGCGCTGGCCGCGGAACGGGACGGCGGGCCGGAAGGGGCGCTCGCGCTTCTTGTCCATGTCCTGGATCCGGACTACATGCCGTTCGTCCCCGAGGACAGGTGCTACCTGATGTCCGACGTCGCGCGGCTCGCAGTCGCGGTGGGCGACCGGGCCACCGCCCGGTCGGCGGCGGCGTCGGCCAGGACCGACAGCGAGCAGGAGGCGGTGCCCACCCGAGGTGCTGTGGCCGGCCACTGCCAGGGGCTGCTCGACGAAGATCCGGCGCCGGTGCTGGCCGCGGTGGCGACCTACCGCCGGGTCGGCCGCCGACTCTTGTTGGCCCAGGCTGATGGGACCAGTGCCGATCGCCAGGCCGACCTGAGCGCGGCCTCACCCGGTGACCCCCCGTACACTGATGTGGTCGCCGTTTCGAGGGCGGCTACGTCGCCCATCGGGCGATCCGGCGTCCTGTTGGGAAGGGGGACGCACGGCACCCGCCGACGCCGTGGGGAGACACGCGATGAGGGTGGATTGGACCGCGGAGGGTGACGGCGAGCGGCTTACCCGGCCTCGTCCGGCCGGAACGACCCTCCCGGGATACGTCGAGCAGGCCGGCGGGTACGAGCGGCGCACGGCGGCGTTTCAGCAGTGGCGGCAGCAGCTGGTGGAGATGCTGCCGCTGAAGCGCGGAGACGTCGTGCTGGACGTGGGCTGCGGCACTGGCCTGTGCTTGCCGATGGCGCAGGAGCGGGTAGGTCCGGAGGGCACCGTGATCGGCATCGACGGGTCACCGCAGATGCTGGAGCTGGCCCGCCGCCGAGCCCGTGATCACCGCTGGCGCAACGTGATGTTCATCGAGGCGCCGGTCGAGGATGCCGAGATTCCCGTCAGCGCAGACGCGGCTCTCTTCTGCGCCGTGCACGACATCCTCCGCTCGAGATCGGCGCTGCGACGGGTGTTCCGACACCTGCGTCCGGGGGCGTGGGTCGCCGCCGCCGGCGGCAAGTGGGCACCGCCCTGGATGGTCAACCTGAACATGCTCGTGTATGCCGTCCACCTGCCGTTCGTCAGCAGCTTCGCCGATTTCCACCGCCCGTGGAGCCGGCTGGAAGAGTTCGTCGAGGGTCTGCAGGTGGTGGACGTGGCCTCCGGTGGTGGCTACCTCGCGCTGGCAAGGGCGAAGGCCGGGCCGCTCACGGGGCCGGCGGCACCAGTCCATGCACCGGAGCTGACGCCGCCACCTGGCCGCTGACCGGCGGGTCGGCCCGCACGGCGCCCGGCTGCGCGACTGCGGTGCAGGCCGCGAACAGGCTGGTGGCGAACCGGCCGGGAGCGTCGAGGAACACGCCGTGATCGCCGTCGAGTTCGAATATCAGCGCGCCAGGGATGGCCCGGGCCAGCCGGCGCTGGCGGGTCGGCGGGACAAGGCGGTCCCGGGCCGTGACGATGACCGCGGTCGGGACGTCTACCCCGCCGATCCAGTCATGCGAGGTGAACTCGGACACCGCATACGCCGCCGCGACGGCAGTCGGCAGCCGGGTGAGCGAGGTGGGCGCCGATCCAGTGCAGGGGGGGCGTCATGGAGACGACAGCGACCGCGGCCGGGAGTGTCATGCCAATCAGCCGTTCTGCCGGCGACCCACGGAAGTTGCGGGCGGTGGAGCAGAGCACGAGCCCGGCGACCAGGCGCCGGTGCTGGCGCCAGAGCAGCTGCGCGACAAGCCCGCCCATCGAGTAGCCGACCGCGAAGACCTTCTCGACGCCGAGTACACCCACCAGCGCCGCGATGTCGTCCGCGCAGTCCTCCAGCCGGAAGCCCGGGCCCGGCGCAATCCCACGGCCGTGTCCGCGCTGGTCGAACGCGATGACCCGGAAGCGTTGCCCGAGGACAGGGGCGACGCGGGACCAGTTGAGGTCGGCGGTCAACGCGACACCGTGCACCAGGACGACGACCGGTGCATCGGGCGGGCCGGCCCACTCCCGGACCGCCACGGTGCCCCGCCCGGGCAGCTGGACCAGGCGAAGCGGTGGTAGCCCAACGGTGAACTGACTCGGCACGTGCATCCTCCGTTAACACGCCGGTAACGCAAGCCCCATAGTCCAGGTCGGCGCCCCAGCCCGCCACCCAGACCCACCCGAGGCAGCCTGCCTGGAGGACAGATCCCACTGAACGGAAGCTGCGCTTCTCGCGGTGCTGGGCGAGCGAAGCCCGAGGGAAGCTGCGCGCGGCACACAGCTAGCGTGGTGGGAAGGCCGGGCCGCGCAACCGCATGCCGCCACAGGTCCGGCGTGTCCGGCATGCGACACCCGAAGGGAGGATCCGATGAGCGCGGATACGCCGAGCCCGCCGTGGCCGTGGCCCGGTGCCGACCCGGCGGCGTGGATGCGCATCTGGTCGGCGATGTTCTCGCCCACGCCGCAGAGCCTGACCCAGCCGATCCTGCCCGGCTGGACGGTGGCACCGGTGCTGAACATCACCGGTGGCAACTCGAGCGCGCCACAGACAGAGGCGGAGGTCCTGCAGCGTCACAGTTACGGGCGCCAGTTGGGCCGGATCGCCGATGCGCTCGACGCATTGATCGAGGAGCGCGGCGAGGCCGCCCCGGCCGACGAGCGGTTCGATCAGTTCATCGAGATGAAGAAAGAGATCGATGCGATCAAGCTGGAGGCTGCCGCGCAGCGGGTCGATCGGTTGCGTGCCGATCTCGCCGCATTGAAGGTCACCCGCCCAGCCGAGTACCGTCGGCTGCGCGACGAACTACGCAGCGCGCTCGACCAATGAGCAGCCGGTTAGCCCGCTCGGGCGAACGGGAACACCGCCTCTCGGGGAGCCGTGCAGCTGTCGGTGCGTGGTCGGCATTCCGTCAGAACGGCACCACCGAGTTCTTGGTCGCCGAGCCGCTGATCGCGTTCGTGGCCAGGTCGGTCGCGGTGTTGGACGGAGTCCAGGTGAAGTTGCTGCTGGTCGCGGTGTCCACTCCGGTGCCACCTGAGTTGAGGCTGCCCATCGTGACCGTGACGATGCTCTGCCCGCTGGTTACCGCGTAGGCAGGGTCGCGGTGAAGCTGTAGGCGCTATCCTGCCGGACGTTGACGCAAGATTCGGACGTAGGTACCATGCGCGGCATGTTCAGTGCTGAACGTACCCCCATCGTTCCAAATGGTCCGTTTCAGGACGATTACGGAGCGCAGAATGCGATTCAGATGTTGTCCGTGGGAATGTGGACGAGTCGGATGCTGCAGACGGCCGTCGAGTTGGGTATCCCAGACGCGATGCCGGAGGACGGCGGCGCAAGCGTTCCTACGCTGGCCGATCTCACCTGCACCAACCCTGACACTCTCGGTCGGCTCCTGCGGGGCCTGAGCGCAAGCGGCGTCTTCGCGTTGGCCGAGGACGGCCGATACGTTCACACGGAACAGTCGCTGGCGCTACGCAAGGACCATCTACACACGCTTCACCACTGGGCAATGGTGTACGGCAGCCACTGGATGTGGGCGAGCTGCACCGGGATGACCGAAGCCGTGCGGACCAGCCGGGAGGCGTTCCAGACCGAGTTCCGCAGCCCCGTCTGGGCCTACCTGGAGAACGAGCCGGCCCAGCAGTTGCTCTTCCAGCAAGGCATGGCCGAGTTCACCCGGCTGAACGCACGACCGCTGGCGGATGCGCTGGACCTGCGCGACGCACGGACGGTCGTCGACGTCGCCGGCGGCCAGGGCAGCGTATTGCGCGCCGTCCTCGACCGGAACCCTGACCTCGACGGGGTGTTGTTCGAGAACAAGACCGTGCTCGACTCGCTGCGCGCGGACCCGGGGACCGCGCAGCTCGCCGAAGGGTTCAGGTTGGTGGCCGGAGACGCGCTGGAGGCCGTCGACTGCCCGGCCGACATCTACCTCCTCGGCAATTTTCTCCACCTGTTCGAGGACGACGGCGCGCTCCGGGTGCTGACCAACTGTGCGGCGGGGGCACCGCCCGGCGCCCGGATCATCGCCATGGAGCGAGTCATCGCGGACGGTCCGAAGGACACCTTCGGTAAGGTCGTGGATCTGATCATGTTCTGCGTCAGCCAGGGACGCGAACGCACCGAGGACGAGTTCCACGCAGTGTTCGAACGCGCCGGGCTCAGCTGGGCTGGGATCATGCCCACCACGTGCGACATGTCGCTCATCGAAGGCGTCGTGCGCCCGGCATCCTAGAATCTTTGGGTAACTTGCAGTTCCGCATCTACTTGTCCTGGTCGGCACCATGTAATTGCGTCACCGGACGGTTCTGAATCGAGATCACGTTGAGCGGCGTGGGGAATCACGGTTGTCCCGGTGGCGACTGGAGGTGGCATGGTGATACGGCGTCTCATTCTGATCTCGGTAGCGGCCGTCGCGTGCTCGACCGCGGCGTGCGGCGGTTCCGAGACAACGAACGCGAACACCGGATCCGGCGGCACGAAGCCGATCGTCATCGGGGCGGCGGTCGCCGAGTCCGGTGGATTCGAGCTGTTCGACAGCAACCTGCTCGCCGGCATCCGACATGGAATCGAGAAGGTCAACGCGGCGGGTGGGGTGAACGGCCGGAGGCTCGAGCTGATCGTCGCCGACCACAGGTCCGACCCGGCCCTGATCCAGTCGGCCACCCAGGAGGTGCTGGACAAGGGCGCCGACGTGGTGGTGACCTCCGTCGGCTACGACCTCGGCGGACCGGCGGCGCTGGCCGCCCGGCGGGCCGGGAAGTTGTCGATCAGCGGAGGCAGCGCCACCGAGTTCGGCATGAAGGGCCTGGGGCCGCTGTTCTTCAACGTCAACCAGGGCACCCCGACCGAGTCGATCGCCATGGCGCAACTGGCCTACACCACCCAGAACCTGCGGCATCCGTACCTGTTGGAGGACACCACCCTGCAATACACGAAGTCGCTGTGCGGTGAATTCGAGAAGGCCTGGGCCAAGCTGGCCGGCCCGGGCACGATCGCCGGCAGGGACACGTTCAAGAACGACGACCCGTCGATCGCCGGCCAGGTGAGCCGGCTCAAGTCGGCCGGCCAGACCGACTTCCTGGTGCTCTGCTCGTACCAGCCGGGCGGGGCGAGCGCGCTCCGGCAGATCCGCGGCGCCGGGGTAACGCTGCCGATCTATGGCGGCGCCGGCTTCGACGGCACGTTCTGGACCAAGACGGTGCCGGACCTGAGCAATTTCTACCACGCCGCGATGGTCTCCTCGGCCGGCGACGACCCCAACCCGGCGATCAACCAGTTCCTGGCCAGCGTGAAGTTCTCCGGCGGGCCCGTCTTCGTCGTGTGGGGCGAATTGGTGATCGAGACTCTCAGCAAGGGCATCCAGCGGGCCGGCACGACCGACGGCCCCGCGCTGGCCAAGGCGATCGAGTCCTTCAGGGACGAGCCGCTGCTGGTCGGTCCCACCAGCTACAGCGCTACCTGCCACACGCCGATCGACCGGCCGATGGCGATGCTGAAAATCGAGCACGGCAAGGCCAGCTTCATCGAGTACGTCACCCCGACCGGCGTCCCCGACACGGCCTGCTGATCGCCGCCTCCACGTAGTGGCCGGGATCCTCCGCTGATGCACCGGCCCGTACCGGTTACGGCCGGGTCGTAGGGCGTAGCGGAAGGCGTACGCGCAGCACCGTCTCGTCCGGGCGCTGATCAATGGTGATCTCGCCGCCGTGCCGGTCGACGATGATCCGCCGCGAGACGTCGAGGCCCAAGCCGGTGCCGTCGCCGACGTCCTTGGTCGTGTAGAACGGTTCGAACGCGTGAGCCTGGACTTCCTTGGGCATCCCCGGTCCGGTGTCGCCGATCTCCACGACCACACCGTTCTCGTGGACCCGGGTGGACATCCGAAGCGTGCCTGTCCCCCTCATTGCGTCGATGGCGTTGTCGATCAGGTGCGTCCACACCTGGTTCAGCTCGCCTGCGAACGCCTCTATTCGAGGTACGTCGCTGCCGTAGTCGCGTACGACGGTCACGCCGCCCCGGAGTTTGTGGGCAAGCATCACCAGGGTGCTCTCGAGTCCCTCGGTGAGGTCGATTTGTTGCATCGATGCACGGTCGAGCTGCGAGTAGGACCTGACCGCGGCGACCAGGTCCGAGATACGCCGGGTCGACTCCTTCACCTCCGAGAGCAGGGTCGCCATCGACAGGGAGTTCGCCACCCACTCCAGCCCCGCTTCGAGGGGGCCGCCGTCGAGCAGCACCGATGCCCGCTCACACCAGGCGATATCGAGACCGGCAACGGCAAGGGGCGGCGCGATGAGCCAATCCCGCTCGACGCCGTGCCGCCCGAGCCAGTCCGATAGGGCATCTTCTCGATCGGCGACGGCCAACGGCTCCAGGCTTGGAGACTGCGGTTCGATCTCCCGACGCAGCGCGTCGAGCGCGGCGAGCTGAGCTGCCGATACCGAGGCCTCCGCAAGCCGTCCGAGTGAGGACAGCAGGGCCTCGCTGGTCTCCTCCAGCGCGTCAACCGCGCGCGTCGCCGCTGACGCCGGATTGTTGATCTCATGCGCCAGCCCGGCCGCGAGCCTGCCCAGCGCGGCCAGAGCCTCGCGCTGGCGCGCCACCGACTCGATGTTTCGCACCGTGTTGACCAAACCCATGATCAGGTGGACGCCGAAGGGGAACCAGGCATTCGCCCGGTCGCGCAGCAGCCCAGCCGGCACCCGCAGTACCCGGCCGCGCGCAGCGCCTCGACCCGTCGCGAGGTAGACGCCGTGAGCGTCCCAGGCCTGGAAACCACCGGCCCACTGGCCGGGTGAGTCCATCACGGCGAGCACTGTCTCCTCGTGACCGACCTGCCGCACCAGACTGATGGCCCCCTCCAGCAGCACCCACCAGTGCTCGGCCGGTCCAGCCTCGCCGAACAGCTCCTCGCCCGGGTCGAAGCCCAGCTCCTCACCGACCGCCAACAGCTCGAGCAACTGACCGTCGCTGAGCCCATCGAACAGGGCGATCGCGCGCAGGTCTTCGACCTTCACCAGGCGACAGTACGGCGAACAGACCGCAGCAAGGCCCGCAACGGCCTACCTGGCAGCTCCTCGGTGAAACCGCGCCGACGCCGGGTGGTCATGGCCTACGACAGGCCGGACATGACGACCGACCCGCGCACCCGCCAGCCGCCAACAGCCACCCGACCCGAAGACCAGCCACCTCATCACAGACCGGAACGATCAGAACACACGCCCTCACCGACATCGACCACAACCGCTCGACGACTCCGCCGCGGAGCAGGCCGTGTCGGATGGTCACCGCGTCGACAATCAGCAGTCGGCGGGCCGTCGAGGACCCGGACCACGCCGCGGAACCCGACACCGTGCGCCAGGTACGGAACCAGGCTCGCTTGCGGCTTTACGCATCCACAGGGACCGAGACGATGGCGCGGTGAGGTCCGGCGCTGTCCTGTTCGGGCGGGACCGCGAGATGCGCGGTCCTACTGACCTGCTCGGGAGCGTCCCCCGATCGCTCACGGCGGAAGGCGTGAGCATGGTGGCCGGAGCCCGAGCTGGCAGCGACGTCCCAGCGATGTCGGACCTCCGGTCCGGCCCACCCCGGAGAGGTGCACCATGACAGTTCCCACCACCCGACGGCGCCTGGCGCTGTTCACCGGCCTGCTCGCGGCGCCCGCCGCGGCGCTCGGCCTCGTCGCCGCGGCGCCGACCGCGGTGGCTCAGCCCGCCGCGCCATCGGCGGCCTCGTCCGCGCCGGAGGCCGCCACCGGGAGCGACGGCTTGGCCCACGGCGCCAAGCCGACCGTCGTGCTCGTGCACGGCGCGTGGGCGGACGCCTCCAGCTGGACCGGCGTCATCCAGCGGCTGCAGGGTGACGGCTATCCGGTCCGAGCCCTGGCCAACCCGCTGCGCAGCCTGGCCGGCGATGCCGCGTCCGTGGCCGGCTTCCTGTCGACGGTTCCCGGACCGGTCGTCCTGGTCGGCCACTCCTACGGCGGGGCCGTGATCAGCACCGCCGCCGCCGGCAACCCGAACGTGAAGGCGCTCGTCTACGTCGACGCCTTCGTGCCCGACGTCGGCGAGACGGTCCTGTCGCTGGCCGGCCCGGACTCCGTCCTCGCGGGTGACCCGACCACGGTCTTCGACTTCGCCCCGAACCCGGCCGGTCCGCCGGGAGACGTGGACCTGTACCTGAAGAAGAGCGTCTTCCAGCAGTCCTTCGCCTCCGACCTGTCCAGCCGTACCTCATCGGTGCTCTACGCGACCCAGCGGCCGGCCGCATTCAGCGGGTTCGGCGGGGCGGCGACCGTGGCGGCGTGGAAGACCATCCCGTCCTGGTATCTCGTCGGCACCGGCGACACGGTGATCCCGCCGGAGCAGCAGCTGTTCATGGCGCGGCGCGCGAACGCGCGCATCGTCCAGGTGTCCGCCTCGCACGTCTCGCTCATCTCGCGCCCGGGCGCGGTCACCGACCTGATCGTCGCCGCCGCCCGCAGCGTCGGCTGACCCCCCCGGCCGACCACCGCCCAACCCCGAAGGAGCAGGCTCCTGGCCCACACCCGGTGCTGGCCGAGGAACGCGTAGATCGCCGCGGTCGCCGTGGTGTTGGCCGCCCAGAGATCGTGGACGATCAGCTCCATGCCTCGGGGCTTGCGCGGTGCGGTAGCAACGCTGAGGACGCCCTCGGCCAGCTCGCCCGGCCACCATCTCGACGAGGGCGATGACGTCGCGCTCGACCAGCTGCTCGACCGGCTGGTGGCGTCGCTGGATCTCGACGCGGGGACGAGGAGCTGACCGAGGTCCCAGATCGCCTCTTCTTCCGACGCGCTGAGGGCGCGAGTAACTGCTGTCTGCTCGGCGATCCTCGTGCGCCCTTGTCCTTTCAAGCGAAGCCTGGCCGACCGGAATCTCGGTACGGAAGGCCTCAACCACGGAGATAGAACTGCTGTGAGCGAGGGACAGGAACCACTGACTCGACGGGCCTCTCATACGGCTGGGTCGGCTGGACGTTCTGCTCGGTCACCAGCTGGTCCGGCCGGTCGCCCGCCGCGTCCACCTGCACCAGGAACTGGTTCGCCATCTGGATCGGCACCGCCTCCACGCCCGCCCATGTGATGGGCAGGCTCTTCTGAAGGGCTTGCGGCGACTCGCTCATGTCTTGATGATTGCACGGCCGGCATGGCCGTACACGTGATCCTGGCAGCCGCCCAAGATCCGCAAATCGCCGGATCAGCCCCAATACTCGTGGATCCTACTATTCAGACTGATTCGGGCGACCGGGTCGAACTGGGGCGTTGCCGGCTAGACGGGTCGGGCGGACTCCCACAGCGCCTCGACGTGCCGGACCGCCATCTGGTCGAGGATGCCGCCGGTCATCCGCCGGCAAAGGTGCATCGCCGGGAAGTCGATCCCCATCTGCCCGTGCAACCACCAGTGCGCCACGGCATCGCCGTCGCCGCGATACACGCTGCGGCCACACGCGAGGGTGACCCGGCGCACCTCGACCACGTCGGCCAGCGGCTCCAGCAGGTGCAACGTCTGCTCGATGCGGCCCGGACAGCGTCAGCGGGATGTCGGTGGCGTCCCCGGGATGGCCGGGCCGGCGCACCGGGTCGTCCGGGTGCGCTTCGCCGGCACCGGTGCCGGTTTCTGGCTTGCCACCATCACCGCGGTGTGCGACAACGTGCCGGTGGCGGTGCGGGCGGGCGTACTCGGTGTGGACGTCGGGACGACCGGCGTGAAGGCCGTGCTGTTCGAGCGGTCCGGTGCGGCGGTGACGGCCAGCGCCCGGGAGTACCCGCTGGTCGCCGAGCGTCCCGGCTGGGCCGAGCAGGATCCGGGCCTGATAGTCGCCGCGGCGCTCGCCGCGATGGCCGATGTCGTCGCCGCCGCCGCCGAACTCGGGGTCGAGATCGCCGGCGTGTCCCTCTCCACGGTCATGCACAGCCTGCTGGCCCTGGATGCCGAGCGGAACCCGCTGACGCCGTTGGTCACCTGGGCCGACGGCCGGGCCGCCGCCCAGGCCGCCCGGCTTCGGGCCGGCCACGGCGGCCGCCGCCTCGTCGCCCGCGGCGGCACCCCGGTGCACCCGATGTCGCCGCTGACGAAGCTGATCTGGTTCCGGGAGGAGCAGCCGGAGACGTTCCGGGCGGCGGCCTGGTGGGTCGGCATCAAGGAGCACCTGCTGTCCGGGCTGGCCGGCGGCGACCTGGTCGTCGACCGATCGGTCGCCTCCGCCACCGGGTTGTACGACCTGCTCGCCCGGGACTGGGATGACGAGGCGCTGCGGCTGGCCGGGGTTCGCCGGGATCAGCTGGCCAGGCTGGTCGACACGACCGAGCTGGTCGGCGGGCTGGTGCCGGAGGTGGCCAGGCGCGTCGGGCTGCCGGCCGGCGTCCCGGTCGTCGCCGGTGCCAGCGACGGGGTGCTCGCGAACCTGGGCCTCGGCGCCGTCCAGTACGGCACCGTGGCCTGCTCGATCGGAACCAGCGGCGCGCTGCGGGTGACCGTGGACCGCCCGGCGCCCGACCCGGGCGGCCGGCTGTTCTGCTACGTCCTGGACGACCAGCACTGGGTGGTCGGCGGCGCCACCAACAACGGCGGCAACCTGCTGCGTTGGATGCGCGAGACGCTGGCTCCGGAGCTGCCGGACGAGACTGCCGACGCCGACCTGGTGTCGCTGGCCGGGACGGCTCCACCGGGATCCGCCGGCCTCGTCATGCTCCCGTACCTGGCCGGCGAACGCGCCCCGCGCTGGAGCGGCCATCCGCGCGGCGTCTACTTCGGTCTCACCGGCGAGCACCGCCGGGAGCACCTCGTCCGGGCCGGGTTGGAAGGGGTCTGCCTGCAGCTCGCGCTGGTCCTCGCCGCCATGGCGGATGCCGGCCTCGAGGTCCGCGAGGTCCGGGCGACCGGCGGCTTCGCCCGCAGCCCGGTCTGGCGCCAGTTGCTCACCGACGTGCTTGGCCACCCCATCGGCTATCCGCGCAATCCGCAGGGCTCCGCCCTCGGCGCCGCCATTGTCGGCATGCGCGCGCTCGGCTGGGTCGACACCCTCGACATCGCCGCCGACATCGCGCCGGTGGTCGAACGCGACACTCCAGACCCGGACCGAGCCACTTTGTACGCGCAGCTGCTGCCGGTCTTCGACTCCCTCTACGACGCCCTCGCGCCGTTCTTCACCGACGCTGTGCCCCCGGCTAGATGATCAGGTTCAGCAGCAGCACGCCGACCAAGCCGACCACCGAGATGATCGTCTCCATGATCGACCAACTCTTGATCGTCTCCCATACCGTCATCCCGAAGTATTCCTTGACCAGCCAGAAGCCGGCGTCGTTGACGTGTGAGAAGAACAGCGAGCCGGCGCCGATGGCGAGCACGAGCAGGGCCACCCCGGTACGGTCCAGCCCGGAGGCGAGCGGCGCGACGATGCCGGCAGCGGTGATCGTCGCCACCGTTGCCGAACCGGTGGCGAGCCGGATGCCGACCGCGACGAGCCACCCGAGCACCAGCGCCGAAATGTTCGCGCCCTTGGCCGCGTCGGCGACGACGTTGCCGACGCCGGCGTCGATGAGGGTCTGCTTGAAGCCGCCGCCGGCGGCGACGATGAGCAGGATGCCGGCGATCGCGGACAGCGACCCGCCGAGGGAGTCGGAGATTCGGGCACGGTCCATTCCGGACGCCATGCCGAGCGTGAACATCGCGACGAGTACGCCGGCCAGCATCGCCACCACGGGATTGCCGATGACGTCCAGCACGCTGCGGGTCCGACTGTCCTCGTCGAGGACGAGTTCGCCGAACGCGCGGGCCAGCATGAGGATCACAGGCAGCAGCACGGTCAGCACCGTCGGGAGGAACGCGGGCCGCCGCAACGAAGCGCCTGGCACGCCCCGTTCGACCGCCCGCTCGCCGAGATCCCGCTCGCCGAGATCCCGCTCGGTCGGGGCGCCAGTGGCCGTCCTCCCGGCGCCGCGGCCCCGCGGGGTTCGCCGGTCGCCGGCCCCGGCGGCTCCGGTGTCCCGGTCGCCGAGGTTCTCCCCGGCCCCGGCGCCCACCCGAACTGGCTCGCGGCCGGCGAGCAGCACCGGCGGCCTGGCGGTCACGTACCGGCTGATGAACGAACCGAAGACCGGCCCGGCGATGATCACCGTCGGGATGGCGACCAGGAGGCCGAGCGCCAGCGTCAGTCCCAGGTCGGCCTTGAGCGCCGCGATGGCCACCAGCGGCCCCGGGTGCGGGGGGACGAAGCCGTGCAGTACGGACAGGCCTGCGAGCGCCGGGATGCCAACCTTCATCAGGGGTACGTCGGTACGGCGCCCGACCAGCAGCACGATCGGCACCAGCAGTACGACGCCGACCTCGAAGAACAGCGGGATGCCCACCAATGCGGCGGCCCCGGCCATCGCCCACGGCAGCGCGGTGGGCGACGTGCGGGCCACGATGGTCTGCACGATCCGGTCGGCCCCGCCGGAGTCGGCGAGCAGCGCACCGATCATCGCCCCCAGCGCGATGAGCAGACCGACGCTGCCCACCGTGGATCCCACCCCCTTGGTGAAGCTGTCGACGGTGGGGGTCGGACCGAGCCCGGCGACGAGGCCGAGCACAGCCGAGCCGAGGATCAGGGCGAGGAACGGGTGCACCCGCAGCCACGTGATCAGCACCACCACGGTTGCGATCCCCAGCAGCGCGGCGACGACGAGCACGGTGTGGTTGCTCGACGGCGCGAGGGCCAGCGTCATGCCGCCTCCTTCTCAGCCAGCAGCGTGATCCCGACGACAGCGAGCACCGCACAGCACGACAGTGGCGTGTCATGCCCCGCCCAGCTGGCAAGCCTGCCGGCGCCGGCGCACGGGTTCTACCCCGGATACGTCTCGATCAACGACCGGCGCGGGGCCGGCCGGTCGCAGGCCCGGTTGCCGCGGCACCACCCTCACCGGACGTGCGTTCGGCCGGCCCGCCAACCCTGCCAACCCTGCCGCCTGGCGCGTTTACAGTACCCAGCCCGAATCTGTATCTGGATTGAGGCGGACCGCCTCTGTCTGGACGGCCCGTTGGGTCACGACGACTGGGAGGTTGGGGGCGGGTTCATGCGTAGGACGATGCCGTTGCTGTGCCTGGCGCTGATCGTCGGTGCCGCGGGATGCGGCGGATCGGGCGGGAATCCGGCGTCGGCCGACAGGGTCACGCCGGAGATCTCGGTGTCCAGCCCGTTGGTTGTGCGGCCGAGCGAATCGCGACCGCCGCCCGCCGGTGATCGGCCCGGTTCCACGCCCGCCACGCAGAAGCCAGCGGCGCCGGCGTTCCCCACGGAGTTGGTGGGTAGGTGGATCTCCAGCTCAGGCGGAGCGGAAATCGTTTACGAGTTCGACGCCGACGGCTCCTCCCGGTACGCGGGAGTTTTGCTCCAGAAGCGGCCCAGCGGGATGTTCTCGTTCACGGTCGGCGAGGCGGGGGTGGCGCTCGCGGTCGATGACGGCTTGCTGCTCCGGCCGCGTAAGGCCACCAAATCGCTGCATGATCCGGACTCGCCGAGCTCGAGCTACACCAACCGCCCGGCATCACTGGCTCCCAAGCGCCTCGCCTGGAGCACAAGCGGATCCTCGGAGGAGGTGTTGACGCTGGACGACGGCACGGGCGAGCCGGTCGATTACCAGCGGAAGTAAGACCGATGATCCGCGGAACGTCGGCCGGCACGGGGCCCAGCC
>WNGI01014867.1_pt1 | contig 19728 bp, 23 predicted proteins | sample 5400621 | NCBI WGS metagenome assembly WNGI01 (sample SAMN13153374, study PRJNA577476) | soil metagenome | isolation source: 20 cm soil or saprolite under Garry oak tree replicate 1 | place: USA:California | collected 2016-06-15
ACGGCGCCGATCGCCAGCATGATGAGATCACCGGCTCCGAGGACGCGCTTGAGCGATTGCGGCGTCTCGAGCTCGCTGACCAGGAGCTCCGCGATCGGCTTCCGCTTAAAAAGCTGCCGCACGAATTGCCCTGCCTTCGAGTTGAGACGTGATGTTACGGATAGACGACGATGCTGTATTCGTAATCGATTGGGCGCCCGTCCCGAGTCTTCGCCGGACTAAACACAAAATCCGTCATGGTTTCCATAAATACGCGACGGTAGCCCGAATCCCTGATCGGGGGACTCACCTGAATCCTTGTCACACGCCCGTCCGCGCGAATCCAGAACCGGACCTCGTGCTTCCCTTTATCTCCGGGAGGCGCCCCCGCGGGGACATTTGGCATCAAGAGCGGTGTGGGCCCGAAAATATCACTCGCGCCGCCACCCGAGCCAGGACCCGCATCCGCGCCGGTCCCGGTTCCGGTGCCCGTCCCGGTCCCCCCGGCCGACCCCGTTCCCTGTCCCGGCCCACCCGTCGTTCCATCGCCCGTCCCCACCGAGGCGGGCAGTGTGATGGAGGCGGGCTGTGTGATGGAGACCGTCGGCCGTGGAAGTTCGAGCTTCACGGGCTGCGTGACCGGCGGTGGGGGGGGCACGGTTGGCACTGTGACGGCCGGCGCCTGCGGCGCCGTTTCCGCTCGCGCCGAGGACGGCGTAGGGAGCGCGAACCAGCTGACCGCGGGACGGCCGCCGCCACCACCCCCACCCCGTGGGCCCGTGCCTCCACCGCCTCCGCTCTCGAACAGCGCTGCGCCGCGCCACAACACGAGCATGGCGATGGCCAGGTGCGCCAGAAATGAGAGCGCAGCCGCCCGGCCTTCCCGCCGCTGGGGGTGGGGGAGCGCGTAGCTGTCGAAGAGGGGGCGTGAAGTCGGAGGCACGGTCTATTAATACACTAGAAAGAAAAACGGGGCACGGTTTCAACGTCCGCGCCCCGTCATTCCACACGCAAACGCCCGTGTTAGTGCGCCGCGGCAGCCCCCGGCTCGGCCGGCGTGAATGCGATCACCTGCACGCCTGCCCCGCGCGCCACGTCCATCGCGTGCACGATGTCGCCGTATTTGCGGGTCGGCGCCGCCTTGATGAACATCAACTTGACCGGCCGCTGGTCGTAATACTCGTGGAGCTTGGCGTCCAGCTGCTCGACCGGGACCGGCTGCGTGTTGATCGCGTAGGAGCCGTCTGCCTTCAGCTCGAGGACGATCTGGTCGCTCTTCGTCTGCTTCTGCTTGGGCTGCGGCTTCTGCTCCGGCGGCACTTGCGCGTCGAACTCCCGGCGCGACAGCGGCAGGGTGATCATGAAGATGATGAGGAGCACGAGCAGCACATCGATCATCGGTGTGACGTTGATGTCGGAGCTGAGCCCGCCCCCGGAGCCGCCGCTTTGCATCGGTTAGTGCCTTTCCGGATGCGCCGAGCGTTCCTGCTCGGCGATGGCGCCGACCACGCGGACGCCTGCCTTGCGCGCAATCTCGAGCGCCGTCTGCACGCGCGAGTATTCGATCCCCTCGTCGGCCCGGAGGTAAAGGATCTTGTCCACGGTCCGGGCGGCATACAGGTTCGTCAGCTGGCCCTGCAGATCCTCGTCGCTGATGTAGCGCGGACCCGTGTACTGGCCGCTGGCGCCGGTGATGTCCAGATAGAACTTCCCATCGCGGTCGATGCCCAGGCGGACTTCGCCTTCGCCTTCTTCCTTCGCATCGGGATTCTTGGCGCGCGGAATCGTCGCCTGGAACCCGGCGGTGATCGCCGGGGTGACGATCATGAAGATGATCAGCAGCACCAACATCACGTCGATCATCGGCGTGACGTTGATGTTCGCCGCGACCTCGCGTTCCGCTTTCTTCCCGCCACCCATCGCCATGGTGCGTTATCCCTTGATGGGGCCGCTGGTCTGCGACGCTTTCTGAGTCTGGAACTCCTTCGTGAAGATCGACCGGCCGAACTCGCTGCCGACGCTCTTGATGAGGTAGTCGATCAGCTCCTTCGACGTGTACGTCATTTCCACCGTGAGGAAGTCGATCTTGGTGGCGAAGTAGTTGTACAACCACACCGCCGGAATCGCGACGATCAGACCGAACGCCGTGGTAATGAGCGCTTCCGCGACGCCGCCCGTGATCGCGGCGAGCGAGCCGGAGCCGCCTGACGCCGACATGCCCTGGAACGCGTTCACGATACCCATCGTCGTGCCGAGCAAGCCGACGAACGGTGCGGTCGCGCCGGTCGTCGCCAGAATGCCGAGACCGCGCTTCAGCTCGGCGGTGATGATGAGCATCTGCCGTTCGACGGCGCGCTCGGCGGAGTTGATGTCGGCGGCCGTGATGGTTGCCCGGTCGCGGAGCAGTGGCTTCACCTCGGAGAGGGCCTCGCCCAGCACGCGTGCGACGTGACTCTTCTTGTTCTTTTCCGCGAGCGCGATCGCGCCGTCCAGCTGTTCTTCCTGCAGGTAGCGCGAGAATTCAGGCGCGAATTTGCGCGTCTCTTTCTGTGACTTCCTGAGGTAGAGTTGCTTGGAAATGCTGACCGCCCACGACCATGCCGACATGATGAACATCACGATGACAATGCCTTTGGCGAACGGCCCCATCGATGAGAATAGCGCTCCGTAACTCATTGTGTCTCTCTCCCCTATCTCTTGATCGAAAAGTCGATGGGCAAATTGATCAGCACCCGGACGGCCCGCCCGTGCACACGCGCGGGACGGAACAGCGATTTCAGAACCAAGTTCTTGGCGGGTTGGTCGAAGCCCGGATTGGGACTCTGAATCACCTTCACGGAGGGGGGCTCGGCGCGACCCGACGTATCGATGATCGCTTGCACCAGCACGCGGCCCTGCACACCTGCCTGGCGCAGGAGATCAGGATACTGCAGCGGCGGGCGGGTCAGCAGCTCGGGCCGCTCTTCGACGACCGACTCCATGAATACCTGATCGGACGACGGCACGATGCCCGTGCCGATACCGCCTTCGACGCCCGTGCCCGTGTAGTCCTTGGGATCGAAGTGTTCTTGTAGATTGATCGGCGGAATGTTCGTCGGAATGTCCGTCGGCGCGACGACGGTTTGGAAGCCCTTCAGCTGTGGTACGTCGACCACAGGGGGCTGCTCTTCCGGCTTCTTTTGTTCTTCCTGATTGAGGAAGACCATCGCCGTGTCGATCGCCTCTTCGTTCTTCTTCTCACCCGCGGTCAGTGTCGCGACCACGGCGGCGAGGACGACCACGCTGTGTCCCACGAGCGATACGAAACCGAGACCAAACGCACCCTTCTTGTTCGTCTTACGACTGGACTCGATCAGGTGGTCAAACACCGCTGACTCCTTCCGGGCTGGTGGACTGGTTCGCTTAGTAATAGTACCCGTCGCATTATGCCCGCTAGTAGGCCGAAGATTACAAAACGATGACAGCCGGATGAGCCTTCGGCTGCCCACTCAGCGAGCATGTCCCGTGCCGTTCCTAATCGCGAATTGGTACGGGATGCGAACCCGCATCGGGATTGGCTTTCCGCCCACCATTGCTGGGCGAAACAGTGTGGCCAGGAGCGCCTGTCGCGCCGGCACAACAAACCCGGGATTCGTCACCATGACGACCGCGATTGATTGTGCCAGCACTCGCCCTGTCGTGTCGATAACGGCCTCGAGGACCACCTTGCCCTGTATTCCAGCCTGACGCAGGAGGTCGGGATATACAGGAAGCGGGCCGCTCAGAATCTCGGCGTGCTCATCAGCGAGCACGTCACCCCGGCCACCGGGCTGTCCCGTCCCCGGCGAGGTCACGGCGCCGGAATAGATCGGCGAGAACGTCGGCATTGGCGCACCAACTTTGGGCAGCGTCATCGAGAATGAGATGCTCCCGAAATCGGGGGGCGCCACGGTGATGGGACCGGGAAGCGAGACTCCGCCACCCTCATCTTCAGAAGGGGACGGCTGAAAGACGATCGTGTGCTGTATCGGCTGAGGAGGATCCGACCGTCCTCCCTTGGCTGTGCCGAATAGCACGGCGGCGCCCAACCCCACATGGATCGTGATCGAAGCAGCGGAGCTGACGGCTTTCATGGTACCTCCAGAGGTTTGACATCGATCCCGATCGTGATCCAGGCTTCGATTCGCGCGCCTCCCAGGCGCGCCGGCCGGAACAGCGCATCCCTCAGCGCCCGGCGCGCGGGCGCAACGAACTCCACATCGGTCGTGCGCAGGACCGGGGAACGGCTCCCCGACGGGAAATGCAAGCGAGCAGAGACATGCCGTGGACGCCGGCTGAGGCGCTGCGTGAGCGGTCGGCGGCCAATTCAGCACGACGGTCACGAGGATTGAAGGGATGAGCGCGTGCACGACGAACCACTCGAGCGGGGTGGGATTCTGAGTTCGCGCCAGGTCATCGTATATGGTCGGCTCTCAGCTGAGTGTGCATCTGAGAAATACCGACGACCGGTGACCCGGTACTTGCACGTCAATTACGGAATGGTGACAACCGGATGTGGATCTACCCGCGCGGCAACCCCACGGTAAACGTGGTGCCCCGCCCCGGACGGCTCTGCACCTCGATCGTGCCGCCGTGCGCTTCGGCGATCCATTTGCAGATCGCGAGGCCGAGTCCGGTGCCGGCGCGCTCGCTCGTGCGGGTACGCGCGGAGTCGGCGCGCCAGAAGCGATCGAAGACGTGCGGCAAGTCTCCCGGTGCGATCCCGATGCCGGTGTCCGCCACCGTGAACACGGCCCGCCCGTCGTTCCCTCCCAGCTCCACCGAGACCTGCCCGCCCCGCGGCGTGTACTTCACCGCGTTCTCGATGAGGTTGAGCGCGAGCTGCCGGATGCGGCTGCGGTCCACGGCGAGGATGAGTGGCGTGGGTGGGAGTCGGATCTCAATGCCAACGCCGGCGTGCTCGGCCAGCAGCTCTCCCGTCTCCCCCGCCTCGGCGATGATGTCGCGTAGATCGACCGCTTCGCGGTGCAAATCGGCGCGGCCCTCGTCGGCGCGGGCCAGGGTGAGCAACGATTCCAGCAGCTCCGTCATTCGGTTCACTTCCTGGAGCGTCTCCTCCAGGGCGGCGAGCGTCTCGGGCGGCATGTCCGGGCGCGTGATCGCGCGCTCGACGCCGGCGCGCACGACCGTGAGTGGCGTTTTCAACTCGTGGCTCGCGTCGGCCGTGAAGCGCCGCAGCGCCGCAAAGCTCCGTTCCAGGCGGGTCATCATCTGATTCAGTGTCTCGGCCAGCCGGCCGAGCTCGTCGCGCTCCATGGGCACGGCGAGGCGCCGGTGCAGGCTCCGGCCGTCGGTGATCTCCCGAACCTCCGTGATCATCCGGTCCACCGGCTCGAGCGCTCGGCCCGCGATCCAGCCGCCGACCAGAATCGCGGGCACGACGCCCACGAAGAACGCGATCACGATCGTCAGCAGCAGCTGCTCGATCTGCAGCTCCGCCGAGCGCGTATTGGCGCCCGCGAAGATGGCGCCGAACTGACCGCCCGCGTCCGGCACCGCCCGCACGATGTAATGCAGGGTCGGTCCGTTGGGCTCGATCCGAGAGCGACCAGGCAGGTGCGAGTCGCCAGTGGCCGGCGGTCGAGTAATAGCGTTCAGCTGCTCGAACTCGGTGAACGTGAGCGCGCGCGCATCGGGCGATGCGAACAACAGGCGCCCGTCACGGCTCGTCACGAGCAGAAAATCTGGCACGACCTCCAGGACCGCCGCGACTTCCTGCGTCAGCACCGGCCGCCCCGCCGTGTCCTTCTCCACGAGCACGCCGCGCGCGTGATAGCTCTCGGCCAGAATGCCCGCGGTCAGGTCAGCTTCCGACTGGATGCGGCGATCGAGATCCTGGTAGGTGGCGCTGCGGCGCGCGAAATAGAGGACTGCCGCAAAGATGGCGATGCTGAGGATGAGCGCGGTAGCGTACCAAACGGTCATCCGCGCGCGAATACTCTGCACGGTTACGCCCGCACCACGTATCCTACGCCGCGCACGGTGTGGATCAGTTTCGGTTCCTTGCCTTGATCGATCTTTTTGCGCAGCCGTGTAATGACGACGTCCACGATGTTCGTGCCGGGATCGAAGTGGTAATCCCAGGCGTACTCGGTGATCAGCGTGCGCGACATGACCCGCCCCTGATGCCGCATGAGGTACTCGAGGACGGCGTATTCCTTCGGTGTGAGCTCGATGCGCTTGCCGTCCCGCGTCACCTCCCGGCTGCCCGTGTCGAGCAGCAGCCCATGCACCTTCAGCGTGGGCGGCGCGATCGCCTTCGGCCGGCGTCCGAGGGCTTCGACCCGCGCGAGCAGCTCCTCGAACGCGAACGGCTTCGTCACGTAGTCATCGGCGCCCATCCGCAGCGCCTGGACCTTGAAGTCCACAGAGTCCTGCGCCGTCAGCACCAGCACCGGCAAGCCGAGGCCGCGATCACGCAGGGTGCGCAACACGTCGATGCCGGAAACCTTCGGCAAGCGGAGATCGAGGACCATGATGTCGTAGTTCGCGCCTCGCCCGCTGGCGCGCCGCAGCCCTTCGTCGCCGTCCCCCACGAGCTCGACGTGGTACCCCGCCTCGTCGAGACCGCGACGGACGTACTCTCCTACGGTCTTGTCGTCCTCGACGACGAGGATTTTCATCCGACCGGAAGGAACACCTTGAAGTTAGTCCCCACGCCCATCTGCGATTCTACTTCGATGCGGCCGCGATGCTCCTCGACGATGCCGTAGGCGACCGACAAACCGAGGCCCGTGCCCCGGCCCTGCGGCTTGGTCGTGAAAAAGGGCTCGAAAATCTTGGGCAAGTCTTCCTGCCGGATGCCGGTGCCGGTATCGATGAACTCCGCCATGATTTCGTCGCTGCGCTGCGGATTGCGGTGCGTGTGCACCGTGAGCACGCCGCGCGAGTTCATCGCATCCATCGCGTTCAGCATCAGCGCCATGAAGCACTGCACCAGCCGTTCCGCGTCGGCCGGGAACTGCGGCAGGCCGGGCTCGAGCTGCCGTTCGATCGTGAGCCACTTGAAGCGCTCATGGTGCTTCAGGAGAAACAGCGTTTGCTCGATGATCGCATTGATGTCGGCCGCGACCTTGGGCGCACTCTGCTTGGGCCGCGAGAAGTCGAGCAGCCCGTCGACGATCCGCCGGCAGCGCTGCACCTCCGTATCGATGATGCGCAGGTACTCCTCCTGCGCCGGGCGCTCCTGCTCGGGTAAATCGGCGGTGCGGAGACTGAGCGCCTCACTGCACGCGAGAATTGTGGCGGGGAAGCTCGGCCGTCCGGAGGCTCAGCGCCTCGCTGCACGCGAGAATCGTGGCGAGCGGATTGTTGATCTCGTGCATGACGCCGGCCGCCAGCTGCCCGACCGCCGCCAACTTCTCGCTTTGCCCGAGTCGCTGCTGCGCTTGCCGCCAGGCGGTGACGTCTTCGCCGATGGTGATGACGTGCGAGATGTCCTCCCCGTCCAGCCGCATCGGGATCTTGGTGATGCGATAATGACGCGCTTCGCCGGTCGTCTGCGAGTCCATCTCGACGGTCTGGATCTCGCCCGTCGCGAACACCCGGTCGAACTCGAGCTTGAGCAGCTCGCGGGGCTGACGGTCCAGGACCTCGAACACCTCGCGCCCCAGCGCTTCTTCGCGCGACACACCCTGCGTCCCGGCCTCACGCTTGCGGTTCCAGGCGCGAATGCGGTACCCGCGATCGATCACGTACAGGCCAACGGGCAGGGAGTCGATGATGCGGGCGGCGAAGTTGCGCTGCGCTTCCAGCTCCCGGGTGCGCAGGGCGACCTCCGAAGCCAGGTCCTGGGACAGCTCGTGCGCCGCGAGCACCGGCGCAAGCATCTGTGCCACCACGACCAACACGTCGTGGGCCATGCGCTCGTAGCGGCCCTCGGGAATGATGCCTTCGAAACAGCCCAGGGCTTCGTCCTCGTGGACCAGCGGCAGACGCAGCAGCGTGCCGCCCGCGACCGATTCGCGGTGCGGTCCCTGGGCCACCCAACCGGCGACCGCGGCGGTGTACCCGGGGAGCTGTGCTTCGTCTTCAGGACTCGTGATTGGGACAAACCGGGAGCCGTCGGGCGAACGCAGCCAGAGACGGCAACGGCGCAACGCGAGGCCCCGGCGCAGCACGCCGACGACCCCTGCCAGCCCTTCTTCGGCAGGCCGGCCTGCGGCCAGCACCTTGGCGACTTCGGCGAGAACCTCGAGACCGGGATGGTCCGAGGTCAGCGTCGGCGCGACCATAAGGTCGCTAACCTAGGGATGCCGCTCCCGGCGCGCCAGCGGCGCCTCACCGCGGAACGCGAGCAGACCACGCATAACCGGCTTCCCGCTGGTAAAGAACGCGGTGGGGCCGATCACAATCGCGAAATGCGGGGCGCTGCCGCTGCCGACGCTGAACGCGGGGAGCATGGAGACCCCCAGCCAACGGGAGCCCAGCGTCATCGGCGAGCTTGCAGCAAGGTAGCCGCTGAGCTCCAAGGTCAGATCGAAGCCGATGCCCGTGCCGTGTTCGTCGGCTCCGAACTGTGCAATCGACTTCATGCGTGTCCGGACGGACAGTGTGGTAGCGAACACGAAGCCCTGATTCCCGCCGATCATCGCGCTCTCGTTCATGAACGTGCCGAGACGCGCGGCGATCCCGACGGCGGCGACGCCGCGTGCGGGCCGGTGCACGTAGCCGATCTCGGCCGATTCGATTTGCCAATTCGCACCGAGCGTCGCCACCAAACCGAACCCGATGGCGTGCTGCGAGCCTTTGGTTGCTTGCGCGCTATCCGCTTGTGCAGTATTCGATTGCGCGGGGAGCGTCGTAGTCAGAGCTCCCAGGGCAACCAACGTTGGTATGATGGACCGGCCCACGTGCATACTCCTGACCCTTGCGCCCGCTGTGACGCTCTCGACGCGTCCTGGTTGCTGCGAAGTGCAGCAGGGGGCGCCTAGACCGGCGATCGCTCGCTACTTGTCTTCGCAACTTCCGAGCCACAGATGAATCCGCCGCGGCGAGGCGCGACGCCACGATTCCGCTGACACGTGGGCGCAACGGTGTTGCAGCATTCTGGAAACGGCGGGATTTGCGGCAGCGAAGCTGCTAGAGCCGAACGCGCGCGCCTGTGAAGCGCACTCCCTGCATCACGTACCGCTGGGCCAACAGACACACCACGAGTGCGGGTAGCGTCACGAGGACCGCGGCGGCCATTTGATACGGCCAGTTGCCGGCGTACGCGGTGTGGAAATGCGCCAGCGCGACCTCGGCGACTTCCATCCTGGGCGTGCGCGTGACGACCAGCGGCCAGAGGAAGTTGCGCCATTGGTCCATGAACGCGAGCACCGCCACAGCCGCCACCGCCGGCCGCGCACGCGGTAGCGCGACGCGCCAGAACAGCGTCCACTCCCCTGCACCATCCAGGCGGGCTGCGTCCTCCACATCACGGGGCAGCATCACAAACGTCTGCCGCATGAGGAAGATGCCCCACACCGAGACGAGCTCCGTGGAGACCAGTCCCGGGTAGGTGTCCACCCAGCCGAGCGCGTCGATTATCAGATAACGAGGAATCAGGAGCAGGATCGCTGGGATCGCCAACATCGCGAGCAGCGACGTCCAGATCCTATCACGGCCAGGAAACCGCATCCGGGCAAACGCATATCCCGCGGCCGCGCTCGTGAGCACCTGGCCGATCATGACACAACCGGCGAGGATCGCCGTGTTCAGGAGCACGCGCGTGTAGGGCAGTGCCTGGAACGCCGCGGCGTAGTTGCCGGTCGTGGGGGACGCGGGCAGCAACGCCGGCGGCCAGCGCAGCAACTCGCCCTCACCCATGAACGAGACCGACATCATATAGAGGAAGGGAGCGACCATCACGACGCCCAGTGCGCCCAGCAGGACCCTACGCATGGCGCTCCTGCCTGCGAACCAGCTTGAGCTGCGGCCACCGGAAAATCAGCAGGACGATGCCAAGCATCAGTGCGAGCGCACTCGCCATACCCAGCGCCTGCGGTCCAAACGCGGTGCGGTAGATGCGATGCACCACGACGTCGGTCGCATGCAATGGGAACGGGCCGCCCTGGGTGAGCACGAACACGAGGGTGAACATCTGCAGCGCGCTGATCACACCGGTCAGGAACACGAACCACGTCACGGGTCGGAGTAGCGGCAGCGTCACGCGCCAGAAGCGGCGCCACGCCCCCGCTCCGTCGACGAGGGCCGCATCGAAGTACGCCTGCGGAATTGCGTCCAGTCCGCCGAGGAACACCAGCATCTGGCCGCCCACGTGCACCCAGATCGACGCGAGCATGAGCGCGAGCAGCGCGGTGTTCGGACTGCTCAGCCAGTCGGGTCGGCCCAATCCGAGCGAACCGGCACGAGAGATCGCCTGCCAGAGCAACCCGACCGCGACGACCGACGAGACGTACGGCAGCAGGAACGCCACCCGGTACAAACGACCTCCCCCTCCCCCTCCCCGTCGCCGGTAGCGATGCACGGCCAGCGCCGCAGCGAGCGCGAGCGCGATGGATATCGGGACGTACAGCGCATACGCCGCGCTCGTGACAAACGAATTCCAGGTCAACGGATCGCGCACCAGCGCACGGAAGTTCGCGAGACTGGCGAGATAGATGGCGTAGATCGCCGGACCGACCGTGAACATCAGCAGGTGCAGCGCCGCCGGCGCCAGGAAGCCCCACGCCATCGCGGTTTCGCGCCGGCTGCGCACCGGCGTCCGCTCGGCCCAGCGCAGCGCCATGATTGCGAGCGGGCCCAGCAGCGCACCCGGCAGCAGCAGGATCAACCACTTCGGCGCCTCGGCCTCGGCCGGTACGGAGCGGAGCTCGATCCAGCGGCCCGGCCCGATCAGCACGGCCACGACTGCCCGCTGCTCACCGTCAATCCGCACGCGGCGCGGCGCGGACTCCGCCGGCTCGCCCGCGACGATCTCCCCATCGCGGACCATCGCCGCGAGATCGGTGATGGCCACACGCGCGCGCGGCGGTGGCAGCCGCGTCGCCGCCTCCGTGAGCAAGCGACGCGTGTCCACCAGCCAGCGGTCAGTGCTCTGGCGCGCCGCCGCCCGGACGTCGAGATAGCCGGCAAGCGCGAGCAGCAGGGCCGCGCCCACGTAGCCGCCACGGCGCAGCGAGTGCTGGCGGAACGCGATCGTGGCCGCCGCGCCGACGGCGACGATCGCCGCTGGGAACGCGAATCCCAGGCCGCCGGGAAGCGGACCGTGAGGCACAGGTCGAGGCCGCACCGCGACAGCACCCACGACTTCTTGTCCTGCGCGGTCGTTGAGCGGGACGAGCGCGGCACCATCGCGCCAATGTCCGCCGGCAGCGAGATGCGGCAGATCGTCAGGAGCAAGCGGTGGTGCCGTCGCATCCACCAGCGGCGCGGTGCCGAAGTAGACCTCGACATCGGACGACCAGCCGGGAAGCGTACGGAGCGCATGAGCCTGGGTGAGCAGTGAGGGCAGATCATAGCTGCGCGCCGCGGGCGATTGCGGCGCGGGAGCTGGTGGAGGCGCAGGCGCGGGCACCGCTGCGCGCCGCCGACCGCGGGGCACGCGCCGTGGCGGGGGCGGCGGCGGCGGCGGCGGTGTGACGGCCGCGACGTAGGCCGCCGTGGTCGCCGCCATACGGAGCGCGAACGCCCGCTCGTAGCGCCGCTGAGCGGTCGCGACCACGACGAGGACCAGGACGGCAGCGACGGTCGCCGCCGCGGTGGCCCCAGCCGCCCAGAGGCGCGAGCTCATGCGAGCGGCGCTCCAGCGGCATCGAACAGATACAGACGGCGCCGATCCACTTTGACGCCGACGCGAGTCCCGACGCGCACATCGGCGAAGCCGGGCAGGCGCGCGACAAGAGCCTGGCCCCCCGAATTCAAGTGAACCAGCGTTTCGCTTCCGAGCGGCTCGACAACCAGCACGTCCGCGTTCCCCACCCCCTTGTCGACGGCGGAGAGGCCCACGAACTCCGGACGGATGCCGAGTTGCAGCTCACCTTCATAGGTGGAAAGCTCGACGGGGATGATCAGGCTTCCCGCTTCGATGACCCTTCCCTCTTCCCCCGTCCCTCTTCCCCGTCCTTGGAGCACATTCATCCCCGGCGTGCCGATAAAGCGCGCGACGTGCACGTCGGCAGGACGCTGGTACACATCTTCGGGCGTGCCCACCTGCCGCAGCCGTCCCTCGTGCAGCACGGCGATGCGCTGGCCCATCGTCATCGCTTCGGTCTGATCGTGTGTCACATAGATCATCGTCGCACCGAGGGCCCGGTGCAGCGCCAGCAGTTCACCGCGCAGCTCGATGCGGAGCGGCGCGTCCAGCCGGGACAGCGGTTCGTCGAGGAGAAAGGCTTGCGGACCGCGAACGATCGCCCGACCGAGAGCGGCACGTTGGCGTTGTCCCTCCGACAGCTGCGCGGGCAGGCGATCGAGCACGCTCTCCAGCCCCAGGCGCTGCGCGGCCTCGAGCACGCGCCGGGCGATCTGGGCATCCGCCACGCCGCGGAGCTCGAGTGGGAAGGCGATGTTTTCGCGGACCGTGAGGTGGGGGTAGAGCGCAGGAGTTTGAAACACCATCGCGACGTCGCGCTCGGCAGGCGGAGCGTGCGTCACCACGCGCTCCCCGATCACGACGTCACCCGTGGTCGGCTCTTCCAATCCCGCGACGCAGCGGAGCACCGTTGTCTTGCCGGATCCCGACGGGCCGAGGAGCACGAGCAGTTCCCCGTCCCGCACGTCGAGATCCAGCTCGTGCAAAGCCTGCACGCCGCCGTCGAAGACTTTGCTCAGCCGGCGGATTGTGACCGACGCCATCCGTTAGCCGATCAGGGCGATAGGAACGCCCGGGCAAGCGCGTACACGACGGCCCATACGACGAATCCCGTGACGATCACACCCGGGATCTTTTCAATCGGCTTCGTGGTGGTTCCGGTCGTCGCGGCGAGTGCGTTGACCTCGAGGAGGGCCGCCACGGCGATGACGGTCGCCCAGTACAGAGCGTGATTCCCGCCCCCCGGCAACGTGAAGTGCGATGCCGCGCCCATGAAGAACAGCATCGGAATCGAGAACACGACGTTGGTGCGCGAAGCGAGGAACGCGCGTCGCGCAGCCACCGGCGCCGCCGCATTCGCCTGCCCCCCCGACGCGGCCGCCTTCGCCGAAGCGATGACGATCTGCTGTTTGGGCCAGATGACGAGGACGACATTGAAGAACATCAGCGTGCCGAACAGCGCGCCGGTGAGAATCGTGATCGCCCACGGCGTCGACCATGCGGCGGCGCCGAGCGGTGATTCGCCGAAGCGTTTCGCGATGATGAGGATGCCAGTCAAGAACGTGACGATGGCGCCGCCGCGGAACCAGGACAGCGCGCGCGGCAGCAGCTTTTGCGTCGCGGTGCTTTTTGCACCGGGGTCCGCCTCGGCCATGAAGGGCCCCTGCACGAAATTGAAGTAATACAGCAGGCCGATCCATGTAATGCCGCCCAGGTAATGGAACCAGCGCAGCAGGAACTCCGCCACGAGCGCCTCCTGATGTGGGAGAGGACAGCACGTCCGCGGAGCCAAGATATGGGGGGAACTGTGCCGCGCAATGCGGGGTTTGGGAAGCAAACTTCACAGGATGATCGCGATGGCCCAGGTAAAAGAACAACGCACAGCTACGCCCGAGACGCGACACGTACTGCCGCCGCTGCCGTACGATTTCGCGGCCCTCGAGCCGCACATCGACGCGCAAACGATGCAGATCCACCACGGCAAACATCATCAGGCTTACATCACCAATCTCAACAACGCCCTGAACAAGCATCCCGAGCTGCTCGACAAGGGCATCGACGATCTGCTGCGGGGCATTAATTCCGTCCCCGACGACATTCGCACGGCCGTTCGCAACAACGGCGGTGGACATCACAATCACTCGTTGTTCTGGACGATCATGGCTCCGGCCGGCAAAGGCGGCGGCGGCGAACCAAGCGGCAAGCTCGCCGACGCCATCCGACGCACGTTCGGCGAATTCGCGAAATTCAAGGAGCAGCTCGCCAACGCCGCCACCACGCAGTTCGGGAGTGGCTGGGGATGGCTGACGGTCGCCAACGGCAAGCTCGAAATCGGCAGCCGGCCGAATCAGGACAGCCCGCTGATGGACGGGAAGGTCCCCATCCTCGGCGTCGATGTCTGGGAGCACGCCTACTACCTTAAGTACCAGAACCGCCGGCCGGAGTACGTGACGGCCTGGTGGAACGTGGTCAACTGGGAAGAAGTGGCGCGCCGCTACGCAGCGGCCCTATCCACCGGAATCCCCTGCAGCCGGGGAATCGTCCGCTGGACCGCCAGGAACTGCTTCCCGTCCATCACCGGCATCTTGTAATCGAGCAGGATCAGATCGGGCGGGTCCATCTTCTCGAGCACATGCAGGGCGTGCTGACCGTCACGAGCCGTATGAACGACAAACCCAGCCTCCGTCAGGAAGTCCCTGAGGGCCAGGCGGGTGTCCATTTCGTCATCTACTAATAGGATGGCAGCCATCGGTGATGAGAGTAATGGAGCAGAGCCGGGAGTGCGAGAATCGTTGGGGTTAGATCTTCGGAGGGGGGAGGGATTCACTCATCGAGCAGTGAGGCTGAGATCTGGGCGTTCCCCTCGTCATCGTAGACGACGGTAACACGCCATGGCCGACAGCAAACCTGGCAGTCTTCGACGTAATCCTGATTAGCGCCTCCGCCCGCGTCGATGCCGATTTCGTTGGGCTCGCCGCAGTAGGGGCACATCACGATCCCCTCAGTGTCCGCGGTCCCGTCGCCGAGCGGAAAGTCCTCATCCAGATCGTCGTCGGCGAAATCGACCATCAGTCGCCCCACCCCAGGCGCTGCCGCAGCGCGGTGACGTGCGCCGTGTGATGCCGGCCGTGCCACGCGTACAGCGCCAGCATCGCGTCGAGCGATGGCGTTCCCCATTCGGGGTGTTGGATCGTGCGCGCGAAATCGGCCGCCGACATCGCCTGCAACAGCGTGACCCAACGGGTATGCAGCGCCGCCAGCAGATCGAGCGACATCGCGATCGGAGCGCGCGTCTCCGGCGTCTTCGCCCAGTCCTTCTCTTCGTAGGTCTTGATCGCCGGATTCTGCTCCGTCAGGCCCCACTTGAAGCGCATGTACGCGTTCATGTGACTGTCGGGGAGGTGATGCGCCACCTGGCGCACGGTCCACCCCCCGGTCCGGTATGGCGTGTCGAGCTGCGAGTCGTCGAGGCCGGCCACCGCGCGCCGAAAGTTTGCCGGTGCGGCGGTGACCTGCTCGATCGCCGCAACCCGCTCTGCCGTCGAGAGCGCGCTCACCGGTGTGAACTTGCCGATCGGATACCGCTCGTCGCTCACTGGTCCACTCGCCAGGTGGTCGTCAATTCCGTGGTACCCCACTTGATGCGCAGCGTACCGCGGAGGTCGGCATACCCCGTCCGGGGGTCCGGCGCATCGGGGACGAGATAAATCGATAGTGAAGGCTCGGGCTCCGCCATGGTGCGGCTCGCCAGCGGGATCCGCCCGATGTCCTTGGATGGATCGCGGTCGGTACCCCACTGACCCGTGCCGCGATTCACGATCAATGCGTAGCCCGTGCGGGTGTAGAGGATGAAGAGCGAATAATCGCCCTGCGGCAGCTTCATGTCGCCCAGGGTGATGTTGAGATCGGTATGGAGCGTCGTCGCCATGTTTGCCCCGAAGCGCCAGACCGTATCGATCGGGATCAGGCCGCCTTCGATCTTGCGGCCGCGGGCGTGCGGTTGGCCGTACGCGATGGCGATGCGCGACGGGCCGGACAGGCTCGCGTCTTCTTCGTACCACTGATTACCAATGCGGCGTGCGTTGAGATGTACCTCCACCGACGCAAGGCTGCTCGCCGCGATGCGGAGCGGGGTCGCAAGCTGTTGTGCTTGGGCGAGGATGACGGCCGGAATCAGCAAGCCAATGATCATGGTGTCTCCGAAGCCAGGATGGATTGAATCATCTGTCGCAGCGCGTCGACGAGGACCGCTGTTCCTGGCCCCCGATCCTCTGGGCGCTGGGGATTAATGCTTTTGTATGGAGCGGATGGGATTCGAACCCACGACCCCCTGGTTGCAAACCAGGTGCTCTCCCAACTGAGCTACCGCCCCCCGCAACGAAAATAGATGCGCGACGGGTGGAGGGGTAGACCAAACACGATCACCGCTCGATGGAGGCCGCCCTGACGAAGAATTAACTCTCCCGTTGCGCGCCTGCGACATTGCCAAAGGACTGGAACGATTTCGCCGCTCGGGTATACGCATGGATGACTGGCGACATGACGCGACACACTCTTGCACTCGCTCTCGCCTGCTTTGTGCAGGTTGCTTGCACGCGCGGCACGCAGGCGCCGCCCCTGCGCCTCGGCACGACGACGACCGTCGACCAATCGGGGGCGCTGGCGCTGCTCGATTCGCTGCATCCGACGATTCCCGTGCGCGTCGTGGTTGGCACGTCGGGCGCGATCATTCGCTCGGCAGCCGCGGGGGATCTTGACGTCGTCATCACGCATGCGCCCAGTCTCGAACAGCGGCTGTTGCTCGAACCCGGACACGCGGCGCTCCGCTGTCCGTTCGTCACGAGTCGATTCGCGATTGTGGGACCGGCTGCCGATCCGGCGCATGTGGCGACGGCGGCCAATGCGGCGGAGGCTTTGCGTCGCATCGCCACGGTACGGGCCCGTTTCATATCGCGCGCGGATTCGTCTGGTACTCACATCAAGGAGTTATCGCTGTGGAAGTCGGCAGGTGTGGCACCTGCCGTTCCGCACGATACCTGGTACGTGCAAGCCGGTGGAGATCAAGCAGCTACACTGCGCATTGCCGACGAGCGCGCCGCGTACGCGCTCGCCGACTTGCCCACGTTTACGCGATTAACGGGCATCGATTTACATGTGCTGTTCACGGCCGACACGGCACTCGGCAACCCGTACACGTTGTACGTGATTCGTTCGGCGTCGCATGACAGCGCCGCGATGCGATTCAGCAGCTGGGCGATGGCGAATTGGCGCCCCCGGCTGCTCGCGGTGCGCTTGCCTGACGGCGCGGCGGCATTTGCGCCGGCCGCAGGTGAATGCGCCCCGCCCGTCGCGGTCGCCGGACGGTAGGAGGATCGTATGCAATTCGAGGATTTGGTTCCCCACGGGCTCGTGACGCTGACCAAGCGCGGCGTCTCGGTCATCGGCGAGCGCGAAGCGCGGTTGCTGGAGGCGGTGGATCGCGTGCGCTCGATCAAGGATGCGGCGGCAGAGGCGGGGATTAGTTACCGCACGGCCTGGAGTGCGATTCAACAAATGGAGCGGGCACTCGGCAGACCCATGGTCGTGTCGCGTGCCGGTGGACCCGGCGGCGGTGCCACGACGTTGACCGACGAATGCCGCCGGTTGCTCGCGCTCTACCAGGACCTCCGCCGCAGGCTCGAAGAGATTTTGGCGAGTGCCTGGGAGACACAGGAGCCAGAAGCGGCGGCGCAAGCCGGCGACTAGCGCGTCAACGCGAGCGCGTAGCCTCCGGGAAGCGGGCGGAGGCTGTAATTCGGCAGCGCGACGCCGGTGATCGAGCCGCTATATTGGGTGAGCTCACTGATATCCTGCACGCCGATCGTCAGGATCACCGCGCCGGTGCTGAGCTGGCCGATCAGCGCAAATCGCGTGGACGTCCCGCCGAGTGGCTGCTGAAACAGGCGCAATCCCGCGCCGGGCACCGCGCTGGTCAGCGCCGCCGGGCCGGTAATGGTGAAGGCGATGGCCGAGTCGAGTCCCGAGTTGGGCGATGTCAGCCGGACCTTCACCTCGCCCGGTCCCGTCATCGTCGGTTCCTTCCCTCCGCAGCTGAGCCCGACCGTCACCACGCCCACGAGCAATACCGCAGCGCAGAGCCGTTTCATCGCGGGCCTCCTTTCTGCTGTCGCGCTTGCATGGCAGCGGCACCCAGCGGCGCCCCGGTGGCTTTCACCCAGGCCAGGAAGTCTCCGATATCGAAATTGCCGTTGTTATTCCCTTGGAAATCGAGATAGCGAACCTGATCCGGAGTGAGCGGCGAGGTCGGGCCGAGCAGCTGCGCCGTCACGTCCGCGGTCGCGAGCGTCGGCACCGACACCGATAATGTGAATGCGCGGCTGGTCGTGTCGCACGACGAGACTGTCGCCGTGTAGGAGAAGTTGCCGCTCTGTCGCGAGAACCCAGACACCACGCCGGCTGCGCTGAGACTGAGACCTTGCGGCAATGCCCCGCCGGTCACGGTCCAGATAGTCACGCCGCCCCCGCCCGAGATACGCAGCGTGTCGGCGTACGTGGCGCCCATGACACCGTTCGGCCGCGCGTTGGCGGAGGTGATGGTCGGGCTGGTCCCAAAATTTGCCGTCACCGTGTACGGCCGCTGCATCGGAACCGAGATGATGGAGTCCGTCGTCGTCGAATCGCCCGTCCAGCCGCAAAAGTTGGCCCCGCCATCGATCGGCGTGAGCTGCACTGCGCGTCCGTCGGGGACGAAGTCGCCGGCGAGATTGATCGCCGTGTCTGCGGTGATCGATCCGCCGCTCGTCGCCGTGGCAATCAGTTTGAACTGGCGAGCGAGACTTGCGGTCAGCGTGCCGCCGCCAAGGCTTCCCGTAATGGGGTGACTGATGGCGCCGCCATCCGACCAGGACGAAAAATACCAGCGCGTCCGGCCGTCGCTCGACACCTGGCCGCTACCGAAACCCACGGTATGCGTCGACCCTTGGTCCAGGAGGTCGCGGAAGACGTTGTAGGTCGCGGCGTCGAATTGGATTGTCGCGGCGGTATCACTCGCGCGGGCAACAGTGAGAGAACCGAACTGCAACCGGAACGACATCGTCCGGTCCGTGATGACTTGCTTGATGAAATCGATCGCCACGCCTGAAAACGAACCGTCCGAATTCGTGAGCGAAGCGGGGTTGGTGCGAAAAACGAAGCCCGTATTCACGGTTGTGCCGGGAAACGGATCACCGGCGTCGCCGCGATTGGAGCAACCCAAATACATCGACGTCGCGGGGCAGGAGTTCCCCGATGCCGAGGCGTCGAGGTTGCCGAACCCGTCGGCCTGCATCAACTCGAGCCCATGGGGCGTCCCTGAGTTCAAGGCGTTGCCACCTTGGGTCATTTTTGTCTGATCCACGTGCCAAATCAGAAGCCCACCGCCACAGTTGGGAGGATTTCCTGCGCGCTGGCAGTGAATTCGAATCAGCGCGCTGTCCGACTGCTGGCGTTGCCTGTTCTCCAGGAGGAAATACTCCCCCCGTGGGTTGGCGCCCTGAACGTTCACGTAATAGGCGGTGTCCGACAGGGGCGCGGCATCGAAGGAATAGGTGCCGTTCGAGGTCAGCGGCGCGAGCGTGATCCAGCCGAGCTCATTGAGCGACCACGCTTCCATGCGCGCGGGGCTCAACGGCGAAGTGAAGCTGCCTGAGCTCATCAGCCCCCACTGCCCGATGCCCTCAGTCGGCCCCTGTGTGTCGTACAAGTCGGGGAGGCCGAACCCATGTCCCGTCTCGTGTGCGACCGTACCGATCGGCATGATCTGCGAAGTATTGCAGTTGGTTGCACCACCGACGGCCGGTTGCAGGATGTAATCGCTGATCTTGATCTTCTGACCCGGATGGCCGGGCCAGTCATCCTGGGTCGGATAGGCCGGCAGCGAATAACGGTGCGCCCACAAATGGTTTTGCGGCGCG
>WNGI01001459.1_pt1 | contig 19727 bp, 29 predicted proteins | sample 5400621 | NCBI WGS metagenome assembly WNGI01 (sample SAMN13153374, study PRJNA577476) | soil metagenome | isolation source: 20 cm soil or saprolite under Garry oak tree replicate 1 | place: USA:California | collected 2016-06-15
GCCGGGGCTTAGGCCGGATCCAACCGGAGCGCTTTTCATCGGCATCGACGCATCGGTGAAACATGACTCAACGGCACTGGTTTGCGTGAAGTACGACAAGCACAGCGACAGTCTCGTTTTGGCCGATTATCGCATTTGGGTGCCATCACCAGGGTCGCCGATGGACTTTGAGGCGACGCTCGAATTTTACCTTCGCCGGCTTCAGGGCTGGAATACGAGCATTGAGAAAATCCTGGTTGACCCCTTCCAGATGCACCGCACGATTACCATGCTGCAGCAGGCGGGCTTGCCGATCGAGCCATTCCCGCAGACGCAGCCAAATTTGACCCTTGCGACCGAGACGCTTTACTCCGCGCTCAACAATCAGCGGCTTCGGCTCTATAACGCGCCGGACCTGCGCTAGCATGTGCTCAATGCGGCGTCGGTCGAGACAAGCCGCGGCTTTCGACTCGCCAAAGAAAAGCAGAGTCTCAAGATTGACGGCGCCGTGGCGCTATCGTTTGCGTGCGTGGCGGCCGGACAGAGCGGGCGGCCGTTGAGTCCGGAAGAGCTTAGGAATTACAAGCCGCCAGATGTGGACACGAAATTCGATCCGTTTGAGTTTTACAGCTGAACACTATGGCCTGAGTGGATGGTGCGCCGGGTGAGCCGACACCGGAGCGGGCGCCGGATTTATCGAGATTTCTTGGGAACTAGTTTCTGCTGCTTTGTTGGTTCTTCGGCAGGTAACTTGCCTCGCGTACGTAAAAGATTAAAGTAAGCGATTTTGCTGAGCGGACACCGGGCGAGGTCTAGTGCTTCCCGCATTGTAATAAAGAGCTGTCGAGGTATGTAATCGTGGCCAAGTTCTGTACTCCCTCGTCTTATTCCATAGTGGGCAATGAATTTCCCCTGCCATCGCACATAAGCAATTTTATGACCGCGCCGCTCCTCCAACTCTGCGTTTAACTTAGCCGCGATTTGCTCTGCTTCCTTCGCAGTGATTGTTTTCATCGACGCCGGATGAGGTAACTTCGGAGAATGGTCAACTGGCGGGTCGGCTCCGGACCTAAATTTTTCTTTTCGTTCGTGAACTTTTCATAAATGTTAAGAATCTCAATGGCAAGATTTTGATATGCCTCCTGAAAGGTACTTCCAGAACTCGCAATATTAGCAGCATCAAATCTTGCGAGATAGTCAGCTTCGTCTACGCGTTCAACAGTAATCGGTATAGGACGACGGACCACATAAGGCTCACCCGGAAAATTCCGAATTGCGGCGTGAGAAAGATCATCGGCTGCTTTGGAGATTATTTGGGGAGCAGAGGCAACGGCCAAATTTCCCCAAACGCGCCAGGGAGTAGCCGCTGTAACGATCCGTGGTTGGGCAGAAACCGCGTTGACTGTGCCAACTCGAACTACCCTATGCGATGCTGAGGTGCTCGCCGTGCTTCTTATTTGGCTAGCGGTACCAGCAGTGGCTCTATTGACCTGAACCATTTCCACCTTTGCCCTTTGCCTCCTTAGGGATCTCTACTTTCCCATAACTGTTTTCATAGATATCTAAATTAGTCTCTAGAGCTTTTATGAGTCCACGCACAAGTGTTACCGGAATGCTTATTACTGCTACTGGTTTGGCTGCAATCTCAACCTGTCGTCCTGTGGGCGGTGCTGTAGGAACTATCACCTGTGAAAAATGCAATGCAAAGTCCCATGGTGTATGATTAATGTGAATTGCATTTGCATACAGCGGTTTGTCTTCTCCAAGTTCAGGATAGACAATTTTGACCGCCGGACCCTCGGACGGCTCTTTCTTGCTCATTTGTGCGTGTTCCTCATCTGACTAGTTACCACGTTCAGAACCTGCAAGTCTAATTGATTCAGGTTTGTCAGGCAACGCCGCGCGCCCGAATTGATCACGCTCTCGGGTGCGTGTTGGCGTGCACCGTCTTTACCTGCCGAATCGCCACATGTGTGTGAGTCTCGGTCGTGCTGATCGAGGCATGTCCGAGCAGCTTTTGAATCACTCGGATAGTAGATAAGGCCGGAACAAGCTAAGGGCATTAAATGCATGGCGCTATCGCCGCCAAAAATCCGGGTCGTAAGTCACGACCGGCTCGATCAAATGTTCCCTGAACCATTTTTGAGTGGAGCGTTTTTTCAGCAAGCCGCGGTGCTTAAATTGTTTGAAATCTCCGGGCCTGGAAAACCACAGCCGGCCGTCGAGGCTGTAAACTTTTACCGGGTGCTCGTCAACGGTGATCGTCTTTGTCCGTACGATCAACACGGCGCTGAGACTAGTTCAGTAAGCCGCCACGATCAAGACTAAAATATCGATTAAATCCTTTTCCGTAATTGAGCGCGAAATTCTTCTGTATGCCTATGAAGGCAGTCCGGACAGAAAGCCCCCGCTGGAGGATGTTCGGTTGTGACCTCCTCGTAGTTTGCAGCCGGCCAGTGTTTGCATTCCTGATAGAGATGCCAAAATATCTCATCTCTTAGCCTGCGATACGTCAGTTGCTGTGGCATGAAATGTGTCCGCGCTCGGACCGCCCTCATAATCCAGGTGGAGCAAGGAAAGCAACCGGACGCCGACCGCACCGGCGCCCGATGGATTACGCCCGCGGGTGCGTGTTGGCGTACAGGGTCATTACAGCCACAGTTCCGGTTTGGTACTATCATCGTATGGAACCCTTTACGCACATATACTGCACGACCTGTAAGGCCATTAAGCCGGCAAAACGCGAAGCCAATGCCATCGGTTGCGGAGTCTGTAATACCCTTCAATTAGAACTCGATGAAAATGAGCGTGGCAAATGCGAAAACTGTGGATTGGAGTCACTAGTGCATGAGCCGTTAGACTCGGAAGATGTCAGTGGGCGATTTCTCGGTGGCGACATCGTGTGCAATAACTGCAAGCTGATCCTTGCTACGGTTTACAAGGAAAAACCAGCGACGGATTCACGGCGAAAAAATACCGCGCCTGGTTTTAGTTGAGCCTTACTCCGCCGCTTTTCACGCCCGCGGGTGCTAGCTCTGTCTGGTTCGCTCACGGATAATTTGTGCAAATCGCCATTCGCGGTGTGTGTTCGCGTGCACGGTCTTCACTTTCCGAATTGCCACGTGCGTGTAAATCTCGGTCATCATGATCGACGCATGGCCGAGCAGCTTATCCTTTCGATCCCCTGGCGCCTTCTCTTTTAGACCTTCAGAAATGATGAAAAGGCGCCTTGAATGGTGCTTTTAACAGCGTGGCGGCGGCGCTTAAATTCCGTCATGTCATGCGGTCGACTAAACCACGCCTTGTTGTTCAACTGAACAAAAATATCGTCAGCGATCATAAATCCCCCGATCCTTTTATAAAAAAAGAGAGGCCCGACCGTTGCGGTCGAGCCCCTCATTTGAAATCAGTCCCCAGTTAGTTTTTCATGAATGCCGATACCATACAGGCGACTCCACCTCATCCGAGAAGCCCAGCGCCTTGCAAAAGGCAAGACGAGAATCAGACTTTTCCAAAGATGTTTGGAGAAGTAAATCGGTTCTAGTCCCTTGGTCATTGTCCGACCCCCTTGGCGATCAAATCCAACAGTTCCTTGACCGCCACGACCAAAACCCCGCCCGCCAAAAGCAGGCCAAGCAGGTGCCGGTCAAATCCGCGTTCCCGCCAGTAATCCCACACCTGACTGCCGACCAAGAAAACCGTCATAAAAAAAACCAAAGATTTTTCATGGCTGGACTCCTAGAAACGACGGCGCTGCATCCCGATAAAAATACGCGGCGTTATGGTGCGGCCATCCAAGCTGTAAACTTTCACCCGCCGGCCATCAACGACAATTTCTTTGACCCGCAGAAGCAGCACGCGGAAACAATATGACGGTGCAATCTCGCGTGCAACAAAAATCCGTCACGCCCGCGTCTTCTTGCTGTTCTCTCGGATGATTTGCTCGACTCTTCACTGATCCGGCTTCATGCCACGTTCGGGGCCGGGCTCGCCGAGATCCGGTTCATCGTGAACGGGAAGTGCTTCTGCCGGCTGCTCGATCCGCTCGAACTCTTTGCGCAGGTTGCCGCCTAACTCTCTGTCTCGGTAATCCAGGGCGCCTTCGTCTCGGCGTCGTACTCTGCGACTAGCGGCCGGCTTGAGGCAATGATTTTCTTAGGTGCGAAAGAATTGCAACCGACGGTGCAGAGAGCACTGTTGGTACGTGGACTATTGGATTGTCAATCCTCTAGGAGAGGCCGGTATTTTCGCTTGCGCTTGCAATGCGTTGTAAGAAAGTATCCCGCCGCCTACAAAAGCTATGATGGATACTATTATTAGGAATCCAACAATCCATCTGCACCACTTCGAACAATGTTTAGTTAAAGTCTGCGAAAACGTCCAGTATGAGACCCAAGTCACAATTTGTGCAATGAGCGAGGCGACTATGCCAACCATGAAATATCGAAAAGAGGGAGAGAGGTTTACTATCAGCACCTCATTTTTCACGGTTGCCAGATGACCGATAAAAACAAGCAGGGCACCGGCTGCGCCGCTGTTTATCAGCAAGCATCCTTTGATGGCATCCCTAGCGCTCTCGTGGGCAGACTGTAGGGCTACGAACCGAATCTTTTCTTCTTCCGCGTCGTACAAATCGATCATGTTTCTAATAGCTCTCGTTATTTGACTGATCGATTCTTGCAACTTGATAGCGTCAGGCATGTCCAACCACTCCCCCCGCTGCGCTTTCTACCGCACGTCGTAGAGACAAAGCAACCGGGCGCCAGTGTCACAGCTGGCCCCCGTTCAGGCCGGTGTCTCTGTTCACGCAGAGCCCGGCCGCTTTGTTTTTAGCGCTTCTTTTTCTTCTCTGCTTTCTTTTTCTTAGCCTTTTTGTTCGCTCGATAATTTCTCGCCGCAACGATCCGCGCACAACGATTCGAGCAATATGCAGGGCTTCCCTTGCGCGGCTTTCTCAGCGGGATGAACGGTGTTTTGCATGTTTCGTTTGAGCAGTGACGAATATTCTCTTGTCCAACAGCAGACCACTTCAGCAGATTATCGAACTCAACAACAAGTTTTGTAGCGAAGTCGTCCGTTTCGATTCTGTGACTGTAGAATGTGCCTCTATCATCGCCGTATAGCTGGATGACAAGTGTCGCGTCTTTTAATAAGTGTCTCAGGGTCGGGGGTTCATCATCGTCCTCAGCCTCGAGCTTTTTTTTCAAACTCTCCAAAGTTTCCCAAACCACAATCCTGTCTTTGACCATCGCCGCGAATTTGGCGTCTCTTTCCCGGGTACCGACAATGCCGAACTGAAGATCATCAAGCAGTTTTTCCCAATCGCCGTTAGTTAATTTCCGGAGATCGGTGTAAGCGGCGCGGAGGATCGTATTTAGTCGAACAGACGACTCGCGCCTGAATGCTTGGGCTTGACTCGCTATATCGAGTCGCGCAAATTCACGACAACTTACGGATTGACATAGTTATGTCAATGAATTATATTCCGTGCATCTTGTTTCCCGAAGGGAGAAGTCACGATGCACAAAAAAACCATGATCTACCTCGAGCCGGAGATGCACGAACGTCTGCGCTACATGGCGCTCGACGAGAAGGTGTCGATGGCGGAGCTCATCCGGCGCGCGGTGGCCGACTACTTGAAGGCTCACCCGAGAAAGCGGGGTCACAAATGAGAGGCGATGGATGCATATATCCCAGGGTAACACTTTGTGGATCGCCTACTCTTTCCGCGGGAAGATGTTCCGGGAGTCGGCGCACACCACCGACGAGAAAACCGCCCGAAAACTGCTTAAGCAAAGACTCAAGCAAGTTGAGCGGCCGGGCTTCGTCGGATCCAAAGAGGACCGCTGGACGCTTGCCGACATGAAGGCGAGAATTAAGGCCGACTACGAGCGCCGGCAGAACCGATCGCTAAAGACGGTTGAGTATTGCTTCAAGCACTTGGAAGATGCTTTTCAGTTTCGGCGCGTTATCGACATCACAACGCCGGTGATTGAAGAGTATACCGCAAACCGCTTGAGGGCCGGCGCCGCGCGCGCATCGGTTAACCGCGAGCTCGCCTACCTGCGCCGTGGCTTTAAGCTGATGCTCAAAGCCGGTGACATCTCGGCAATTCCCGCGGTGATAGAGCTACTCCAAGGAGAGAACGTCCGAAAGGGTTTTATCGCGCCGGCAGAGTTCGGAGCGCTTACGGAAGAAATACCGGATGCCGACGCGCGCGACCTGGTAGCGTTTCTCTACAACGCGGGATGGCGTAGCGGCGAGGGCAAGAGCCTTGAATGGTCGGAAGTGGATCTCAAGAGCAACATGATTCGCTTGCCGGCGGAGAAATCCAAGTCCAAGAAGCCGCGAAAACCTGCCGATAATCGGCGCGCTCATGGAAATCATACAGAGGCGGATCGAGGTCCGGCGGTTGGATTGCCCGTATGTGTTCCATCGTCGGGGTAAGCGGATTGCCTCATTCCGTAAGGCATTCAAGACAGCGGCAACGGCGGCCGGGCTGCCGTGGCTCGTGCCTCACGATATGCGGCGCTCGGCAGTCCGTAACTTCCGGCGCGCGGGACTAAGCGAGCATGAAGGAATGAAGCTCAGCGGGCATGAAACCGACTCGATTTATCGCCGGTACGACATCATCAGCGACGATGACCTGACAGAATCCATGAATCGCGTTCAAGAGCATTTGAAGAAAGAAGCAGAGAACCGCAAGGTTGTACCGCTGAAACGAGAAACGGCTTAACGTGGGTCAAAAAGTTCCTTCACAAAACATGCACAAAAGGGCACTTATCGTGGGTAGGGAGAACTTGATTTTTCCTGCACAGGCTTTTAACTGGACATCAAGAAACGGGGCTAACTCTTTGCTGACAAAAAGAAATGTGTTGGCGGAGAGGGAGGGATTCGAACCCCCGTTACCCTTTCGGGTAAACTTGATTTCGAGTCAAGCGCCTTCAACCGGGCTCGGCCACCTCTCCGCTTTTTCGCGAGTCGCGCTTTTGGGTCCTGAGATGGGCGAAAAAATCTGCAAGCAAGGCTGCGGATTCCTCGGCGAGCACGCCTCCGGTAACCGGCAATTGATGGTTGAGACGGTGATCTTCACATAATCGATAGAGAGATTCAATTGCGCCGGATTTTGGATCAGGACAGGCGAACACCAATCGCCGCATTCGTGTCTGCAGGATCGCACCCGCACACATCAAGCATGGCTCCAGCGTGACATAGAGATCACAATCATTGAGGCGCCAGCTGCCGAGGCGCTGAGACGCCTCCTGGATCGCCATGAGCTCCGCATGGCCAAGCGGGCTCTGGCGCTCTTCGCGGCAGTTGTAACCCGTACCGATAATTTCTCCACCGGAAACGATGACAGCGCCGACGGGCACTTCTCCTCGGCGCGCCGCTTCTTCGGCGGCGCCCATGGCGCGCTTCATAAAGTCAAAGTCGTGGACGGGCATTTGACGCTCACAAACCATAGAGTAAACTTAAACCTGAAATCTAGCCTGCGATAGAAAGGAATTCGCCCGCGGGGATTGCATTCGGTCACTCGGCGATGTGCTGACTATTCCTTTATTTCTATTCTTTCTTATGGATGCATATACTCGATCGGCGGCGGCTCAATATCGGTGACCACTTGCGTCACGCCAGTCACTCCTCGGGCGATGCGTACGATCTCCGTTTCCAAATCAGGATCTGCCAGAATACCGGAGATATTTACAATACCCCCATCGCTTTTGACGTTCAGAACGACATTGCGAGTTTTGGGCGAAGTAATTAACGCTGCTTGAACGCGCGCTGTGGTGGCGAGGTCTTGAAATGCTTTCATCGATTCCGGCATTGGTTGGAATTCGGGTCGCCGCACCGTGTCTGCGATGAGAGATGCGCTGGTCTCGGCACTGAACCGCCCGCTATTCAACACCAAGTCGTGCCCCACGGGGTTTTGCCAGTCGTCGTTGAATACCGCGCGAAAGCGCCGGCTGCGCACCCGGTCGAGCTCGCGAACATACTGACGGGCATTTTCGGTGTCCATTGGCTTCTGCGCTCGAACCTGTTCAACTCGATATTCCAGCGGCGCAACGATAAGCACCTTGAGGACATGCGGAATTCCCGGCAGCAGCTGCTGTCCGGCACGGCCATAATAGACGAGATCGCCGTCTGCGGCGACTTCACACATCGCTGCCTGTAAAGTGATCCGGTAGAGCCGCACGCTTTCCCGCCATCGCTCCCACCAGTGACCTTCGGTTTCGAGCACTTCGGTATACTTGGCTTCCGGTATTCCATATCGCTTGCTCGCTTCGATCAAAACCTCGCGGTCCACGGAGCGATATTTCAGCAGCGACGCGACTTTTTCAGCAACCGCGCCCCCACCACTGTATGCCGCATGAGCAATCGTCACGATTGACATAATCCCAGTCCTCCATTTCCGGCTATCCCAGGTATGTCCCGGGTGCTCTCCCCATCTTCGGCAATGCGAGAGGGATCAACCCGGCTACTAAGTACATCTTTCCTCATCGTGCGACAAGACTTTTTTCCACAACCCAACAAGCAAGAGTGTCTTGTCATATCCGTTGCTCGAAGTAACAAAACGATGAACTTAAGGGGATACTTAAGCTCTTCAACATTTGACTACTTTTGATAGAGAAAATCGAGGACAGAATTTAGTTCGTCGGGAGGACTATGAAACAACCCATGTCGATGTCGAACGGACCGTGCTATCGAACTGCTCGCTTTTGAACCGCAGGAGCTTCATGTAAGAAGCGTCTAATATGGGTCATCAGGTCAATCATCTTAATTGGTTTCTTTAAGAAATCGTCGCATCCACTAAAAATAGCTGATGTTTTCAGGTAGGAAAAAATACTCATGGCAACGATTGGAATCTTGTCAAGCTGGGGCTGCTCTTTGAGGAGCGATACGAATTCCAACCCGTCCATGTCGGTTAAGTCCAACTCGAGCAATATGATGTTTGGATGGTACTCTCTTGCCTTCCGGAGCCCCCCTTCGCCAGTGACCGCGACCAAAGGATACAGTCCAGCAAACATAACCTGCTTGACCAGCAACTGGGTGTAGTTTGGCTGCTTCTCGATGATCAGTATACTCTGACGCGGACCGCGATCCATTGCTTTGACACCTTCCTAAAATTCTTTCAGCAACAACCGTGCCCACACGCCTCCCCACAGACACATCGAGTTCCAGTGCAACTGTCGGCAACGGGTTACCCCGTTGAGGTGAAAAGTTCTCTAAATTTTCCTGGGAAATAGGAGTGCAATCGACGAAGGGCGGTGTCTGCTGTTCGTTTGCGGCGATTTACAAAAACGAACAGTCCATATTTAGCACTACTTGACCGTTCTACCCTTACGGACGACACCGTCTGGATCCGTACAATCGCAAGGCTCGTCGGCCGAACCGAAGCCGAACGGGCAGGTAAATCTCCCTACGTTACATTCCCGTTCGCTAAATTCGTCGGCCATTTTTGCGAAGAATCCTCGCGGCGCCTGCACCTGGCCGCTCATGCTATTGGCCGTTGTTGTAGTTGTAGTGGTCGTTGTGCAGCCGGAAAGCCACAGCGCGAACAAACCAATAAAAATAAAAAAAAGAAATCGCGAGCCTGTGCGCCATCTCGGTTCATGGAATGTTCCGGCTCCAGCGGTAGGTAAAAGTTGATTCATAGGTCGAAATAATCGATTTGGCGCGCCCGGAGGGATTTGAACCCCCAACCCCCAGATCCGTAGAATCGAGCGGCAAATCATGTGAGTTTTTGTCAGATCGTCTCAGCAGGGAAATCAACTGTTTAGCGAGTATCACATTCTTGAGAAAAGGTGAAATGAATTGCCGCGATGGACACATCGTGGACACATTCACGATAAAATCCCCGTCGCTAGATCCTGCACGTCGTTCTTTTTGTCTTCGATAAAATGGGCATAGACCTTAAGGGTGATCATCGAATCCCGATGGCCTAAAAGCCGGCTAACTTTCGTGATCGGCACGTTGCGCGAGAGCAATAGAGCGATGCAAATGAATGCCGCAACTTGTGAAGCGTGAGCCGTTTAACTTCGGCCGCGGTGATGGCGGCATCGAGTATCTGGCTTGCGAATTTGCGATGAAGGGGTTTTCCTTCGATCGTGGCAAAAACTAGATCCTGCTCGCTGGGCGGACATGCGAGCTTCCAGAATTTCAATTCTCGCGCGAGTTCTTGCGGTAGATCGAGGGTGCGCCGACTGCTGATTGACTTCGGAGCGCGGAGCCCGCGACCGCCGTTTTTCTTGCCAATGTCGACGAGGTTTGTCCGGACGTGAAGTTTGTTTGCCTTGAGATCGATGGCGGGCCATTGGAGACCTAAAACTTCGCCGATCCGAAGGCCGCACAATGCTGGTACCATGACAAGCACGCGCTCCAAACTTCCCGCCGCCGTCGCATTGATGAGTTTCTTTAGTTCGTCCTGCGTGTAGACACATTCCGGTGTGACCTGATCATCCTTTTCCTCGTCGTTCGGAATCTTGACTCGTTCGGCGAGCTCGGCAGGATTCGCCTTGCCCTGGAGCGGGCCGTACCGTTGGGCGAGTTTGAAGACCGCTGCCCACGTGGTCAACACCTTGTTTGCGGTGTTGGATGACGTCATTCTCCCCCACTCCGCCGCTGCATTTTCGACCTGCTCAATACCGCAGCGTTGCACCGCCAGATTGCCAAGCGTCGGCGCAATGTATCGATCGATATGTGTGCGCCAGTTGCCGAGAGTCGCGGGCCGATAGCCGGCGGTGTCGACCTTTCGCTTGTGCCAAGCTTCGGCGATTTCCTTGACGGTGACATCACTCGGCGCGACGAAATCGCCTTTTGAGATATCCCCAAGCGACTGCTTGTCGTAGGCGCGCGCGTCTTCAAGTCGATCAAATGTTTTTCGGATTCGCTTCCCGTGTTGGTCGCGGAAGTCAACGCAGTACGTACCGGCAGCGGTTTTATTGATGGCCATGGTTTTTCCTCCGTGATCTGCGAGCTATTTTGGTTCGTCGACCGCGGGCTTTTTCTACCCGCTTTTTATATTTCCTATGATTCTGGTCTGATTCCTTTTCCTTGTTATCTGGTTTATTGCGGAAGCGGCGGACGGACTCTCGAGATTGACATCGCGTTGAACAGAATTTTTGTTTTCTCACTCGGTAAAAAATTCGCCTGCAATCCGGCGCACCGCAGCGAAGGATTTTCTCGGTCGACTCTCTGCATAGCGTTTTCGCCGCCGAGCTTTGGCAACGGCGCGACACGATCGAGGCGTTGACAGCCGACGTGGAGCCCGAGCCTATCGACGAGTTTCCGCCGATGACAACCGAGTATGGGGAATATTTGAGGAGTATTGTGCAATGCTGACCGCCCGCGACGTCGAGAAATCTTTCGAGAATGCGGAGGAACTTTCTTCGTTAAATTCGTTTATTTCGTCTGCCAAGGAGAAAGCGCTAGCGATCAATCGAGCCGCGTTTTATGGCCTTGCCGGCGAAATCGTCAAAGCGATCGAACCGTTTTCCGAAGCTGACCCGGTAGCTCTACTGCTCAACAGTCTTACCGCCTTCGGCAGCATCGTAGGCTGTTCCACTCATGCCCTTGTACAGAACGATGAGCATCCGGGCCGGCTGTTCGTCGCCGAAGTCGGACAAACGTCAAAGGGGCGGAAGGGCTCCGCCTGGAGTCCGATTAAGCACTTATTTGGCCTCGTCGATTCTGACTGGAGTAAGCAGCGGGTAAAAACAGGATTGAGTAGCGGCGAAGGACTCATCTTCAACGTTCGAGATCCGATCTACAAGCAAGAACCCGTCAAAGAAAAAGGACGTGTCATAGACTACCAGCAAGTGATGGTTGACCCCGGCGAAGATGACAAAAGGTTGCTCATAGTTGAACCCGAATTTGCTTCGACTCTGACCGTGATGAATCGCGAGGGCAGCATCCTAAGTGCTGTCATTCGCCAAGCTTGGGATGACGGGCAGCTATCGCCGTTGACCCGAAATAATCCGATCAAGAATACCGGCGCGCATGTATCGCTCTTCGCCCACATTACACAGCATGAGCTACTTTCCCGACTGGACGAAACCAGTAAGGCAAATGGCTTCGCAAATCGCTTCATTTGGGTTTTCGTTCGTCGGTCGAAAGAACTTCCCGAAGGGGCGATCATTCCCGATGAGATCAACGACCATCTCGCCGGCCGTCTTAGCACCGCGGTTGATTTCGCGCGTCGCGGTGGGTCGTGAAACGAGACGATATTGCCCGCGATGCATGGGGAAATGTCTACGGGCCGTTGAGTGCCGGCAGGCCGGGTTTGACCGGCGCGGTTTTATCCCGAGCTGAAGCGCAAGTCCTTCGCCTAAGCGTGCTATACGCACTTCTCGACTGTTCGTTGACTATATCGATTCACCATCTTCAAGCTGCCCTTGCGGTCTGGGAGTTTGCCGAGGACTCGGCGCGAGCGATCTTTGGCGATCGCCTGGGCGATCCGTCGCCGATCGAATATTAGACGCGCTGCGTTCTGCTGGCGACGAAGGCATGACCGAAAGCGACATTTCCGCGTTGTTTGGTCGGAATAGATCGGCGGATGAAATCGGGCGCGCTATGGCTTTGTTGCTCGAATTGAAAGCCATCAAAAGCGAAACCTCGGCCGTCGAGCAAATCATCGATGACCGCACCGTCGCTGTCCTGATCGACTCGACCGTCCTGGGCGCCCCGATCTGGTTCGCCTTTTCCGCCGATTTCGATCCGGGCGATGGGATACCAATTTTTTACGCCGATGAACTCGCCCTGCTCAAAAACAAGCCGGTAGCGACCCTGCGCAAGATCTACGACACGAAAAAAACATTCGGCCGCTGTACGAGGGTACGCCAATGAACCCCTTTGATGCTCTGCTCGATTCCTTCCGCAAGATCGTGCGCGACGAAATCGCAGCGGCCGTAAAGAGTCAGCCTAAGCCAAAGCTGACCTATACCACCGCCGAGGCCGCAGAGATCCTGAACGTTCCCGAGACCTGGTTGGCGACCGCGGCGCGAGAAGGCCGCGTTCCTTGCCTCCGGCTTGGCCATTACGTCCGATTCAAACTCGCCGATTTAGAAAATTTCGCCGCGAACGGAGAAACAAATGTTGCTTAATATTCAGATCGAATCAGAAGCGCGCGCCAACATCATCGAGGGACTACAAAAAACAACCTGTCTACGCGACCTGCAAGCCGCTTTGAGCGACGAAGCCGACGCCGTGGAGTTGGATTTTCAAAGACTTATTGACATAGAAGTCAGAGCCGTCGCGGGGCTGTTCTTTGGACTCTGCCGAAGCGTCGACGTTGCGCGTTTCCCAAAAACTCTTCAACTTTGCTTCGGGCTTCTGGAAAACCTTAACGCCGAGTTTGAGCGCCGCCGCGCGGTGATCCATGATAACTAACGAGCGGCTTTTAGACCTGCGCACCATCCCGACGCAAGACTTAAAACTTCTCGGCGAGATTTGCGCCAATCAGAAATCGAACCGCCTTTTTGAAGACAATTTCATCATTCTGAGCCTCATTCTTGTGCCGCGATCGCTTGCCGTCTTGGTGAAAGTGTCGCGCGAATTGATCGACGATTCCGTCAACATCGAGCAGGCGTTAGAAGCTGCACTTCGAGGAAGTTTGTCAGTGGAGCTCGATCGCGTTGCGTTGCGTGGATCCGGAACGCCGCCCGAGCCGAAAGGCATCAAGTTCACCTCCGGCATAAACTCATTGGCCACGGTGGCAGGACCGTTTAGCGACTATGATGATCTAGTCGATGGGATGGCACTGAATTGGGCTGACAATTCGCCGATCACTTCGGCAATCGTTATGTCTCCATTCAACCTAGCGACGCTGGCAAAATTAAAAGAATCGACAACCGATGCACCGTTGCAAAAGCCCGACGTTTTGCAAGATGTACCCATCATGATGACTACGTCGATGGACGCTGACACCGCGATTCTTGGCGATTTCAGCAAGCTGATCATCGGCATTCGTACGAGCCTGCGAATCGAAGTTTTGCGCGAGCTGTTTAGCGAAAATTTGCAGTACGGTTTTCTCTGTCACCTACGAGCGGCCATTGGTGTCGAGCATCCGGAAAGTTTTTGCAAGATAACCAATTTGGCCGGGTCATAAGAAAAGCGCGGCGTCTTTTAAGGCAACTCACGCTAGGCGCGCCGCCGCGACGTGAGCGTCGAGCGACCTTTGGAGAAGATGCTGCGGCGGGCGGGAACCTATAACGCGCAGGAGTGTCGGCGGCAATTTTGCCTGAAATTCTTTATTCCACCTGAATCAGGCAAAAGGGCGATCTGCAAGCGACAACTCTGGTGCATGAAGCCAACTATGTAAGTATTGCTTACGTTCTAACTTTTGCAAAAAAAATGCTTGTAAGTTTCTGATAGTCTTAAACAAGGCGTTAAATTTGAAATCCAATTACGAGAGTCAATTTTAGTTATGTAAATTTTTCTTACATACTTCTTCTTCCCGCGCCAATGTAAGTTTTTAAAAAATGGGAAAACCGTGGCATTGTTTCTGCAAATCTTATTTTGCGATTAGCAAACCATCGAAAGGAAATTCGTTATGCGCAAGATCATTTTTCTGGTGGTTGTCGCAGTCGTTATAGGCGCAATGTTTATTTCTATTCCGCTTGTCTCGCTTGGGCCCCAGCAGGCTCATGCTACCCCGGTTGCGGTTGGATGGTTGATGCTCGGCGCTGCCTTTATAGGTTTGGCCGTTGCCATGCGTCGCCGACGTAAATAAGTCAACTAGCCGTGCGCCTTGTGTGTTGTTGCCGAGGTTGCCTACTCGCAATGATGACTGCGGATAACGCATGCAAAACAAATTGGAAATGAGGGCCGGACATGAAAGCCGAAACGGACGATGGGTGTAGCTGCCCACGATGTCACGACCACATTCCCGAGGAGTTCTACTGTCGCAACTGCGGCTACGTGCCGGATTGGCGGCAGAGGGCGTTGATCGAGAAAATGTCGACAGAGGACTTTGAGCCCGAGCGCTACGCCGACGAATACCGCGAGCGCGCGCTTGCCATGATCGAGAAAAAAGTCAAAGGCCAGGAAATTAAAGCCGTCGCGCCGCCGAAGGCCCGGCCGGAAGTTGCGATCGAGCGCGACAATAAGGCGCTTTTTGCAAAGCTGCTAGGTCAGATTCACATTTGGAACGAGTATTGGGACATCGAATGAAACAACTTTCCGGGTAAAAAACCAGTTATCCATGCGAATTCCGATTGGCTAGATCACGCTTTTAGTTTGTTTTCATCGATGCTAGTAAGTAGCGCCTTAATGAACAGCGCACCCCTCTCGAACAACCGAAGCGATTCTTTCCGAGGAAGCGCCAGTTGTTTTTTAGTCGACAACTCATTCTGTAGAATATCCGCATCACCGCCAAGTCGTCTGAAATAATCCGATGTCCTGCCCTCCTTACCGCACTGACTACCAATCGAACACAATTTATCTTCTCTTTTTTTGCCTGTCAGCTCCTGTTTTTGTCGCTTTTTTAATAGGCGATCAATAATTAGATCGATGCATTCTCGCAAGGGAATCATAATCGCCACTGGACTGTCGTCCGAAGCACTTGGGAGTTGTAAAGCTGCGACTGCGTCCTCGAAGAGCTCCAAAGCGCTTCGAATATCTTCACTCCTTGAATCAAGTCCAAATCGGATGATCAATGCTCTTACTTCGGCTGCAAGGGCGTCCTTGTCGAACAAGAGATAGAATTGATCGATTTTTCTGTGTATTAATTCGTAGTCGATTTTTCCGAATTTTACTTCATCCGAATACACGGGCGGCACGCTAACTACCTGAAAAACGCTCGTCATGGTTATACCACTCGCGGATGCGACCGCAGAAAAACTATCTGCGTACTGGTTTAATCCTTCGAGCGATTTGCCCTCACTTTGCACATCTTGCCAGCTCCCGATGAGATTGTCCCACTGCTCCACCGGTAATGCGTTTTCCGGCAAAACATTAATAATAGCTTCAGTGCAGTCGGCTGCATCCCGCAAGAAACGTGCGTCTCGAGCGATTTGCTTCCCACGTTTCTCAGCTGTCGTCAGCGATTCGCGCGAGCTTTTAAGCACATTAAAAAATATCTCTTTCCTTTGTACCAATTCACTATCCTTATCCGCTTGATCTAGGCCGCGGTCATCTTGGATGGACATCTTTTGGACACATCGCCCACACCGACCTGAGCTAAGTATTTGATTTTTGGCGCGCCCGGAGGGATTTGAACCCCCAACCCCCAGATCCGTAGTCTGGTGCTCTGTCCAATTGAGCTACGGGCGCACGTGGTGTTTACAAAAATAAAATCTCGGATTGCGCGACGCCTGAAAATCGCAACTCCAAGTTAAGAGGCAATGGCGGAGAGAGAGGGATTTGAACCCTCGGTACCCTTTTGGGGTACACACGCTTAGCAGGCGTGCGCCTTAGACCACTCGGCCATCTCTCCGTAACGGTCTGATTCTTCTTTTTCTGACTTGGATTGCCAGGAAACAAATCGGGCGCCACGTTCGGCGCCAACAAACTCGATTAAGTTAGCACACGCATGGGCGCTTTTCTAGAATAGGCTTGATGCCTGACAACGCGGCACAATCCCGCGGCTCTCGCGTTTGAATGTTGTCAAGGTGCTTGAAATAGCCCCGGGGGCGAATTGACACACGCCGCTGCTGATTATTCGCGCAACGATTGATTGAAACTATCTCAACTAATCACTATCATTCGTCCCATCAAAGCGGAGGCTTCATGGACACCATTCGATTTGTCGACACGACGATTCGCGACGGCCATCAGAGCTTGTGGGCGGAGAACATGACTACGGGAATGATGCTGCCCGTCGCCAAGAGCCTCGACGACGCGGGCTATGAAGGCATCGAGATGATCTCAGGCTCGCACCTCAAGAAGTGCGTGCGCGAGCTCAAAGAAGATCCCTGGGAGCGCGTGCGCTTGGTGTCGCAGCAAATCACCAAGACGCCACTGCGGCTGATCGCGGGACGAGTGAATACTTTTGAATATAACCCGCCGTCCATGTACTGGCTTTTCATCGAACGGATGTTTGCCAACGGCATCCGCGAAGCGCGCATCTCGGACGAATGGAACGATCCCGAGGGCTGGAAGTTTCGCGTCGGCGTGTGCAAAGCGGTCGGCATGAAGACGATCTTAAATCTGATTTATTCCGTGTCGCCCAAGCACAGCGATGAATACTTTGCCGAGCGCACTCGCCACGCGGCCGCACTCAAGCCCTATCGGCTTTGCCTCAAAGATCCAGGCGGACTCCTGACTCCGGAGCGGATGGAGACGTTGGTACCGATCATCTTCGAGAACGCCAACGGGATCCCCGTCGAATTGCATACCCACTGCACCACAGGCCTAGGGCCGCTGTGTTGTATCAAAGGCATGGAGCTCGGCATCCGCTCGTTCAACACCGCCCTGCCGCCGCTAGCCGACGATTCGTCCAATCCGTCGCTGTTCAATGTTGCGAAGAACGCTCGGGCGCTCGGTTACGCGGCAGCGATCGACGAGGAAATTCTAAAGCCGGTGTCGAGACATTTCATGGCTATCGCCAAACGCGAAGGTTTCACAGTCGGCGCGCCGGTGGAATACGACTACTCTCAATACCAACACCAGGTGCCGGGCGGCATGCTGTCTAATCTGCGCTTTCAATTGCGCAAGGTCGGGATGGAAGACAAGTATCCTCAGGCACTGGAAGAGTCGATCCGCGTGCGTGAAGAGTTCGGTTATCCGATCATGGTCACGCCGTTGTCGCAATTCGTCGGCAGCCAAGCGGCGATCAACGTCATCGTCGGCGAGCGCTACAAAGAAGTGACCGATCAGGTGATCAAGTTTGCCCTTGGTCACGCCGGCGCTGAAGGAGCGCGCGACATGGATCCGAACGTCAAAGAAAAAATCCTCGATCGCCCGCGTGCCAAAGAATGGGCCAAGTGGCAACCCGACGAGCCGACAGCGGATGAGATGCGCCGCCGCTTAGGCGCCGAAGGCACGTCGGATGAGGAACTGTTGCTGCGCTGGATCGTCGGCAGAGAAGACATCGAAGCGATGCGCGCCAACCCCCGGCCGCTGGAATATTTGAACTCGGAGCAGCCGTTGGTGAATCTACTGCAACAATTATCAAAGCGCACCAAGAATCGTCAGATTCATGTTCAGACGCCGGGTTTTTCGGTGACACTAGAACGCCGCGCGTGAGCACCGCGCTTCGCGCGCGTTCAAGGTTCCAGGTTCAAAGTTCAACGTTTGCCTTAAGGCAGTTCTCAGACCTTGAACTTTTGAACGTTGAACCGCGCGTTTCCGCGCCGGAACCTTGAACAATCATTCGAGCAGTGCCATAAGAAAAGAAATTTCACGAGGAGGCACTAAACAATGGCGAGAGATATCGTAGCGATCGACGTTCATGTTCATCTTTCCGATGAAACCACGCAGAAGGCTAAGGGAGACCGCACGGCGCAGATGGCGCGATATTTCGGCCGCGAGCGGCCGCCGGTATCCATCGACGAGATGGCCGACCAGTACCGCGCGCGCAAGATGATGGCCGTGATCATGAACACCCGCGACGAAACCGTCACCGGCTTGACGCCGGTGCCCAACGACCATGTCGCCAGCGCGGTGAAAAAACACCCCGATGTCTTCTTGGCGTTTGGCGCCATCGATCCATGGACCGGCAAATTGGCACTCGACGAAATCAAACGCTGCAAAGACTTGGGCCTGTCCGGCATGGGCGAGCTCAATCCCGCGCGCCAGCACTTTTTCGCCAACGACGTGCGCTTCTATCCGCTTTGGGAACAGTGCGCCAAGTTGAACATGCCGATCTTGTTTCACGGCGGTATGGCTGCGGCCGGCGCCGGCACGCCGGGCGGCATGGGCATCAAGCTCAAATACAGCCAGCCCATCGCCATCGACGAGGTCGCCGCTGATTTTCCCGAACTGAAAATTATCAGCGCTCATCCGACCTGGCCATGGACGGCAGAGAGCTTGGCCATTGCGCGCCACAAGGCAAATTATTATATCGATCTCTCCGGCTGGGCACCGAAATATTTTCCCGCGGAGCTGGTGCACAACGTCAACACCTTGCTGCAAGACAAAGCGATGTTCGGTTCCGACTGGCCCGCCATCGGCGTCGAGCGCTGGCTGGAAGAGTTCCAGCAGGTCAATATGAAACCCGAGGTGCGCAAGAAGATCATGCTCGATAACGCGGTGAAGTTCTTTGGAATAACTCTTTAGATAATTAGAGTGATGGAGTACTGGAGTGTTGGAGTGATGGACTGCGGAAACTCCGGAAACCATTACTCCATTACTCCACCACTCCAATACTCCAGGTTTTAGGGATTCGAGCAAGATGAGCAAGCCAGACGGTATCCGATTCGTCGACACCACCATTCGCGACGGCCATCAGAGCCTGTGGGCGGAGAACATGACCACGGGCATGATGCTTCCCGTTGCCGAAGCCATGGATCGCGCCGGCTTCGACGCCATCGAATTGATTTCCAGCTCCCATCTGAAGAAATGCGTGCGCGAGCTCAAGGAGGATCCCTGGGCTCGAGTGAAGCTGATGAGCCAGCGCATCACGCGCACGCCGCTGCGATTGAACGCTGGCAGATTCAGCGCCTTTGATCTTACGCCGCGCTCCATGTACCGACTCTTCATGGAACGGATGGCCGCCAACGGCATCCGCGAAGCGCGCATTTCCGAAGAGTGGAACGAGCTCGAAGGCTGGACTTGGAAATGCGCCGTAGCCAACGACGTCGGCATTAATC